>Ga0210046_1001321_pt1 | contig 19587 bp, 14 predicted proteins | sample CryGeyCG2114_250_FD_185461 | JGI IMG/M metagenome (GOLD analysis project Ga0210046, IMG submission 185461) | Groundwater microbial communities from aquifer - Crystal Geyser CG18_big_fil_WC_8/21/14_2.50 (SPAdes) (version 2) | ecosystem: Environmental > Aquatic > Deep subsurface > Groundwater ... | reverse complement strand
CGTCCTTAATCATCCGTGCTGCTGTGTCGGCGATCACCTTGAAGTTCAAAAGGTCCTGAGTTGTTTCTACATCATTCCACATGGCTATTCCTTCATTGCATTCTGGGTGACGGCAAACTCTTCATCGATCTCGAACAGATCAGGAGTGGAGCGATGGACCCCGATGCCGTGTTCCATCAACAGCATCACGAGTTGTTCACCGTTCATCAGGGCGATGGGAGTCTTGTCGGGCTGAGCTGCTTCCTTGATGGCTCCGGCACTGAAGTCGCTGGTGGTTATAATCAGCCCTTGCTCGTGCGCTCCGAGGCTGCCGCGCACCTGCTGAACCACCGGGGCCAGGATGTTGTTCTTGAGCTTCCACTTCTTGACCTGGACGGCCATCTTGATGCGGACCACGTCACCGACCACCAGGGTGCCCCGGACATCGATGCCGCCGTCGCCGCTGAGTTTGGTTACCTCGACCATCTCGAAGCCCATCTCCGCCAGTAACTGCGAGATGAGTTCCTCGAACTCGCCGGGTTTCATGGCCAGCAGGCGCTCACGCAGCGCTTTTCGAACCTGGTGGTTGTGCTGCTCGATTTGGAATGCGAGACCACGTCCCATCCATTGGCTCAGGCCCACATAGCCACGGCCGTGTTGGACAAAGCGGGGACGCTCACCTCGTTTCTGTTGGCGTTTAATCTCGGTGATCACCTGAGCGTACATGGTGGCCTCGGGCGTTTTGCCGCCCGTCACCAGCCAACCTTTTTCCAGGGCCTTCTCGGTAATCTCCTTGTAGTGCATCGGCTTCTTGCCGCCGAACTCTTCAAGCACCTTCTGAGCACAATCGGTGAAGGAAAAGCCCGCATTTACAGATGGCGGCGTTGGTGCTTTTTTAACCTCCGGAGTAGTCCCATTGCCATCGTTCGGGATTACGGCAGAATCCCTAAGCGTAAAAATCTGTGGACCGACCTTTTCAAAGGGAGACTTGTCGCCGTTATTCTTGATATCGGAGTAGAGTCGAGCACTGACAGTGGCCGCCGGAGTTTTTCCGTCTGATTTCCAAAGGCCTTCAGCGATCATCTAACTTGCCAAATCTTTCGCATGCAAGGGCGACCCGGACTTTTTCAGAATTTGAATTGCCGCTGAAAGCACACTCATGATTCCACCTCAATCCATTCAACGGGAACGAGCTTTTGCTTTCCATTCCACCAGTTTTCACGAACCAATGCCTGATACCAATCCTCCCTGATGTCTGCGTGCTCGGTGACGATCACCTGGAAATTCTTGGTCTCCTCGACAATCAACTTGAACATACGGATTACCGATTGCCGGTCTGGGTTCGTTGCTTCGGTCTGCTCGCGAACTGTTTCGGCCGAGGTATCGGGCGGAAAATACGCCTGAGATGGCTGGTCAAGAAACAAAAACTGCGGCACTGGTCGCTGTTTCTTGAAGAACCAGTTGTGCAGAGCCAAATGGGTCACGAGATGGAGGCCAACCCAGGTTTCTCCGCTGCCCATTTTAGGCATGGGGATTGGTCCGTCGTCAGCATGGTCTGCGACGATGGTTAGCTTTTTCAGATCCAAGCGCATCGGAGAGTCCGAGTGCTCAATCTCAAGTTTTCTTGCCAATGAAGTTATTTGAGCGGAAACAAGAGAGAGGATGGATTCAAGACGCCCGGCGAGGGTCTCATCGTCAAGCACGGCTTCTAGGGCACGGACTTGTTCGGCAATCTTTTCTGCTTCTAATTTGTCATCCGAGTCATCGACATCATTCGCAGGCATATTCTCAAGGTAAAGGCTGAGTCGGCCTTTTATCATTGCCCGTCTGGAATTGAAGTCCCGCAAGTCAGAGATACGCTGGTTCGTAGTCTGAAGGGAAATGATTGAAGCTTTAACTTCATCGAGTTGCTTTTTGATTTCCCCCAACTGATCCTCGGCCTTGGCTATCATCGCATCTAAATGCGGGGTGTCGTTGGTAACTGCTTCGAGCTGGGAATCGATGTCCGTCAACGATGCTCGAATGGCTTCCGCAGACGGAACTGCGCTGGGCAATGTTGATGAACAAAGAGGACAGGTATTCGGATCACCGGTGTGGCCAAAGATGTTGATTGATTCCAATCGTGACTTCTGCTCTCCCATCTCAGAGCCGAACCCGTTTGACGAGCGTTTCAGATCCTTCAGTGACTTGAGCTCTGAGGTGGCGATCCTGTAGGTCTCCCTGATCCGCTGTTGGCGATCAAGAAGGTCATTCAGGACATCTACATTAGGTTCCGCCGGATCGTTATCGATATTCCTGGCGAGAGCTGCTTCGATCAGTTGTCGTACATTGCTCCATGAATCTTGAAGAGGCTCGTCAGCAGCAATCAGGTCAACGCTCTTGGCCTCATTCAGCAGAGCAAAAGCACGTTCGAAATTCTGCCCCTTCAGCCTGTTGCGTTCGGCGATTCTTGACTCGACCTGCTTCAGCTTGCGATTCAGCTTCCGTAGCTCTTCCTTGTTCTGGATGAACTCATCCGTGATAGCGCCGAGGAAGTAAGGGAGATAGTCTTTAATGCTTTGGGGTATGAATGGCTCCCCCTGACGATGAAACAGAAATTTCTGATCATCGATTTCGCTTTGCTCTTGGAAACAATAGAAAAGCGCCTTGCCGATATCTGCAGTGCCAGTTTTACGGGTCTGACCTGCCTTGGGCTCGTGAGTGTATTCTCCAATCCCCAAGACCTGATTAAGTATTGACGCAAGCGTTTCTAAATTCGCATTCTTGGTCAGACTGGATGCTTCGGGAAAACTAAGGGAGGTTCCACGCTCGATGTAGATGTCTTCAGAGGATTCTTTGCCAGGCTCAGGATTGCGCCGGGCAATAAAGACCTCTCCCGACGAGGTTTGGAGCTTCACTGCGTACCACTCGACATGCTTACGGATGACCCCAGCAGGAACGTTGCATTCCCTCCGACCAAGGCAGTAATCAACGATGTGAATAAGAGCAGATTTGCCCGTCTTCGATTGTCCGGTTACTACATTGACAGCATCTGGCTTGAGCTCAATGGAGCGAATTTGGCCGTTCGCCCCGTAGACAAGAATATTAAGAATCTGAAATTTCATGGCTTTACTCCCAGTAGCGCCATTGCAGTCTTGAAGTCACCAACCATGGAAAACCACTTGCCGCACATCAAAGCGGCACGGGCACACTCATTGACCTCCTGGGTCGCATTGGGAAATGACTTCGGAGCTGGATTCGAGGTCTTGAGCCGCCCGGACTCCGTGACATAGATACTGTTGTGCTGCATGGCAAAGGCCAGTGCTTCCTTGACGTAGGGAGCCATGTTCTTTGCGCGTTCTGCAAAGCCTACTTTGGCTATTGCGGTATCTGCATTGGTGATCCAAGCGGAAAATGCCGTGCGAGATGATCGTGGGAATGCCTGTCTTGTCGGCTTGTGCAGTACCAGGGGCAACATCACGAAGGGAAAAGCATACGGCGCACCCTCGTTGACGTTCTGTGTGTATGCATCCAGACCGGTTGACATCAGAAACCCGCAAAATGCCGGGTTCAAAAGCGCTGCAATCTCTGGAGGTCTGTTCGCCCATTCCTTCATAGATTATCCTCCGCAGATTGAGCAACCAGGCGCGACTGGAATTCAGGATGCCAACCGACCCGTAGGCGGTTCGCGAGCATCTGATACGTGCCTCTGGTTATGAAGGATTCCTGACATGAGGGGCGAATCGGGATGTGGGCCTCCGCTTCCACCCACTGAAAAACTTTTTTCCCTGAAGCTATTTGATCATCAGATGTCGGATCTACAGGCAGGGAATCCTTTGCTTGGTCGAATCGGATCGCCCATTCTTCGATAAGGGTGTCGTCATATTGCTCCAGATCATTATCAATAAGGAGCGACTCCCTAACCCATCGGGATCGCTGCTCTGCCGCCTTGTAGAAATTTTTAGCTGCTCTCTGAATTCGATTCTCTGGCAGAGCAATTAGTCGAAGCTGCTTTGCGAACACCAAGTTCACAAATGGTGTAACATCCGGGTCCGCTGACTGAATCTCGGGATGAATCGGTAGGGAGTCCGACTTGAACTGCTCTCTGAGAGAATCAAGCTGGCCGTCTATTTCCCGGCCGGTTATCTTGAGGATCTTATGCTTCTTGTGCTTGAGGCTTTCGGAATCGATTTCTTTGTCGGCAATGTCCGTTAGCTCGCTGCCATCAATCCCGGCTACGACACGCTGGAGCCACCAGCCCTCCAGATACTTGAGAAATTGATCCGCATACTGCCTCTCACAATGCCCCCAAAGCTCCTCGCTTAGATGGGTCTGGAGATCCTTGCTTAAAGGGCAGTTGTCCAGGATATAAACCCGCTCCAGAAGAGCCCTTCGTTGTTCCGGCGTGAGCGAATTGAACTTCTGATATCCTTCCTTGTTCGATTCGTTCGACGACGTTTGGCTCGTCTGCAACAGGAGAGTCTCAGCTTCGGCAATATTCCTTCCTTCGATGCGTAAGTGACGTGCAGCAGAATTTTCGGCTGACTCTTCTGTCGTCATCAGGCACAGAATTGAATTTTCCTCAGACAGTCCTCCGGAAAACAGGTCGCACCAGATCCTGATGGTTTTCCAAAGATCGGTGCTCGCATTGGTGAGACTGGCCTTCCGGGCGATGTGATGTTTAACCTGGATGACTTCGGTGGGGCTGCCGTCCTTTTCGAACACAACGTCGTCGAGAGTCTCGATTGCAACAGCAATATCCGGATCAGACTTCAAACGTTTTAGAGATTCCAACAATGCAAGACGGCACTGGTAGACATACCCGAGCAGAGATGCCGCCGCCGAATATTGTGATCTGTCTTGCATGTCAGACTCCATTTTCCCTACAGCTTGAAGCTCTTCGAGAGAACCTTGCCTTCGATAGAAAATTTCAGTTCGCCATCTTCCTCAATGAACGCCACAGATTTGCCAGCGTATCTTCGGTAAAGCTGGAATGTTCGCCCCTTGTAGGTGACGCTGCCATCATCCTCCACAAGGACGCTATCGCCTGGTGGCGGCGTGGAAACAGGACTCGTCAGCGGGCGTGTGTCGTTGAACGAAGGGCCTTGGCTCGTACTCTTCTTTTCAGAGAGCAACGTCATCAGGCCGCTGGGTTCGTGGCCTTTGCTAGCCTTGGGGCTGGGAGCCGCTTCTGCATACTCGGCAAGCTGCCTTTGGGCTTCCTGAAGGCGGCGATTGAATCCATCTGGGTCACGCAGGATGGATATCCAAAGTCGTGCTTTCTCGGAATTGATGTCGTGATCTAGAATCTTTTCGAGCAGGTTGCATGCTTGCCCGATAGCGTCCTTGGCATCGTTCCAAAGCGATTGGATTTCTTCCTGCTCGTCGGACTTGATGGTCTCCTCGAAATCCTCGAGGGCAATGTCTGTATTCAGTGAGCCTTCATAGGGAGCTAACCCCTTGGCTTTATAGCGGCGAAGCTGCTCCGGGCTCATCGTGCAGTGATAGGTCAGCAGCCAGCGTTCCTTGATGAAATGGACATCGCCTTCCTTGTTCAGGAGCATGAACTCGCCTGTCTTGGGTCGTGCGAGCTTCTTCGCCAAGTCGGAAGGTGAAAATTCCGCGTCGGTCAAGCCCTCACGAACCTTGTCCCGATCTCTTTTTGTCTGCAGCTTGCCTACGATCCAGGTGGCGCAGTTCGAAAGGCCCTTATAGTCAATATCCCCGGGGTTTTGCGTTGCCAGAATGCAGCCGACACCAAAGGCGCGTCCTTGCTTGACCAGGATATTCAGTGCGGGTTTGCAGGTAGATGTATAGGGGTAAGTGGGATAGAAAGCCGTCTTTCCGCCACCGCCGCCGATCTCATCAAGAAAGAACAACAGGCGTGGCCTGTTTCCACCGGGGGCGCTACCTTGTTTTCGCATCCAGGCGTTGATCGCAAAGGCAATTTGGGCGACAACGAAGCTCTGATCCTCAAAGTCGGTAATGTGAGCGAGGCTGATAACGCTGATCTGGGTCTTGCCGTCGACACGGTTGGCTCCCACCAGCTTGTCGATGCTCATTTCTTCGCCCCGGACCCAGTTGGCGGCCGCGCCGACGAGTTGGCCGTTCACCGCCTGGGCAAGCTTTTGACGCCGGTTCTCGGGGATATGGTCATCGATCCCCAGCACACCAATGGTCGCAAAGGGTGGTTCCAGAATCATGGATACCAATTGTCCAAGACCTGCCTCGCCGGTCAGATCAACCCCCGTGCGCCAGGCGTGCTCGATGAGAGCGGTGACAAAATCCGTTTCCCGGTCCCGCTGTCCCGAGGGGATCACCCGGCGCACCAGCGCTTCCGCCATGCTGGTCACCATGACCGAAGCCGTATCCGGGTCTTCTTCAAACAGCTTATTGATGTCCGGTGGCGGGGAAGAAATGAGCGGAATGGATACCCGGCGGCCGAGTTCACTGCGGGGGGTGAAAATTTCAACGGCTACCTGATTGGAAAACTCCCGCACGTTGGTTTCGGCAAGACCCCAATCCCATAACCGTTTCCGGAAGGTGTTGGCTTCAGCCAGGGCGGCGCGACCAAGCGTAGATTTGTCTTCAACCTCGACCCATGGCGCAACGGCCGGTGCTGCCAGTTCTCCGAAAGCAAGCGCCAAGGAAGACAAATCGCCCTTGAGATCCACGATAATCGAGGGAACCCCCTTGAGGGCTGCTTCCTCAATGATGGCTTTGCCCATTACCGTCTTGCCGGAGCCTGAGCCGCCACAGATAAAGGTATGAGTGATCAGGTCACTCAGCTTGTGGCGGTACAGCTCTCCCGGCATCCCATTGGGATCGAGATGTTTTCCTATATAAAGCTCGCTCACTCGCTATCCTCCTCCGGGAGTTCAAGTGTTCCTGTTTGCCATTCACGGAATTTTTCAAGAATGAACGGGAGGTCGTTTTCCTTGAGCGGGTCGCCATTGGCCCGGCGGCCGACGTAGTCCGCCCGCGCCATGAAGATATCGCCCTGAACATCTCCTGGGCGCTTCTTCTGCAGATAAACCACATTGGTCGGAATGGAGGTTCCGGTTGAGGCGAAGGTTTCGCTTGGCAGAGAAATCACGGCCTTGATGATGGCGTGCTCACGCATGTAATCCCGAACGGGCTTCGCGGTTGCGTTCGACAACACACCGTCGGGAAGAACGATGAGCAGTTTGCCGCCCGGCTTCAACACCCGAAGATAGTGTTCAATGAAGAGGACCTCGCTGTCCTGGCTGTTTTTAGGTCGCTTCTCCGGCGGACGGCCCTTGGACTTGAATACCTTGACCTCATGCCCGAACTGATAGTCCAGCAGGATGCCCTCAGTCTTGACGGATTTGCCGAATGGCGGATTGGTCAGTACGAGATCAATGCTGTCCGGTCCTATGCGGCGCTTTTTCTTGCCGTCGCCGAAGTCGACCTCGTATTCAACTAACGGTTTCAAGCCACCGTATTCCTCGTTGTAGAGGTAGTTCTGGTGAAGCCACTGAGCGTTCTGCGCGTTGACGGCGTGAACGATCATGTTCAGTTTTCCAAGGCGAGCCGCTTTCTCTTCAATCTCGCACGCGAAAAAGGTTTCCTGGCCGAGGCGCTTTAGGAGTTGATCTTTCTTGCGTGGCTCCACGCCGTTGGAGAGTGCATGCTTGTAAACGTCCTCGTAAGTGGCGATCAGAAAACCACCTGACCCTGCGCAGGCATCCAGAAAGCGCTCGCTTTTCTCGATGTCCAAGGCCGGGCCGTCTGGGTTGTCCCGGGCAAGGTCCAGCATAAAGGCGACGATTTCTCGTGGCGTGAAGAACTGGCCGAGGTCTTTACCCTTGAAGGTATCGGACAGCATGATTTCGAAGGCACGACCAAGCACATCGCCCTGGGTGTCTTTCAGGTTGATCCCTTCAAGACGGGCAATGACCCGCTCAACGGTGGCCGCCTTGCTGAGCACTCGCTCATTCTCGTCAGTAAAGACTTCGGGGTGGTGCCCCTTCAGGTCATCGAACAGGTTGTTGATGAAGTTCTGGGCGGCCTTGTCGCCCATGTGTTTGTTTTGCTCGCAATACGATTTCAGCTTGGCGGTGGTAAAGCTTCCGCTGGGTTTTGCGTCTTCATTGAGCTTGATAAACAGGAAACGCGTGAACTCGTCGAAGATCCAGTCGTTGCGCTTGTTCTCGATATCCCAGATGTCCTGCCAACACCCCTTCATGAGCTGCACAAAGCGGGAGAGGCTGTTTTCCGTGTGGAGGGTTTTCTGCGCCCACTGCTGCAGGCCCTTGACTACGTCTGGCTTGAATTCGCGCACCATGTCTTCGGCATCGCGAACGTCGTCCCAGTCCTTCATCTCGTCATGAATCTCATTGCCCTTTTCGACAAGATAGATGCGTAAATGGCCTGCCACCTCGATGACGCAATAGGCTGCCGGACCATTGGGCATAAGAATGCTGAGGGCTTTGTACCGGTTGGCCTCGGATTCACTCAGGGTTGCCGAGCCTTCATGCTTGAAGGCGGCATAGCAATTGCCGACGCTGGTTGACACCAGAAACGCGGCTTTCTCGTCCAGCCCTTCAACCGTTGTGGCAACGCCAGAACCATCACCGTCATTGATCTGGTGGGCTTTAAAGCCCAGGTCCGAGACCAGAAATTCTCTGAATTGATCAAGAGTTGCCATCTGCTATTTCGCTCCTCGTGTTATGTACACCGCAACCGGGATGACTGTTTCTTCCGGGGTCAATCCACCATGGTCGTTGCCCTGAACCTTATAGGGGTTGCCAGTCGACGTCTGCTTGGCACCAGGCCAGCCATAGCTGTCGTGCCCAAAGGGCAGCTCAACGGCATCATGGCTGGATGGAAGGCCGTAGTCGGCAACCGGTTCGATTCGTTTCACATCCACAGGGCCAACGGCGGTGCGGTTGGTTGTTTTGTATTCCAGGCAGCGGTTATGGATGAAGACATCTCGTCCGGGGCCGCTGTCCGATTTCAAATCGTCAATGACGTACTGAGTGTTGTACCAGGTGAAGCCGTGGTCGGCCGTGATGACGACGGCCGTCTTGTCCTGGGCGGCGATCCTGCGCAGGTGGGGCAACGCCACCTCCTTCACATAGGCCAGCATGATCTCCTGGAGACTCGACATGCCCTTCTGCAGAAGCCGATCCTGGAGGTTGAACACCACCGCTTTGAAGCGCCCGGGTGCATCCACCAGGTCGCGCATTTTCCGGTTGAGGGTATCGGCGTTGGCGTCCTTCTCGTTGTAACAGAGGTAGCTTTTATCGCGATCCCACCAGGAGGAAGGCGAAAGCCCCAGGTTGTCGAGGCAACGCTCGAGCAGATGGGGTTCACTGGTGCCATAAGACCAGCTTCGGAATTCCGCCGGGGGTGCTCCGGCAAAAATGGCTTGTCGGCAATATTCGGTAATGCTGGGCAGATAAGTGCAGGCGCGGAACTCAGGCCCCAGAGATTGGTAAGGGCGAAACAGCTCGCGACCCGGCATCATCAGGAAGCGGTCACGCAGCAACGTCCAGTTGGCCACGCTCATCCCGTCAAAGACCAGCAGATAAACCTGCTTGATCTCTGAATCCTGCAGCAATGGCTTAACCGCAGATTCCATGACATCGCTGTTCAGCCACGGCCTGCAGGTTCCTGCCGCGAACTTGCGCTCGTTCAACCACTTTGGCAGTCCACGGCTCGGCTGCACATAGAAATCCGCCCAGGCGATGCGAATGGAATCGCAGGCCTTTTTCGCCCGCTGGGTGATACGAAAGACATTGACCTTTTCCGGCAACTGGCTGGACCGCCGCTCCGCTTCCAGCGCCATCGTGGAGAGTGGCAGATACACCGAATCCACCAGCGCCAACCAGGCCTTCCAATCCAGACTGGCGAGATTCTTCACCGCCGCTTCGGCCTTGTCCGTAAGCCGATGAATCGTGACCATCGCTTCCAATAGCGACACGTGGTCCTCGTACTGCTCGCGGGCCTGATGTCGGCGTAGGGCTTCAAGCAGCTCTTCCCATTCCGGGGCTTCCGGTGTTTCCAACGCATCGGTCAGCTTGCATGGGGCCTTCTCAAGCGGGAGCGTGTCGGCCCGCTCGCCGTTGACCACCACATCCAGCAACGCATGCAGGGTGACCGCCAGACCCTGGGCAAGGATGCCACCATCGGCCTCCAAGACCTGGATGAGCTGATTCAGCAGGCGCTCCGAGCCTTTGCCGCCAACGCCCTTGACCACTGTCGCAAGGGACTCGGTGACGGCACTGGGGTGTTTCGGAAAAACCTCGTGCTGCAGGTAGTGCAGCGCCTGCTTGCAGGGCGCGTCGTCTTTGAGGGTGATGCGACGGCCCCATTCGGCAAGCCCGTGCAGGCTTTGTCCGTCTTTGAGCACGTCAACAAATAGGTCGCCCAGTTCGCTGCCATCGAGGAAGGTACGCATCCGTTCCGGCGTGAGCATCTTCCAGCCGTCCAGAATGGAGGCGAGCAGGCAGATCGGCAGCACCGGCGGCGGATCGCTTTCCAGTACGGCGGCTTCGACCAAGGCGAAACGAGGGCCATCGAGCCAGGTGCGAACCACATCGAGGAATTCCTGCTCCAGCGCCCGGCGTTCGTCCGCATCGACCGAGCTCAGCACCTCGCGTACCCGTGCCAGGGCATTCTCGTACCAGAGCTTGTCGAGAATCCGATCCGGCTCCCAGCCTGCAGACAGCACGCTGGGATCGTTCAGCAACGAGGCGAGCACCACGCGTTCCAGACTGTAAGCGCCGAGCTGCGGCAGGTACGGGGCCAGGTTCCAGAACGCGGGGATGGGAAGCCGGTCAAGCAAGGCCCGGGGATTCTGCACGCCAAGCGCCTTTGCTATGTCGCAACCTGTTACCGTGCGGGGCGACACGCTGGAGCGGGCCTGTAAGTCCGGCAGATGATCCGGCTGAAGCTGCTGACGCGAAATGATGATACGGGCGGGTGGATTCGGTTGCCGACGCTCGTGTTCGGTATGGCGGCGCAGAGAAAACTCATTGGCGCAAACATGCACGGGGATCGCTTGGCCATCGACCTGCAGTTCGGCGGGTGCTTCGGCAAAATAGCCACGCACGTCATTCACCAGAAGATAGGGCAACTTCTGCTTTTCACGGCTGCGCCACATGCCAGCCAGGGCTTGTTCCATGGCGGTCATTGCAGTGCCTCCGATATTCTTTTCTGAATGGATTGAAATTTTCTGTCTTCAGAAAGATGAAGTAGATTTGAAAGAACGCGTTGTTCATTTTTCTTGCAATTCTGTATGTACCCCTCTTTCTCAGCTTTTACAGCCTCCGCTTCATTTTCGATTTCGATAAGAGCGGTCAATACCTTTTTCTGTATTTCCACTGGAACTTTGGGTAGCCTGAGATCGAGAAAGTCATCAACAGCCAAACGATATCTTGTTGTGCCTCCAGTCATTACCGATTTATAGAACGCGACATATCTATCTGAAATCAGAATTCGAAAAAGTAGTTGGGTGACGTACTTATTGGGGTCAACTTCGATTGCGTAATACTCCTTAGAAATAAAAGCACCATCGAGATCATGATGGACTATTGCTATTCCTTTTTGAGCGCATCGAATTCTAGAAAAAACCAATTGCCCCTCTTTCACTGAAGTCAAAGGCCCAGAGATTTTCCTTCTTTCAACTATGTCGCGCAGTGCTGCCCCTTTACCATGCAGCCGAATTTTTAGTAGCTTGCATTCCTCATTAGGGTCTTCGCCTTTTGAGTAGTCGTTTTTTAAATTTGATATTTCGCTAATTGTTGTCCACTCGTCATACGTGCTAGAGAGCTCTTCTTGGCTACTTATGTAAGAGGGGTCATAACATTTCCAATCAAGTCGATCAGAAAAGAGGTGTGGTTTTACAACAATGACTTTTCCTGATTTTTTTGGAGGCTGGACGCCACATTCCAATGAAAGGAGCGAGTTATACCTTTTCATGATTGCGGACAGTTTTTTATTGAATTCAGAAACAATGCTGTCCTGCGGCGAAAGCATCGGTAAAACACTTTTATATCGGCTAATTATCTTTAACTGCTCATCATACGAGATGTCAGGGAATGGTATGCTTCTTAATATTTCCAGAGAGATATAGCTAATGCCAAGGTTCGTCCGTTCTCTAAAAACTAAAGACTGGATTGATTTGCTTAAAAGCCATAGTACAACAAATTTAGGGCTTACATGTTCCTTGCACTGAAATCTGAATATGCTGCCATTAACGATGGCTTCTGGCGGTTCTTCAGCCACTACACACATATCAAAAAAAGCTCGAGCACCCTTTATGCTAATCAGGATATCGTTTTGTTTTATTCTGGCCCTTTCTGAGTCAAGCCACTCCGATGGGACTCTAATAGCATCTTCGTAATCGATGCCCTCGTTGTTGATATTTGAGGAGCGAATCAATAGGATTCCGCCTTCATCTTCGAGATAACAAGAAGATGGGGGCAAGACTCCATAACTCGCATCATTTTCCATTATTTCACCGAGCGTCGTTAAGGGAGTACTAGAACCTTCTAACGATTTTTCTGCATCGATAAATTCTGGAAGGTAATAGTTGATATCAAACCTGTCGTGTTGCTCTTCGGGCGACAGGATTTCGATCAGGGGTTTTTCGCTAACGATGGACATTGCTTACTCCACCTTCCAAGGCTGTTCTTCTTCCGAATCGTTCTTTTTCAGTAGCTCACCCAATGCGCCCTGCACATACTGCTCGAATTCGCGTCGTCCGCCCTTGAAGAAGCCAAGCAGGCGCGGCTTTAGCTGGTCCAACAGATCGTCGACATTCACCTTCACCGCTTCCGCCTCAGCAAGGGCCTCCGCCAGGTGTTGGCGCATGGGGGCTTCTTGCAGCGCATCGAGAGCGCTTTGTTCTGCGGGATCGCTGAGCAACCCCAGCAAAGGATTTGCGGCGGGCGTGTCACTGATGTAGTCCCGGAGCTCGGCTTCGCAGCCCCGCACATGGTCCAGGTATTCCTTGATGCCGCGATCAACCAACCCCAGGAAATGGTCCGGCTTGAGTTCCAGACGCTTGCCGGGTCTATAGCCACAGGCGGAACACACCCAGCCGTGGGAAAGGTCGTTCTTCACGTCATCCAGGCTCTGCTCGCATACCTGCTGCACGCCGACTTGGATCAACAGGTCGGTCAGTTGGGCTTCGATAAAGGCCGGGCTGAAATGGGCGCTAAGCCCTTCCACCCGTGAGAGATCCTTCAGCACCTGGTAGCTTGGACTGCCGAGCACGGCATCACGGAGGGCTTTTAGATCGTTGTGCAGGCCCGCGTGTTCACTCAGGTACTGGTTGAGATAGAGCTCGTGCAGATCCTTCCATTCGGCGGTAATACGGCTCATTTCCCCGGACGCGCCAGCGGATTTGACGTAGGTCTCGATGCTGTCGAGCAGATCCTGGCATGGCTTTTCAATGGTGGGCGGGACGCCCAGTGCTTTCAGTTCGCGTAGTTTGCCGGTGAGACTCGCCAGCTCGGAAATGCGATCCAGAAAATCGCGGGCTTCCCGCACGCGGTGGGCAAATTCCTCGACACAAGTGTAACGATTGGCCGCCTCGATATCGTCGTCCTCGGCAAGCCCCAGCATGTCGCGCAGGGCACCACGCACGGAGGCATAACAGGCAACCCGGCTTTCCCTGCCATCCTCGGGCAGCGCAAAGATGTCGGCCCATTCGGAAATGGGGTCGGGTACCGAGGCTCCGGGCCAGGTTTGCAAAGCCTGTTCGGCCTGGCGGAACTCGTGCCGGGCACGAGTTTCCGTCTCTTTCAAGAGGTCAAGGAGGCGCTCGGCGGCTGCTGGGCTGTAACCGGTGCCTTCTTTCCAGAGGCCAAGGGCGTGAAGCGACTCGGTCAGGTCGTGCCACAGGGTTTCATCCGGACGCGTCCCGGGACGCAGTTCATCCAGTTCCTGGAGCCAGTCAGCCGGGCTGCCAATGGTGCGATCATCCTGGGAGACCGTCTTGCCGTGAATGGTAAAGCCGCTGATCTCCCCGGTGCTGATGAGCAGCGTGATCAGGATGTCCACCCAGGTGTCGGTCAATCCCAGATCCGTTGTTTTCAGCCGTTTGCGGGTTTCCGCGATGCTGGTGGCAGGCGGGTTGGCCTTGCGTATATTGTCCCGAATCCGCTCCTTCGCTTTTTTGAAGGCTTCCACGCTGCTGGCGGCCAATGTAACCGAGACCTCCCCGGGCACACCGGTGTTGAGCAAACCAAGCGGCGCAAGGTGCTTTTCAAGATCGGCCTTGGCAGTCCCATCCCCGTCGGTCACGCGACCTTTCCAGATGGCTTCGAGGATGCGTTTGCGCATCTGATTGCTCAAGTCCGCGCTAAAGGAATAGGCCTCCCGGAAATCCGGATGGAAGTGGAAAACCTTGGCTAAAGCCTTGGTGGCGACCTTTTCCAGGAGCCGTTCCAGAGAGCGTTCACTCTGCGGAATGCTGTGGTAGAGGGAGAGCAGTTCTGCGGGCTCACAGAGGATTTCCCATGCTTGATCCTTGGTGTTCCACTGGCGGATTTCGCCGTTCACAAAGGATTCGAGCAAAATCTCCGTGGCCTTGCGGGCAGGCTGGGCCGATTTGGTTCCGGCGGGAAGGTCAATCCATTCGCCCAGCAGCTCCAGTTTGCGACGGACGGATTGCGAAGCACCGCCCGCGTTAACCTGGGACTGGTAGTCGCCAAAGAGCTTGACCAAAGCCATGCTACGCTTGAGCTCATCGATATCCTGGGCTGGCAATGTGGCCGGTAGCCATACGAGGGTCCGTCCGTTGCCATGACGGACTGCGTCCATCTCGACATCGAGCGGCGAGGCTGACGGGTAGAGTACGGCCAGGTGCAACGCCTTGGTGGCGGGCACGTCCTTAACAAAGCCGATGACTGCGTGGTCGTTGGTGAGCGCCGTCACCGGTTCAAGCCGATAGTCCAGGGAGCGGCGGGTTCGCTGCCAATCCACATCCACCTGGGTCGAGAAACCATGTTGTGGTGGCACAGTGCCGCCCAGCGGACTGCCCGGGAAGCGGAGGAACAGTTCAAGATGGGAGCGGTAGGCGCTCTCAAGCTGAATATCCGGTGCGAAACCATTCTTGACCCGCTCGACTTCAACCAACAGCTCTTCGCGTTCGCCCCCGTCACCTTCAACCGAGAGGAAAAAGCTCAGATTATCCCCGCTGCCTTTCTGACGAAGGGGCGGAAATGTTTGGGCAATCTTTTCCAGGATTCGGGCCGTTTCCTGGTCGCTTCCAGCGGGGTCACTTTCCTTGCCGGGCCATCGCAGCAAGAGCGCGTCATTCAGCTTCGAAACGGTGAGTTCTTCCTTGACCATGGAGAGGACGATCAATGCTTTGATCAGGCGCTCGCTCGCTACCTTGGCGGCCGCCTGATCGGTGTCCGACCAGCGCTTATAAGGCACGCGGGATAGGACCTCGTCCCTGGCCGTGCCACAGAATCGCTCGAACATCCCGTAATACTTGGCCATCTCCGGATCGTCCTGGATGATCTTGTTACGCAGATCCTCGTAGTCGAACACGTCGTCGAGCACCGCGATACGTTTCCAATCGCTGGTATCCTGCAGACGTCTTTCAATGAATTCCTGGACAAATCCCAGTGCGCCACGGGATCTGCCGCCCCGATTGGTGATCGCGGTGAGACAGTACAGCCCGAAGGGATGCATCGGATAAACGTCGGCAAAGTGTTTTGCCTCGTCGGTGATGGGTTCGCGTTCGCGGAAGTACCGTTTCAGGAAGTCAGTAAAGGCTCCCCGGAAATGAGGCTGAATTTCAGCCTTGAAGGCATCGGCGAGCTTATGAACGCATTTGGAATTTTCACGAAACAGCCGGTGATTGTAGATGCGATGAAATTGCGTGACCGGGATGTTGATGGACTGAAAGCGGCCGGATTGCCCGGAGAGCTTGCCCATCAACTCCGTATCGTAATTGCGCCCGGCTTGGCGAGCGATGGCCTGAATTTCCTCCTGGACCGCGCCAAAAATCCAGAACGGTTGATCCCCGGCCAGTCCTGCTTCGGCCAGTTGTCCAAGGAAAGCAGTGCCCCGGTTAAAGTGTTCGTCGCTCTGGATCAGGTGAAGATATAACTCGTCAATAAAGACCAGGACGCCTTCATAGCCACGTTCTTTGGCGATCTCGACCAGCTTCTTGACCTTTTCCGTGACCGTGGTGCGATCCTGAACGAGTTGAATGTTCAGGGCGGCAACAGCCTGCTCAATGATGGTCTTCTGATATTCCTTGTCATAGGAGCGAAGCTGATCGACGGAGAGACTCCGGTTGTCACGAATCCAGTTCTCGACATCGCTGCGGGTCCCGCTGGCGGTGTGATTGAAAAAGGTATCCAGATAGGCATCGGTGTTGGACAAAGTCGCCGTTACTGGCGGCGAGAGGTGGCGCAAGTGGTCAGTAACCGAGTTCCAAAAAGCCTGCTCGAGGGTCTCGTCAGGCACTTCAATGGCGGTAAAGTTGATCGTGAGGAATTTTCGTGGTGCGAGCGCATCCATGCCCCATTCGGGCTTGGTATCGAGGAACTGTTTGCGCAGCGTCGGTTCGGTCAGAATGGCGGATAGCCATGCCATGAAGATGGTCTTACCGGAACCGTATAGACCGGTGATGAAGAAGCCGCGACCTTGCTTACGGTGAATTCGGTCCAGGATAATTCGGGCCGACTCCTCAACCTCGGGCAGCATGACGAAGCTTTCGAAAATCCGCGTCCGGCTGGCCGAATCGTGAGTCGACTCGTTGAAGTTTTCCACCCAGCTACTGACGGGCGTGAAATCAAACATATCCTTCATGAGTGGCATATCAGGCCTCCAGCTCCACAATTGGTTGATCTCCGCGAGTCAGGGTGTACTGCCCGCAGCGGCAAAGCTGACCAGCCATTCGTCCTGTCAGCACCAGTAAAATTCTTCTTTTTCCCACGGCATCGTTGTACCAGGTGGTCATGGGGTCCATGCCGAGCGCGAAAACCAGTTCCAGGTGATCGAGGATGGTCAGTCCCTCTGGTAATAGCTGTTCGGCCACAAGGTCGTGTACCGCCTTCCGAAGTCTGTTCCCGTAGCGTTTAAGGTCCGCCGTGATGGTTGTAGCATTGAATTCAAACACTTCGGAAAACATGGGATCTTTGGTCAGCAGGTCGAGAATGATGTCATTCACGCTCACATATCGGACCTGTCCGAAATGGCCCAGGGATGCCATGTGTTCCGCAAGCCATGTTTTTCCGAAACCTTGACCGCCTATCAGGCAGCAAAGAGTCCGGCCGCCAACGTGGCTTTCGCCGACCAATCCTATAAGCTCATTGAGCGCCTTGGCCTGAGCTGGAGTTGTTTTGTTATCTCCAGGCATCGACGTACTCCTCCAGCGATTGATGAATCAGTTGAACTTGATCCGTGCTTCCGTGCCGGTGATATTCACAATGTCCCTTGGTTGCGAGTTTGTTGACCCCGGCAATCAGCAAGGCGCGGTTGCACATGAAGATGGGAGCTATGGTCCCTTCGTTGATGACCGTGGCTGTTGATGGTGCCCGCCAACCGTTTTTTGATGCGTCGTGATAGAGCGCGTAGCCCAATACGGCCTCGGTTGGGCAGTAGGTGGTCACCGAGTAATTGGATTTCGAAAGCTTCAGGCGTCCTGCCTTAACGAGGATCGACCGCACTCGATCTCGAGTTGACTGAGGCATGCGCTCGTATTTACGTTCCAGGAGCTGGTCGAGGTGGTAGCGAGAGAAAACGGCCTCGCCGGTATTCAGGAAGCTGTCTGTAACCAAAAGCGAAAGGGTTTCAAAAAGAATCGGGGTAGTGATGCATAGCTGGAAAAACACCAGATCCTGAACCGCTTCATCATTGCTGCGAATCTTTCGAAACATCTTCAGGAATGGAGTGTTTTTAATGGAGTTCTTCTCGATTTCCAGGAAGCGATATTTCATGTGTTGCCACAGTTTTTCCTTGTTGGACTCAGACTTCTGAGGCCAACGTCGGATACAGGAGCCACGCACAGCTTGTGCGTCATTGCTCTCCAATGCGGCGTCGAGCAGCATGAGAGTCTCTTCCAGAAGGAATCCGTATCCGATTGTCGAAAACTGCTTATCCATTGAAATTGCCGCCTGTCATTTAGTCCTCATTGTTTTTGTTTTTGTCTGTTGCAGCACCGCCAGCCTCGACCCAAGCATCGACCTGTTCTTTTTTAAACTTCCAGAGTCGGCCTACTCGATGAGCGGGCATGCCGTGCTTGTCTATCCAGCGGTACACGGTGTCACTGCTGACACCGAGATACTTGCCTATCTCGTCTACTGATAACCAACGGTTTTCCATCTCGGCCATTTCTCTAGCTCCTCATGGGCGATTGGGTTAATAGCCACGCCAGAGGCGATAAAAGGGATGCGGGCACAGCTTCCCCAACTTAAAACATCCTCTAATATATTTAGGCAGTGGCCGATTGTCAAATGGTTTTACCGGCATAAGGCCGCAAAAGGCGACTCAAGGATATATCCACTGACCCTCTGTCACTCTTTCCCCGTAAGCAGGGCATGGCATCCAGTAGGTCCAGGCTGGAATCGAGGTGCGCCCGCATAGCACAGCCACCATCACCCGCTGGTACATGCTGTGGCCGCCGGGCCGAAAACCTTCCAGCCGGTCGATGGGCGGCAGGTCGTGCTGCGGGTCGGTGAAGGTCACCAGTTCCCCATGGATCAGATCCCAGTCGCCGGTCGGGCGTCCGAAGCGTGGCGTGTCGATCTCCTGTTGTCTGCGGGCATCGGCCATTGGGTCGGCGGTGCCCCGGGCCAGGATCAGCCCCTCCGGCACCTCGAGGGCCGGAAACCCCGCGTGAAGATGGTAGAGCCTGCCCCAGACCACGGCCGGTTCGACGCTGCGGGCCTGAGCGCAGAAGCGCTGATGGTTCCAGTAGCCCCGTTTCAGGGTGCCGTAGGCGAAGAGCCAGAGGATGGTCTCGGGTGTGTCTTCCGGGTTTGTGTTCAGCTTCGCGGTGTCTCCAATGTTCATGCATTCACACTCCTTCGGGCAATGTCCCTTTGCGCTCCTGGGGTATGAAGCGGAATTCGCTGTTGTCGATGGCCCGCACATCCTCGTGGCGGATGGTAAGCATGGTCATGGGCGGCACCTCCAGCTCGCGCCAGCCCTTCTCGCTGTCCACGGCAAAGTCGATGAAGTCGGCCTCCGAGGCGTAGATCACCACCCGGTGTTGGCGGTGGATGCGCAGACCGAGACGGCGGAACAGATAATCGGCATTGTAGATGGTGCCGTTGTGAGTGCCGATGACGATCCCGGCTCGGAGAAGCCCCAAAGCCGACCATCAGCGTTGGCTTTTCTTCTTTAGGGGGCAGGAGGCCGGAGTTGACCGCGCTTCTTTTCATGGCCGAGGCGGGCGATTTCGAAAAAAACGTCCGGTTGCGGCATTGAACGGTGACATATGGCAACCGCCCAAAATGGCAATCAGCCTCAAACCGATATTAATCAAGGATGTAGCTTTCTGGGCGAGCTTCGGACTTGGTCCGGAGAAAACAGAGAATCAGGGGGTAAACAGAGAAAGAAAGGCTGGAGGATGGGGAGAATCGATGGTGCACAGAGGTGCTTTGGAAAGATGTGAAACGGGCGCAAACC
>Ga0210046_1001312_pt1 | contig 19661 bp, 11 predicted proteins | sample CryGeyCG2114_250_FD_185461 | JGI IMG/M metagenome (GOLD analysis project Ga0210046, IMG submission 185461) | Groundwater microbial communities from aquifer - Crystal Geyser CG18_big_fil_WC_8/21/14_2.50 (SPAdes) (version 2) | ecosystem: Environmental > Aquatic > Deep subsurface > Groundwater ... | reverse complement strand
TCCATTACCAACTATAAAATCATGGAGCTGAAGGATCTCATCTGGCGATCGTTGAATATGCCTGAAAACGTACCAGGTCAAGGTTAAGTGATAACAATTATTTTTTAATGAACATTTTTGATACCAGAGCCTTGTCGACAACGAGCTGCAAAATATAAACACCGGGGGGCAAGTGTCCTACCTGTATCGAGAGGGCATTTACCGGTTCTGTTTTACTGTCCATCACCCGCAATCCGGCAGTATTAATTACCGTGTAATTTAAAATCCTATAAGTGTCTTCATGGCAAACAACTTGAAGAACCTGGTTAACTGGATTGGGATAAACATTTGTTGTTCCGGGCTCCTGGTGCCGGGTTATTCCCACATACCATGTAGTAAATGTACTTGGATCGGACCATCTGCTGATGGCCAAATCAGAACAGACTGCCCTGACATAAAAATCATACCCCGTACCGGGGTTCAAATTTTCGAGCTGATAGGACGTCTCAACTAAATTGCTGACCAACTCTCCGCCGGTAATCGTGTCGAAACCAGTAGTTCCCCATAACAATTCCCATTCCTGCTCGATTCCAGATGGTAACCAAAAAAGCAGGGCACTGGTTTCTGACAAGTTATCCGCAAACAGTCCAACGGGAGCCGAACAATCGGTGATGTATTGAAAATTAGCGATTAAATTTCGATTCGCACTGGCAATAAAAGTAACAATGGAATCGTACGAAACAACCTGCCCGCCTTCGGTCCATGCAATGAACCGGTATTCGTCAAAGGGTGTTGCCACCACGGTAACTGGTTCACCAAATGTGTATTCTCCACTCCCTGTGGCAGTTCCGTAATCCGGGTTATTGGGCATAGCAGAGATGGTGTAAATATCAACTCCAAAGACCGCACTCAGGTTGACATCGTTGGGAGGCATAACAAAGGTATAATCTGCTTCATACGAAACAATCTCGTTGTTAAGCATCCAGCAGATAAAATGGTATCCTGTTGAGGCATTGGCCGATACCGTAACCATTGATCCATAACTATAGCTCCCCGATCCCATTACATTTCCACCTTCAGTGGGTATGGCAACTAAAAAAACCTCGTATGAATTAACAAGGTAACCGGCAACCAGGGTATCGTTGGAGCTAGCTTTTACAAAGGTGTACACCGAATCGTCAGACAGGACAACTGCATCTTTTGTCCAGTTGGTAAAGTGAAATCCTGGTTCAGGGATGGCGGTAATGGTTACCGTGTCACCGATGAAATAGGATCCTCCTCCCAGAGCAATTCCGGCTGTATCAGGATTGTTCAGCAGCTCAACAGTCCAAAGGGAGCGGACAACACCATTATAAAATGCAGATGCAGCCACCACGCCATTGTTGTAAACTTTTGAACCGGGGAGTAAGGTCGTAATGGTATTGGTATCACCCACATACTTAAATATTAAAAATAACAGGGTGTCTGCCTCGGTAAAATTGATCGGTAAGATGTCGTTCTCCCAGGCAACATTTAACACCTCCCCTGTATTATTAACAGAAACTCCCGGTATTGCCGATTCCTCAAAACCAATGTATTCAAGCTGTAGGGTATCATAACCCACACGCAAAAATACTTCCGTCACCAGATTGTAGCCAGCTCCCTGGGCAATCAGGGGCATTTGGAAGATCTCGTCGGATATAACAACCACAGAATCCTGCTGAACATTTCCAACCGGAGGAGTTTGACTAATAGTCCCTCCCTCGTAAACAACACCCGTGATCGTTTGTAGGTTTTTATTGGAGATTTCACATCCGGGTTTAAATTCCAAATCAGCCGAAAACCCGCCAAAATAATTAAGCTTTAAATCAAGCAATTTTCCATTCAGGTCATGACCTGTGCCAAAAGGGGCCGTATACGTGATGGTGATTTCGTTTAATAGAACATTGAAATTCGCGAGCCAGCTACCCGGAATCGTCATATTTTGTATGCCCAGAAATTCAACCAGCAGCGTATCAAACTCAATGCGCAATGTAATCGCACCTACCTGACCCTGATCCCCGGTAAAATTTAATGCGTCTACCTGAAGGTACAATTCTCCCGGAGCCACCACAGCATCATGTATATCAATTAATGGAGCATCTGTTGGTAAATTCCGGAAAATGTTGTTTTGTGCAAAAACGTTGCCCGACCAGGCTGTTACAAAACTAAAAGCAATTACAAGGAATAGAATGCGCATTTACCCGATTATTCTGGTTGGTTAATAAAGTCAAAATTTTGAAAAACTGATACGTTTTCAACCTGTTCCCGAATGGTTATACCCAAGCGTACTGCGGAACAGATGATGGACAAAAGTACAAACTTAGTACATAAAAAGGCAAATCATGACCGATTAAAATGAAATACCATTCATTAAACCCAGTCTGACCAAAGCTAATATAATAACCATGACGACCATTGGAAAATAGGAGAGCTCACAATTTTTTGTCTTCAACTGCTTTTTATCATCGCTATGTGTTTTAAACCGGATGGAATTAAGTGACTTATGCTGATAAAACAAACCCGCAATAAAAAACACAAAGGATAACAGAAGGTATATATCAACATAATAATACATGCCCAGGTGAGGTATTTTGAGTAAAATAATCACCACCAGGCCTAAGAGGATGGGAAGAACCATTTGATTGATAAAAAAACTGGTTACATTGGTTCCAGACAATTTTGGCAGGTACAAATTGGCTGACACGCAAACGTGTTTCTGCGCTTTATATCCAAAGAACAACAAAGCGGCAACTGCTATGATGGCCAATATCAACCGCAGGAAAAAGGGGATGCCATAGGCCCGGAGAGCTGCACCAATTCCAAAATTAAAAAACGCACCAACGATGATATTACCCAGAAACCAGATGAGGGAGATCAAATAAATCCACAAATACAATAGCTTAACCCCTTTAAAATACTTGCGTTGTTTCCGGTACAAATACTCGAAAAGAACGGCAGTAACCAGAGTAAATGCATTTCCTACAAAAAAAACCAGAAGGATATAATCAGTGGTCCACTTTTTACCTGAATGGGTAAACCCGTAATAATAAAGCTCCACATCAAAACCAAGCCAACTGGTAAGAAAGCAGGAGAAAATATTAAACGAGAAAACAACCAAATAATAGGCAATGACAAAATAGACCAATGAATTGATAACAATACATCTGTTAAACCTGTTAGAACCAAATTTTGCAGTCATGATTTTGAGTTTTTGTGTAAAGTTAAAAATTTATTTAAATTTCCACCAAGCTTTTTGATGACTTTTTAAAAAAAGTGCTCAAGAAAAAAACCCAGGTTAATAATTAACCCGGGTTTTTGAGTGTTAAGTAATTCAGGAGATTAGTCTTCCAATGCTTCCTGATTTTCTTTAAAGAGGGTATAGACTTTTTTGCCGCCATAAGCAGCTCCAAGACCCATCAAAATGAGAGTTCCGCCACCGATGGGAGCACCACCTCCGCCAATTGGAGGTTCGGTTCCAGTGCCAGGGTCTCCGCCCGGATCGCCGGGTTCTCCCGCTGCAGGGGCATGAGTCTGCGCCATAACTACAAATGACAACACAAAAAAGAAACTTGTCAAGATTATCGGTATTAATTTTTTCTTCATCTTATTCTATTTTTTATGGTTGTCAAATTATTTAATAAACACTTTTTGTGTAGAAACCTGCGTACCATTGCTCACCTTGATCAGGTAATAACCTGATTGTTGAACAGGTATACGGGTTACTGTTCCAGAGTTCATGCGTGAATCAATAACTTGTCCAAGTAAATTGTACACGGAGATGTTGGCTTGATCCATGCCTTGTAATACCACCTGGATGGTACGATCGGAAGCAAAAATCCTGGCATCAGCTGAAAGTGGATTTTCCTCTACATCGGTGATGCTGAACAAAATCGTAAACCTATCCGTAATAGCATCGTCATAAGTAAAGGAATAGGATTCATCTTTCAGATTAACCACGTTTCCTGTAGATTCGTCTTTCAGATAGAGCTTATCGAAACCACCGGTTTCTGTTGCCGAGATAGTCAGTTCATTTCCGTTGGCGCCTCTAACATCCATGGGGATGCTTTCTCTATATTCAGAAGGCAGTGAATTAATAGCCATGAAATCATTGGCCGTAGAGTACAACTGTGGAAAACCAGGTGTGTAGCTAAAGAACTTGTGTGCATCGAATTCGCCATCATAATCAACAGTGGCACCTTCGGTAAAATGAATAACGGCTTCATCAATCAAACCGGCATCTTCCACCTGAAGACGTACAATTTGTCCAATCTCCATCTGGTCTTTCATAAAGCCAACTGAATTATGAACACATACTGCGTTAGTCATGGCAAGTGTACCTGCGGCACTGGCCTCCACGAAAAATCCCTGGTTCATGGCGATGTATCGTGAACCGCCGTTAGTACCTACTCCGCCTACAAATGACGCAAAAGAAGTACCATTATATACGAAGATCGCGTTGTTCACGTTGGTTTTTGTCCAACCCGAACCGGCAAGCCAGTCAATGGCAGAGGAGAAAGGGTTTCCTACGAAGTTGTAGCCATTACCATTTTTAGTCACAGCAGAACTTTCCGGGCCTGTGCGCAACGAACCACTAAATGTATAGGTATTTGGCACTGCACCACCTATCCACATCATCCAGCCTTTCATGTCTCCAAGCGGAGTGCCGAAATCAGATGCATAAGTATAGGAGTCATCCACCTCATTGTACGATTTCATCCATACATCAGGAGCTCCCCCAAGGTACAGATCCAAAGCGGTTAATCCGGTAACAGGTGCTGAAATACCATGCCATTGGCCGGCAGTAACATAGCTCTCTACCGATGTGGTTCCCGTAACATTCAGGGTACCATTGTTGATAAAAGAGCCATTGCCTGTCGCATTGGATTCAATTAAGAAATAGCCACTTACATCAAGGGTAGTTCCATTCAGACTTAACTTTCCGCCTTGGTTAATTGTCAAATTATTAGCCAGTGCGGCCAAAGCAATGGTTGTTTCAGAACCTGAAGCAACAAAAACATTGGCCCATGCATTGGGTACTTTCAAAGCAGTCCAGTTGGCAGCAGTACCCCAGGCACCACCACTTATGGTATTGTCATAGTACCCTTGTACAGCACCGTTGGTTACATTGGAAGGAGGAAACAACCAGGTAGAAAACGCAGTGGTAAGGATCGAAGATTTGTAAGTACTTGAACTTGCACCAAATACCAAATCAGAATAACCACCAACATAGCCAAACTGAAGATCCAATAACTTACCATCAGCAAGTGTAGTGGTGTTAGGAAAATTACCTACCAATATTTTTAATGTATTGGGTGTTTGATTGGTAATTGTTACATTTGGATCAGCTGCATTTGTAAATCCGGTATAGGTCAATACACTATTGTCGTAAGTGAAATAAACAGTCAAAGTGTAAATGGTGCCAATTCCAGCGATATTAACAGGAACATCGATTGGACCAACAGCGGGTTGAGTAGTGGTAGTAGATAGCGTTTGAGCGTTTGTCCCAATACTCAAGAACAAAATCACGCTTAAAAACATAATTATTTTTTTCATATCATTTATTTTAATTGTTCATAATTATATTTTATGGAATGGGCACAAAGTCACCATTAGCATCACCTGAGCATATCGCACTAAAGTCCTCTCCGACTAGATTGGAGGTAACTATTACAACAGGATTGTCAAAAAACCAGTCTTGAGCTATCCAGGCAGGAACTTTTACATTGCCTCCTAACCAACTGCCATAAACGATAAATGCATCCGTCACATCCACCCCATCTGCCACATTTACATCGGCGGCAAGGGCTTGCAGGCCAGTTAAGGTTCCTCCGATACCAAAGATAACAAACGCATCAGTAAGGTCGTAACTCAAGGTGGCATCTATATCGGTTGAAGCATCCAGAAAATAAGTGCCATTTAGTACATCAGTAAAGGTGTAGTTTCCACTGGCATCTGTACCGGTTGTATAAGCAACGGTTGAATCTACAGGATTCTTCAGATATACTGTCGTTGTACTGGTACCATCAGTACCAACCGGGCGGGCATTGTCGCCCATGTAGGTTACTTGTCCACTAACAGAATAAAGTGTCATCAATACCACAGGTTCAGTAACATCTGCACCAGCAATCACAACACTTCCGGTAGCGGTAAGATAACCAGCCTTGGCCACAGAGTAAGGGTAAGTGCCATTTCCTAAGTTATTAAATACATATACACCTGCACCGTAGGTTGTGCCATCAAAGGTTATCACTGCATCTGCAATAGGAGTAGCAAAATCGTCTGTTACGGTAAAAGTAACAGTAAAGCTAGCTACGGAACCATCAATATAAGTTACAGGTATGTTCACCAGGTTTGTTGATTGAATCAAAGAGGCCGGATCAAAAACCACATTGGCCTCACCACCACCAGCGGCATAATTGAAGTTCAAATTAACCAGAACAGCATCATCCGCAAGTAACGTTGTGTTATTTTGGTTACTCCACTCAATGGTGATCTGATTATTCGAGTTTCCTGTTACCAGCATTCCGGTATAAAAGGCATTAGAAATACCTGTAAAGATGAGTGAATCATCATAGCTGATATGCAAAGTGATGGCACCCAGTTCAGAGCTTCCGAAACCAGAAGCTACAATAGGAACTTGTACTGCAGTTCCCGGAGTTGCTCCAATATCGCTTAATGTTAATGAAGCCACTTCAGTTCTTGGCGTAAATGAACCATCCACATATGTGGTTGGTAACCACGACAGTCCACTGGCGATTTCGCATCCGGGAGCAAATTCAACAGCAGCCACCCCTCCATAATACACAAACTGAATATCAAAAAGGGTTGACAAAACTGTAAAGTCCTGAGCTGCACCAGTCCAGGTAAGTGTTAGTATTCCACTTCCCGCACTGGCAGCAAAACCTGCCAGTAAAGTATTGGTTAACCCTGAATAGGAAAGCTGTGCCGGATCGTACATGATTTTAAGTGTGATGGCATCAACAGTCCCAAATCCTCCACCACCAATGGTGACGGGCATCAAGATGGTATTTCCAATAGTCTGGTCGGTTAAATCAGCCATGCTCACTGTACCATCGGAGCCTAATTGCGTAACAGAGCCATTAATATAGGTAGATGGGATTGGAGCCAGGTTCTTATCGGCTATTTCACAGGTACTTTCGAAGAAGGTAAGATCTGTTGAAAAACCACCTTTGTAAAAGAACATTAAATCAAGGAGTTTCCCATTGATGGGATATCCAGTTCCAGTTGGGGTAGCTGTGTAACTGATCATCACCTGGTTCAAAGTCGAATTATAGTTAGCCATCCAACTTCCCGTTAAGGTGGTACCGCTGATACCTGTAAAATCCATGAGGTCTGAATCGAAACCGATATTGAGGGTAATGGCAGCCACATCATCCGTATAGTTGAGCATGTCGACCTGCACCAGGATATCCCCGGGGGCTCGCGTCGCATTCTCAATCTGGACCGTTTGTGCCATTACACCCGACGCGGTAAAGAACAGAACCACTATGAGTTGTAATATTTTCTTTAACATATTTTTGAGTTTTAATTGTTTAAAAAATTAATATCCAAAAAAATCATAAACACAGTTCATTTTCGTAAAAATTTCTGAACAGCAACTAATTTACCTCTACTCATCAGTTGAATGATATAAATCCCCTGATTAAGATCTGCTGTATTTAACAACAACTCTTGTCCGGAGGTTAGATCGCCTAACTGCTGATAAAGAACTTTTGTCCCGGTGATGGTTACCACAACCCATTCTGCCGACGGCAGATCTGCATTCACAGTGCAGTTCAAATGACCTGCAACAGGATTGGGATAAACCAGTAAAGCAGCGGATTCAATAATTCCATTCCATCCGTCAACACCATTGGGTGTTACAAGAAGCTCGCTCGAGAGCGAACCCTCAGAACAACCATTGCTGGTTAACAAGCACCTGTAAAAATAATTGGTCATGTCTGCCGAAACAGGTTGTATGTCCAATTGAGGTGTTTGTGTTCCGCTATAAGGTGATGTTTCTGTTAGGTTTGTCCAATCCTCACCTTGGCCTACCTGCCACTGACAGGTTACCTGACCGGGAAGTCCGATCACCGTGATGGTGGCCTTACTGCCCTCGATAAGAGATTGGGTAACCGGATCTACTTCCATACTGTTTAAAGCCGCGAGTGTTCCATTCCGGTATTCAACATTGTCGATCACGCTCAGATCTGAACGTCCAATTTCACATTCATTCTGAAAGTTAAGATCCACAAAATCCCCTTTAAGCAACACACGGATACTACACATGATTCCATCGTTAAGATTGGCAGGAGCCATGCTAAACCAGGTGAGTGTAATGACCTGACTTTGAAGGTTGATCTCTCCAAAAAAATCGCCTGATAAAAACACTTCATTGATGTTTTCCACACCAACAAATTCAACCTGATTGGTATTCACCTTAATATATAAGGTGAGTGCCGCCACATCTTCGAAGTTTTCAACACCGATGGGAATGCCTATTTCCGTGTTGCTGCATCCTGCATATTCACCCATTTTCACCACAACCTGACCAACAGCGAGCGTTGGCAATGCCAACAGAGCTATCAGTCCCGTCAGGGTGAGAACTTTGGTTGTTATGTGGTGAATCAGTTGCATTGATAAGAGATATTGTATTAATTGTTTATTTATGATTTAATATAAACTGTTTGGAGCCAAGGCCCCAAACAGTTTACTGAATGGAATTAGTGAGTAACAATCATCCTCTTAACTGTTGAGAAGTTTTTGGTTTCTCCCATAACAGTAATATGATAGAAGTAAACTCCTGGCAAAATATTTTCAGAATTGAATGTAACATTCTGAACACCAGATTCCTGTGTTTCATCAACAAGTGTAGTCACTAACATGCCCATGTTATTGTATACTTCCACTTTCACCTTTCCTGCTTCAGGAAGTGTGTAGCTAATGGTGGTTGCATCGTTAAATGGGTTAGGATAGTTAACAGCGGTTAATTCAGAACCAACGTTAACATTCTTGTCGGTAGTTACTCCAATGGTTTTCAAATCAATGTCTCCAATTGGTGTAGCTGTGGCATCGGCCAGTTCGGTGTTAACATTTAAGCTGAACAGTTCGGTTCCAACAGGAATTTCACCAAGAATACGTACCCTGATTTGAGCAACAGAGGCCTCAGCTTCCATTTCAACAGCTTCGGTGCTGAACCAGCCAATATTCAGAATACCTGCTTCCTGATTGATGAATACATCATCCTCAGTATAGTTGGTTCCAAGCACTTCGATCAAATCGTTGCGGAAGTTCATCATCAATGAAATGGCACCTATTTCGGCAGCCTGGTCGATGTTGATCGAAATGGTCATCTCGTTGTCAACATTTGTAGTGGCCAATCCTTCATAGTTCAGTTCAATTGCTGATTCAGCCTTAAATCCGGCACTGGTTGGAACATAACTGGCGTTGACATCACCTTCGGCCTCATAATAGAGGTTGATGAAGTTTTTCTTGCCTTCCCAAGGAACATTTGATGAGGTATACTTATGATCAACAGCTCCTGAGAAATACAGATAATCATTTCCACTGTGTGTAAATGGAACATCATCCACATTGGTAGGTGAATTAAATGGTGTGAACCAGGTCATTTCAGGTAAGGTAGTTACCATTCTGCCGGTTACTGCAAAGTTAGGTGCGAACAAGTTCGATGTGCCATTGTCAGGATAACTGCCCAACAGGCCAACTGCACGGTATTTTGCTGTTAAAGCATCCAGCGCGGTAATGGTAGAGGTATTGTTAACATCAGCAACATCATCCGAGTAGTATCCATAAGCAGGAGTATACGTTGTCAAGCCCACCCAGGTATAATTATAGGGAGCCCCGTTGATTTCGATTCCGGTAGCCATCAGCTGAATAGCCAATCCGTCGGTTGCATTTACACCACCCCAGTTATTATAGGTATACGAAGCACCTAAATATGTGGGTGAATTAAGGGGCACTGTACCATGGTAGACCAGACCACCATCCCAAACTTTCAGTACATACTCAGCATCACAACCATAAGTAAGGGTATTGATATCGAAACCAAAATAAGACATCAGGGTGCTATCATTGCCATTGATATCCAATAACAAATTAGGTTGTACATAAGCAGTTTCAAGATCTATTAAAGCTGTTCCTGTATTCCAACACAGGGTGACATAGAAATAATCTTCAGGGAAGGTACCATACAAATCGGTTGGGAAAGGAGAAGGCATGTAAGTTTCAAATGCATTCCAGTACTTCACCTGACCTTCGAGGGTTGGTTGGAGTTTATCTACATGTACATCTAATGCTTCTGCCGAGCAGTCCATTAATCCGTCAACTGAAGCAATAAGCCCTACAATACCATCGGTAGTATAATCATTGTCCCATTGAATAGTCACTGATGTACCAATGTTGGAACCAACAAATACTCCACCTGAAACAGACCATGTATAGGTGATTAAAAGTGGATCGTTGCAAGTAGCACCATCAATTACTGTATAATCGGATGTAGAACAAGCATAAGCCGATAAAGGCCCTGAAATTTCAGGATCAGGGGTTTCGTAGAATATAACCGTGGTATATGAAACGGTAGAACATCCTCCAAGACCGTTGGTTACAGTCCAGGAAAATTCATATTCCCCACACATATCAACCTCAACAGAGGTTAGACTTTGATCCGCAGGGGTAAATACTGCTGTTCCGCCGACGGGTCCGCCGGTTTGTGTCCAGGCAAAGGTTGTGTCCCCGGCACAATACATTGTAAAGAGCCCTTCGATGGGTGTGGTGTAGCCGCAAACTTTTTCAGGAGCAACGATTTCCGTAATAACGGGTTTAGCAAAAAAGTCAACCAATACAGTATTCGACACGGTGCAGGAAGCACCATTGGTTACCCAAAATGCGAATTCATAAGTACCGCATGTATCAACCGTTACGGTTGTATTGTTCGCTGTTTCATCACTAAATACCACTGCACCGGGCCCGCTTACTTTAGTCCATTCAACGGTGGGAGGAGTTCCATTATCACAAGCTACTGCGGTAAAAGTGCCGACCAGATCGGCCAGGTAGTTGCCGGCATCTTCACAAACTTCTTGTGCAGGTCCGGCAGAAACCCCTGTTGGTAAATCATAAAATTTTATGGTCATCTCATCAAATGCACTACAACCAGGGCCATTTGTCACCGTATATCTAAGGACATAGGTTCCACATGCGTCTGCAGTAACACCTACAGTATTGGTATCGGCAGCCACGGGGTCAAATGTGATGGTACCAGAGCCACTAATCTGGGTCCAGGCAACGGTAGCCGTTCCACAAGAAACAGGTTCAAAGCTTCCTGTTACACTGGTACTATACACTCCTGCAACTTCACAAACCTGCTGATCAGCACCGGCATTTACTAAAGTTGGTAAATCGAAGAAGTCAACAGTAACGGTATCAGCAACTATACAATCAAGTCCATTTGCTATCTCCATCCTAAATTTATAGGTTCCACATTGTGAGGCCTCAATAGAGGGTGTTAAAGTGGTTCCGTTAGTAATTGTAGCTGTAACCGGGCCACTAACCTGTGTCCACAATATGGATGTTGTACCACATCCTACATCGGTATAGCTACCACCAAGAACAGTAGTATAACCTAATGTTGCGTCTTCACAAACTTCCTGATCGGTACCCGCGTTCACATTGGTGGGTAAATCGTAGAAATCTACAATTACATCATCAGATGCAACACAATCTCCGTTGGTAACCGTGAAAGTAAATACATAAGTTCCACAAAGAGTAACCTCAACATCAGTAGTGTTGGTTGTTGCAGAAGTAAATGTAGAAGTGCCTGGGCCGGATGTTTGGGTCCATGCAACAGTAGGTGTACTGCCATTGTCACAGCTAACCGTATCAAAACTACCACTTAGAGAAGTACTCAATACCCCGGCAACTTCACAAACTTCTGTTTGATCAGGCCCGGCATTAACAACCGGTGTATCATACAGGTAAAAAGGATAAATTGAATCCGTACTACATCCGGTAGAATTAAATGAAGTCACATGAAGGGTATAATCACCACACAAAGCCATTGGAACTACGGGGGTAAAATTGATTGTTCCGAATTCGCCACCGGTAAAAGGGCCTGCCGGTGTTACATCGATCGAATTAGCGCCATCAGATATGGTCATAGTAACCGTTGTGCCGGGTCCTGAATAACCAAAACTATAAAGCCAATCAAAGGAAATTGTTTCACAACCGGTTGGAGGTATTGTAATATCAACGTTAGGGGTATCGAAGAAAAAAACATCAATTTCGGCAGAAACATAATCGTCCCATATGTAAAGGATTTTGTACCGTCCTGCGGCAGTAGCAGTAAACGCGGCATTATAGTTATATATATCGCCCATTACTCCCAAATCAAAAGTCAACACACCACCTGGGGGGGTAGTGGGGATGGTGGTGGCACTCCAACCGTAAGGTCCGGTTGTTGGCTGAGGCGGACATGAGGGGTCACCACTGGTACCAGCTACAGCAGTATTAAGCGTAGTGTCGCTCACAAAACATACATCATTTTTTGTAATACTGACCGTACAGGTTCCTCTAGTGCCGTCACCGTTTTCGGAAATAACAACAACGGAACCGGCAGCGGCCTGCATCGAAAGGGCTTCGTAGTATCCATCCTGAGTAATCTCGATGGATGTTACGTTGGGGTTGTCCAGAGCCTGAATCAGCTCGGCATTGTTTGCCACCTTCACCTGAATGCCATTTTGTGCAATGGCATACGGGCTTAAGCACAGCAAAAGTGTTGCAGTGAACACCAGAAGTAATAATTTTTTCATAAGAAACAAAATTTAGTTAGTCAAAAGGATTACGTTTATATAATAAGGTTAATTAATCTCAATTTATGTTAACCTGGGTCGGGACAATTATTTTCAAAAAGCTAAAACAGAAAACAAATATAGACAATTTTTTAATAAAAGCAATCTTTTTTATTATTTTATTCATAATAATTACAAATAAACCAAACTCAAGCTATTTATAAAAGTAGCTAACACAAACAAACTCTTAAAAACAATGCCATAAAATGCATGATGATGATAATGAGAACTTAATAGAAATAAAAACATTTACCCTCCTTGTCCATCCTTACGAATTCGTAGTCTATTTTATCCGATACCGTAAAATTATTTCCGGTTATTTTCAACTATTTACCACTTGATGTAACAATAATTTTCGTGACAATTTCCATTACTCCTTAACTCTGTTGCTACCGATCTTCACCCCTTCCTGCCTACCCTGCCTACCCTGCCTACCCTGCCTACCCTGCCTACCCTGCCTATCGGCAGGCAGGCGGCAGGCAGGCGGCAGGCAGGCGGCAGACTGGAATCCCCCAAAGGGGAAAGGCGATTGCGTAGTTTATTATAATGGGTTTGCTTATGGATTGAAAATTGTTGTGTTAATGACTCTTTTGTATTTGGCAATTTACATAAAAAAGAGGATTGTCTTTCCGACTGAGCGAACGCCAGGAGCGAACGGAGGAATCTGATGCCACATCAAGAATACGGTGTTGAATGGAAAGATAAAATAGGCTCCTCCACTACGTAACTCCTCGTGCCTCGTCGTTACTGTGGTCGGAAGGACAAAATAGAACTCCGTAAGAACGGGACAGGCATGGATTGTTATGATGGTTATCAGAACCCCTATCCCCTACCTTCGGCAGGCAGGCTCCCTTTCCCCGAGGGGACCCCGTAAAGCTCCGCAACGGGGCAGGCAGGCGATAAGTTGATTTTTTCGTATGAGGTTTTCTTAGGGATTGGAAATTGTTGTGTTAATGGCTCTTTTGTATTTCGTAAATGACAAAAAAAAGTGGATTGTCATTCCAACTTGATAATATTGTTCTTAATGGCGAACTTGACCAGATCAACCGTGGTTTTCAGGTTGATTTTTTTCATGATGTTATTTTTATGCGTCTCTACGGTGCGTACGCTGATAAAGAGTTTTTCTGCAATGAAGCGGTTCGATTGGCCCTCGGCAAACAATTTTAACACTTCCATCTCGCGGGTGGAAAGGTCTTTTTGACGTTTTTCTTTCTCGGTATTGTCGATGTCTTTATCGCTCAAATAACTTGATAACAAGATATTGGTGATGGTCTTGGCGTAGTATTCAAACCCATTGCGCAAGGTGTAAATGGCTTCCAGCATCTCCGATCGGTTGGTGTCGCGTGCCAGATGGCCTTTTGCCCCAGCTTTGATCATTTTGAGGATAAAAGGCTCGTCGTTGTACATGGACATGATCAGCACTTTGATCCTGGGGAAGCGCTGCATGAGTTGCTTTACTTCTTCTGCATCATTTATATCGGGTTTATACTTTACCAATAGCGAAACATGAACCGGGTCATTGGCATTTTTCAGGATCATTTCTTCGATGGAGGTGGCAGTAAAAGTTACTTCAATATCATCAGCACCAGCCAATAAGGCTTTAATGGCGTCACATACCACGGGGTGTTCGTCTACCAGAGCAACTCTGATCATGGTTTTCTACATGAGTTATCAGGCGAAAATAGCAAATGTTGGCCTGATGGTTTTCGTTTGCAGGTAATATAAAACGATTATAAACAAAAAATTTGTAGTGTCCTGTTTTGTGACATTAATCCATTTCCTGCTTTTCTTTTTCGCAAAACGAATTACTTTTGTGTGAATTAATTTGATTACGAATGACCAAAGGCCAGAACTTTCGCTACATCAGTCTGCTTGAAATTATCAATAAAGTGGACAGAATCCTGCGTCAGAAAAAAAATATCGAACAAACCTTTACCGAAATAGTGAGCACGGTACCGTTTAGCCAGGTGATGGAAGTACCCATTCGTTTGAAGCTAACATTCAACAATGAGGAGTTTAGCTCGCCGGCTTTTGAGAATGAGGTGGTTTGTCAACAACATCATTTTGCCACACTCGCCGGCAATGTCGGAACAATTCAACTTTGCCTTGGATCGGTGCAATATAAGGAAAAGGAGTTAAAGCCTTTGGAACAAAATTTTTTGCTCGATAGTCTATTACGAAACATCCAACAGTTCCTGAATTCCACAGAGCGAAACGACCAAAACACCTTCAACCAACTTCATAAAAACACACCTGAAACCAACGGCAAGGTCACTAGCAGTTTTTTACAACGATTTTTAAATGCAAACACCTTTAACAGAGATATATATCATGATTTAATGCCCTACAAAGTGGGCGAAATATTGCTGATTTCAAGTCTGTATGATGCTTATGCCATCGAGCGTGAGGGGCGTTTTACAGAACACATGCTGGGGCAATACGGGCAATTAAATCTCACTTCTTTTCCCAGGATTACTGGAGCAACAAGCCTCGACCAGGCATTACACCTGCTGAACTTTAAGCATTTCGATTTAATCATTTACATGGTAGGAGCAGAAAAAAAAGTTCCACTTACGGTAAGTGAGCAAATCAATAAGGCTTACCCATTTATACCTATTTTTCTGCTGTTGAACAACAGCAGCGATGTATCTTATTATAGTAAGATTTTGCAAAACATTCCCTATATAGATAAACTGTTTACCTGGAATGGGGATGCCAATATCTTTTTCGCCATGATCAAGATGTTGGAGGATAAATTGAATGTGGAAAACGACACACAACTGGGTCAGGTAAGGGTTATTTTGCTGGTGGAGGATTCTCCTGAATATTATTCGCGCTACCTGAGTTTCCTATACAAGGTATTGATGGAACAAACCAAACGGATTATTGATGACGTTAGTACAGATGAACTTTATAAGGTACTCAGAATGAGGGCCAGGCCCAAGATATTGCTGGCCTCTAATTACGAAGAAGCGCTCGAAATAATCGACAATTATCAGGATTACATGCTCTGTTTGGTTACCGATGTAAAATTCGATCGAAACGGCGTTTTGGATGAGAATGCAGGCATTGCCCTCCTTGAATACACGCGAAAAAAACTTCGTAACTTACCTGCCATCTTACAGTCGTCCGACAGCTCCTATGAACCCATTGCCCGGCAGCACAATTCTCTTTTCATTCATAAACAATCCGACACGCTTTATCAGGATCTTGAGAATTTTATCACCAATTATCTGGGTTTTGGTGATTTTGAATTCAAGGACATCAATGGCATCACCATCGCCCGTGCTTCCAATATGCGCGAATTTGAAAAAAACCTGAAAGAAATTTCTGATGAATCGTTGATTTACCATGCCAGCCGTGATCATTTCTCCATGTGGATTATGGCCAGGGGTGAAATCAGGGCGGCCAGCATCATCAACCTGAAAAAAGTAGCCGATTTCAGGGATGCTCATGAATTAAGGCACGATTTACTTCAAATGCTCAAGGAATATCGCAATGAACAATCGTCCGGCAATGTGATTCCCTATGAACCGGGTATGGAAGTGACCGAGGAAAACGTGTACACGCTGGCAGAAGGCTCGTTGGGCGGGAAAGGTCGTGGATTGGCGTTTATCGATGCCCTCATCCATAAATACGATTTCAACCGGTTTATACCGGACATCAGGGTTCGCACACCCAAAACTTTCGTGGTTGGCACTCGTGAATTTGAAATGTTCATCAAGAATAATCAACTTGAAGGGGAGGTTTATACTCAAAAATCGTTTTATTTGCTTAAGAAGCAATTTATAAACGGAGGACTTTCCTCAGCCTTAATGACAAAACTGGAGAGTTTGCTTTCGAATATAACCAAACCCATTGCAGTGCGTTCTTCCGGTTTGTTTGAGGATTCACTCACACAGCCGTTTGCGGGTGTTTTTGAAACCTACCTGCTCCCAAACAACCATCCGGATATTAAAGTCAGAACCCAACAAACTGCTGATGCCATTAAACTGGTGTTTGCATCGGTTTATAGCACCAATGCCAAAGGTTATGTAAAAGCCATCGACTATAAAATTGAAGACGAAAAAATGGCGGTTGTTATCCAGGAAGTGGTAGGCAATCAGTTCGATAACTATTATTATCCCCATATAAGCGGAGTGGCACAATCGTATAATTTTTACCCTTTTGCCCACATGAAACCGGAAGAAGGGTTTGCCATAATGGCTCTTGGTTTGGGACGGTATGTGGTTGATGGTAACAAAGCCTATCGGTTCTCACCTCACTATCCCGGAACGGAAATCAATTCCACGAAAGATCAATTCCGCAATTCCCAGGTAAACTTCTATGCCGTGGATTTAAACAAGCAAAACCTGAATTTGCTTGAAGGTGAGATGGCCGGCTTAGCTGAGCTGGATATTGAAGTTGCTGAATACCATGGATCACTAAAGCATTGCGTTTCCGTTTATCATGCTGAAAGCGACAACATGTACCCCGGACTCTCAAAGACCGGACCACGCATAGTAAATTTCGCAAATGTCGTGAGATACAACTATATCCCTTTGGCAAAAACCATCGAATTGGTACTGGGGTTAGGAAAGGATGCCATGGGCAATGCAGTTGAAATTGAATTTGCTGTTGATTTGGAAAAAGATGACCACAATAGGGCCTCATTTTATATCCTTCAGATAAAACCACTTATTTCCAATACCATGGAATGCCAGATCGATCTGGAAGAGGAGGATAAAGATTCCATCTTATTATATTCTGAAAAGGGAATGGGCAATGGCATTGTTGATGATGTTACCGATGTTATTTATGTTGATTTAAACAAATTTGACAAGACAAAAACACAGGAAATGGCCCTGGAAATTGAAAGTCTAAATCAATACATGATAGAACAAAAACGAAAATACGTGTTGATAGGCCCGGGAAGATGGGGCACCCGTGACCGATGGATCGGTATTCCGGTTAAATGGCACATGATCTCCAATGCCCGTGTGATTGTTGAAACCGCTATGGATGATTTTCCTCTTGAGGCTTCTTCCGGATCTCACTTTTTTCACAATGTAACCAGCATGAGCGTGGGATATTTCACTGTTCAACCAGAACTATCAACGAGCTATATTAACTTCAAAATGCTGGATGATCAACTACTAGTCTACCAGGGTGAATATTTTAAACACATCCGGTTTAAAACACCCGTGAAAATAAAAATGGACGGCCGCAAGCGGATTTATCTGATCAGTGTTTAACATCATCAAACCCCATTAGATAGTTGACCTATCATTATTCAGACTTAGTATAAATTTTGGGCCCCTCCATTCAAGTTGTCCAACATTTAGTAATTTTCGCACTTTAACCAGATTAAGTGCAAACGTATGAGAATTTCCAGGAAGAAAATCAGTCTGCAAGCAGTTGAAACGCCTGATGTCAACATTTCTCTTATCAATCCGATCATCCAAAAGTACCAGGGTAAAAAAGGCAATTTGATACCTGTGCTTCAAGGTGTTCAAAGCCTTTATGGGTACGTGCCGCGTGAAGCGTTTATCAGGCTCAACGAGGAAATGGGGCTTAAGCTAAACGAGATGTATGGTGTGGCTACGTTTTATGCCCAGTTCAGGTTGAGCCCTGTGGGTAAACATATTATTAAGGTATGCCATGGCACAGCTTGTCACGTCCAAAATGCCACAAAAATTACCGAAGCCCTTGTGACGGAGTTGGGCGTTAAAGACGGGCATACCACCGAAGATGGGTTATTTACCCTTGAGTCAGTCGCCTGCCTGGGATGTTGCTCTCTGGCACCGGTCATGATGGTCGACAATGAAACTTTCGGCAGTTTAACTGGCAAAAAGGCTGCCAGGGTAATCAAAGAGCTTCGCCGGAAAGAAACCCAACCGTAACTACCCCATAGGAGAGTTTGGCCTTCTTCAAAATAGAAAAATGTAAATGTGATAAAGAGTTACAGATGAAAAAACAGATTATTGTCGGGTTGGGAAGTTGTGGCATTGCTGCCGGTGCGGGCAAGGTATATGCCAGGGCCCAATCACTGATCGAAGCAGGAAACACCGATGTCCTTCTTAAACAAACCAGTTGTATTGGAATGTGTTATAAGGAGCCGCTGGTAGAAGTGGTGGACGATCGGGGTCATTACCTCTATGGCAGCGTTGATGTAAAGAAACTGGAAGAAATTTTCGAAAAACACATAAGAAATGGTGAAGTAATCGATGAATATGTGGTGGAGTCGGATGTGATACAGGGTCACGAATCGCATTACTTTGCCGGACAGGTAAAAATTGCCTTGCGTAACTGTGGTTATATGGATCCCGAATCCATCGAAGAAGCCGAACAACGCCAAGCCTATGAGGCTATCCGGAAAATAGCTACTGAGCATGTCAGCTCTGAGGAGGTAATACAAACCGTGCTTGATTCCGGTCTAAGAGGTCGCGGAGGAGGCGGATTTCCAACAGGACTAAAATGGCGCTTTGCACACAACAGCCAAAGCGATGAAAAATATATTATCTGTAATGCAGATGAAGGCGACCCGGGTGCTTTTATGGATCGTTCCCTGCTGGAAGGCGATCCACATGCTATCCTCGAGGGAATGATCATTGGTGCCTATGCCATGAATGCTACCAGTGGTGTGATTTATTGCCGGGCCGAATATCCACTGGCCATCAAGCGCTTGAATATCGCCTTACAACAAGCCCGCGAAAAAGGTTACCTGGATAAAAATATACTGGGCATTGAAGGTTTCGATCTGGACATCATCGTAAAAGAAGGAGCCGGAGCATTTGTTTGCGGTGAAGAAACAGCCCT
>Ga0210046_1001293_pt1 | contig 19803 bp, 15 predicted proteins | sample CryGeyCG2114_250_FD_185461 | JGI IMG/M metagenome (GOLD analysis project Ga0210046, IMG submission 185461) | Groundwater microbial communities from aquifer - Crystal Geyser CG18_big_fil_WC_8/21/14_2.50 (SPAdes) (version 2) | ecosystem: Environmental > Aquatic > Deep subsurface > Groundwater ... | reverse complement strand
CCCATATCGCCCTGCCGGCTTTTATTCCGGTGAGCTTTGAGTTAACAGTACTGTTTACAGCCCATGGCATGGTTATAACTTTCCTGATTGTGTGTGGTCTGTATCCCCGCATGAAAGTGCCGGTACTGGATGTACGTTCTACCGACGATAAATTTATTATGGCCATCGAAGTAAAAGAAGGTACTACGGATCTGAATAAAATAAATACTTTGCTTCGCGATAATGGTGCTATTGAAGTTAACGAGAAGGAGGTAACTGCATAATGAACAATTTATTAAAATACGGAACAAAAGCTTCCTTCCTGATTTTTGCTTCTGCTTTGGTTTATTCCTGTTCTCCGGAAGCCAACGATCCAGGCACCCAGTATGCACCCCAGATGTACGATGATGCGGCTTATCAGCCTTTGAAACAGGTGGACCACAATAATATTAATCCATCGGGTATGAATATGCGTTTACCGGCGCAAGGCTCAATACCGCGGGGTAAATTATCTTACTACAATCATATACCTAAAGAAGCAGCGGAAGAAGCTGGAACGCGTTTAACCAATCCCTTAAGAGCTACTCAAGAAAATATAGACGAAGGTCAGGTTTTGTATAGTAGATTTTGTTCTCCGTGCCACGGGGCAGAAGGCCACGGTGATGGTTTGGTCGGACAGAAATTTAAAGGGGTAGCTAACTTAACGCAAGGGCGTTATTTGGAATTACCACAAGGCCATATCTTCCACGTAATAACCTATGGTCGTGGACGGATGATGCCTCACGGTACGCAGGTGAATCCGGAAGAACGCTGGAAAATTGCCATGTACGTAAAACACGTTTTACAAGGCCAGGGCGAAGTAGAAACACCAGATGTGCCTAATGTAGACCAGCCCGAAGGCTCTAGTGAAGATGTTAATACCAATATTGTAACCGGAACCAATCAGCCATCGGGCGGCGCCACTGAAAATGCACAGGATACAAAGCAAACTCCTAATCCAAACGCAATTAAACAATAACCAGCTTAAGTATAATACAAACGAATAATGATAGAGGAAAGACTAACTATTTCGAAAAGAACAAGTAATAGGTTCTTCTTAATGATAGGACTGGGCCTGGTATTGCTGATTGTCGGCATTTTTATTACCATGAGCAGCTCCGGGCATCACGGAGGAGAACACGGCGAAGCGGCTGCAGCTGCCGGTGAGCACGGTGTTACGTGGGTAAACCGCTTAATGGCAAACCTCTGGCTGAACAATGTTTATTTAACTGGTATAGCGGTAGTAGGATTATTTTTTACAGCGGTTCAATATGTTGCTTATGCTGGCTGGTCGGTGCCGCTGAAGCGCATTTTGTTATCCTTAACCGCTTATTTACCCTTAGGCGGTATTGTCATGCTGCTGGTTTTTCTGCTTCCCATTTTGTTTGGCGGTCATAATCCATTATTTCACTGGACGGATCATGAATTATTTGAAGCCGGAAATCCGAAATACGATCCTATTATTGCGGGCAAATCGGGCTTTCTGAACATTCCATTCTATGTAATCCGGACGATTGTTTATTTTGGTGCCTGGATTTTCTTTGCTTATTGGTTACGTAAACAATCTTTAGAAGAAGATCTGAATGGTGGATTAACTTATTATCACAAAAGTATCCGGATTTCGGCTATGTTCTTAGTTGTATTCGGGGTTACTTCATCTATGTCGGCCTGGGATTGGGTAATGTCTATCGATACCCACTGGTTTAGTACTTTATTTGGCTGGTATGTTTTCTCTAGCTGGTTTGTTTCTGGTTTAGCGGCTACCACTTTAACGGCCATCTATTTAAAACAAGCCGGTTTCCTGAAAATTGTGAATGCTAACCACCTGCACGATTTAGGTAAATTTATCTTTGGCTTCAGTATCTTCTGGACTTACCTGTGGTTCTCACAGTTTATGTTGTATTGGTACGCCAATATTCCTGAAGAAGCCATTTATTTTATGGAACGCTTAGGTGGCTACAACGACCACTATACCTGGATTTTATTTTTTAACCTGTTCATCAACTTTGCTTTCCCACTTTTAGCACTGATGACCCGCGATGCCAAACGTCAGACCATCATGTTGAAAATTGTTTGTATAGCTATTCTTTTTGGTCATTGGATGGATTTTTACCTGATGATTATGCCGGGAACTATGCGGGGAGATAGTGGGTTTGGATTAATGGAGATTGGTACCATGTTATTATTTTTAGGAGCGTTTCTAACTTTATTCACCCGTAAATTATCTAGTGCTTCTTTAGTGCCGGTAAACCATCCGTTCCTGGAAGAAAGTATGCATCATCACGTTTAATTATAATTAAGAAGAATACAGAATGATTACGCTCGCTATCATATTATCTTTAGCTCTTCTGGGAGTTATTCTTTATCTGCTGTTCCGGATACAGGTTTTAAGCTCGGTATTCCGGGGTAGTTTCAATAAACGGGTAAGTACCAGTAACCGGGTTAATGCCATTTTATTTATTCTTTTCCTTATCCTGGGTATGGGGGCTTTCATTTGGTCTTTTGGGGTAGCTAAAAAAGACTTCACGCAGCCAGTAGCATCGGTACATGGTAAGTGGATAGACGATATGTTCTGGACAACCATGGCTGTTATCGGTATTGTGTTTTTTATTACCCAGGTTTTACTATTTGTTTATTCTTATCGTTATCAATATAAAGAAAACCGGAAGGCTTATTATTACCCGCATAATAACCGTTTAGAAGTTTTCTGGACTTTAATTCCCGCTATTGTAATGGCAGTCCTGGTATTTTCAGGATGGAAAGCCTGGAGCAAAATCACTAATCCGGCTCCGGCTGATGCCGTAGTAGTTGAGATTTTAGGTAAGCAATTTAACTGGTTAGTCCGGTACCCGGGTAAAGACAATGAATTAGGCACGGTGAAGCATACATTAATAGATGCTTCGAACGAATTTGGTTATGATGTGCGCGATAAAAAAGCTTTAGATGATATTGTACAGCCAACCGAGTTTCATATACCAAAGGGAAAGCCGGTTTTATTTAAAATACGTTCGCGGGATGTAATCCACGATGTTTGGCAACCTAACTGGAATGTGCAGATGCACGCCGTACCGGGCATGCCGACCAAGTTTTGGTTTGTGCCAACTAAAACTACTGCGGAAATGGCGACTGAAACCGGTAACCCGGATTTCAAATACGAAATTGCCTGTTCTCAGATTTGCGGACAAGGTCACTTTGCTATGCGAATTGTGGTAATAGTGGATGAGCCGGAAGATTACGAAACTTGGTTGGCCGCTCAAAAACCATTCAGCGAAACCGGAGCCGAGCTATTTGCAAAAGCATCGGAAACGCCGGCAGCCATTGTATCTGCTGAGAAGAAGGAAATTAAAACGGAAGAAGTTAAAGCAGCATTATAATTTAAATTTAATTAGATAAATATGGCAAGTACCGATATTACTTTACATCAGGATGTGCACCACAACCATGATGCGCACGATACCGATCATGACCATCATGATCAGCATTGGCTTTTTAAGTACGTTTTCAGCCAGGATCATAAAGTAATTGCAAAGCAGTTCCTTATTACCGGTATTATCTGGGCGTTCATTGGTGGGGCTTTATCCAGCATTTTCCGTATTCAGCTGGGCTGGCCGCAGGCAACCTTAGGTTGGTTAGAACCTTTTCTGGGTAAATGGGTTGAAGGCGGTAAACTTAGCACCGAATTTTACCTGGCGATGGTAACCATGCACGGAACCATCATGGTATTCTTCGTACTTACGGCTGGTTTAAGTGGTACCTTCAGTAACTTACTTATTCCGTTGCAAATCGGTGCCCGGGATATGGCTTCCGGATTTTTGAATATGTTATCTTATTGGTTCTTTTTTCTATCCAGTATTATCATGTTCTTATCTCTTTTCCTTGAAACCGGGCCGGCTTCAGCTGGATGGACTATTTATCCGCCGTTGAGCGCCTTACCGCAGGCAATTTCCGGTTCTGGTGCCGGTATGGATTTCTGGTTAGTTTCCATGGTATTCTTTATTGTATCGCAATTATTGGGCGGTATTAATTATATTACTACAATTATTAACCTGCGTACCCAAGGAATGTCGATGACCAAACTGCCGTTAACTATCTGGTCTTTCTTCCTGACAGCAGTATTAGGTGTTTTATCTTTCCCGGTACTGGTATCTTGTGCTTTATTGTTAATATTTGACCGTTCATTTGGTACTTCTTTCTATTTGTCAGAAATATATGTTGGTGGCGAAGCATTATCCAATGTAGGTGGTTCCCCAATTTTGTTCCAGCACTTATTCTGGTTCTTAGGTCACCCGGAAGTATACATTGTTATTCTGCCAGCTTTTGGTATGGTTTCCGAGATTATTGCTACCAATGCCCGTAAACCTATCTTTGGTTACCGTGCGATGATTGGTTCTATGCTCGGAATTGCATTTCTTTCCTTTATTGTATGGGCGCACCACATGTTCGTATCGGGTATGAATCCGTTCTTAGGGTCCGTGTTTATGTTCCTGACACTTATTATTGCGGTACCTTCGGCAGTAAAAGTGTTTAACTGGCTGGCAACTTTGTGGCGCGGAAATATTGTATTTACCGTTCCAATGTTGTTCTCTATTGGTTTTGTGTCCTTGTTTATTTCGGGTGGTTTAACCGGTATTATTCTGGGTAACTCAACATTAGATATTAAATTCCACAATACATACTTTGTGGTGGCGCACTTCCACTTAGTTATGGCTTCTTCGGCTTTCTTCGGATTATTTGCCGGGGTTTATCATTGGTATCCGAAAATGTTTGGCCGCATGATGGACGAGAAATTAGGATATGTGCATTTCTGGTTAACCTTTATTGGGGTGTATTTTACCTTTATGCCGATGCACTATGTAGGTATTGCCGGTTTCCCACGCCGTTATTATTCTTACACCAGCTTCGATATGTTTAACACCATGGCCAACCTGCAAATGTTCATCAGTGTATCGGCTATTGTGGCTTGGATTGGTCAGTTTATTTTCGGATTTAACTTTGTGTACAGCATGTTCCGGGGCCGCCGGGCTTCGCAAAACCCGTGGCGTTCTAATACTTTAGAGTGGACTACTCCGGTAGTTGGTATTCACGGCAACTGGCCAGGTGCGATTCCAACCGTTTACCGTTGGCCATACGATTACAGCAAACCAGGCGCAGAAGATGATTTCATTCCGCAGAACATACCGTATGCGCAAACGCCTTCTTCTAATTTGCCGCACGAAAAAAATCTGCCTTAACAAAACAGCATGGTGAATAAATCTTTTAGTTCTAAAAGGTTTAGAAATATAGGAGTACTTACCATAGTTGCTGTATATTTTTTAATCCTGGTAGGAGGCATCGTTCGAAGCACGGGTTCGGGTATGGGATGCCCCGATTGGCCCAAGTGTTTCGGAACCTGGGTGCCTCCTACTGAGGTAAATCAATTGCCGGCTAATTACCGTGAAATTTACCGCGATCAACGGATTCAGAAAAACCAACGGCTGGCAGCCACCTTACATACATTAGGCTTTACGGAAGTAGCCAGTCAGCTACAGAATAATCCGGCCGCCCACATCGAAACAGAATTTAATGCTACCAAGACCTGGATTGAATATGTGAACCGGTTAGTTGGAGTTTTAATTGGTATATTTATTTTTCTGACTTTGCTGTTTTCATTTGCCTATTACCGGCACGATAAAGTTATCGTCATACTTTCGGTTTTATCGGTATTGCTGGTGGGCTTACAAGCCTGGTTAGGATCAATTGTTGTTTCTACTAATCTGCTGCCGGTAACTATTACTTTACACATGGCTTTGGCTTTGGTAATGTTAGGTATCTTGATTTATGCTGTAGCCAGATCGCAGGAATCAGAATTAAACAGCCGAACCTTCCCATATTCCGGTTTTATTTATTTTATGTTGTGGTTAGTGGTGTTCTTTTCCTTTTTCCAGACTTTATTAGGTACCCAGGTCAGGGAAATGATTGATGTGATTGCGGCCAATAACAATTATCTGAGAAGAGAAAACTGGATTAGTCAATTGGATATATCTTTTTATATTCACCGTTCATTTTCCAGTCTGGTTTTATTCACCAATCTCTATTTGGCTTACCAGTTATTTAAATTAAAAGACGGTTTAATGAACCGTTTAATAATGGGCTTGGTTTTCCTGATAGTTCTGGAAATAATTTTTGGGGTAATAATGGCTAACTGGGCTATTCCGGCTGTATTACAACCTCTGCATTTGGTTACTGCTTCCTTAATATTTGGTATCCAGTTCCTGATGTTAATTATTTATCTTTATGCCGTTCCTGCCAGAAGGGTTGTAAAAGTTGTTGCCTGAAATGATAGCAGAAGAGATGATGAGTGAAATAAGTATTAACACGACCACTGCTTCCAGATGGAAGTATTACTTTCAGCTTTTAAAGTTCCGTTTATCTTTTACCGTTGCTTTTTCCAGTGCTTTTGGTTACATGTTAGGTAACCGGAATTGTAACTGGTATGAGCCTTTATTGGTAATGCTAGGCGGGGTGCTGGTTACCGGTTCTGCTAATATTATCAACCAGATTCTGGAAAAAGATCTGGATAAATTAATGAAGCGGACTGCTAAAAGGCCTTTAGCGAGAGAATACATGTCTGTTACCGAAGCTGGCATTTATAGCTTTTTCCTGGGAGTAGTTGGTTTAGTTGTTCTTGGGTATTTCTTTAATCCTTTAGCCGCTGCGCTTTCCTTAATTTCCCTGATTATATACGGGTTTATTTACACACCCCTGAAAAGAATTTCCCCTATTTGTGTTTTTGTGGGTGCTATTCCTGGCGGCTTGCCTCCCATGATCGGATATATTGCTGCTACCGGAACTTTTGGCTGGGAGGCAGGTATCTTATTTGGTATACAGTTTATCTGGCAATTTCCGCACTTCTGGGCTATTGCCTGGGTATTAGATGATGATTATAAATTGGCAGGTTTTAAGATGTTACCCATGGAAGGCGGAAGAAATCTGAAAACAGCCATCCAGATTATGATGTATACTTTACTGCTGATTCCTTTGGGTATGATGCCCTTGCAATTTGGCATGGCTGGAAAAACATCGGCGATTATTGCGGTGGTATGTGGCGTTTTGTTTTTGATGCAGACTTTTTACCTCATGCAAACCTGTTCCAAAAAGGCCGCCATGAACATTATGTTCGGTTCATTTTTATATTTACCTATTGTTCAAATAGCTTTCGTGTTAGATAAAATTTAGAGAAATGGTTAACGCTATAAAACAAAATTCTACTTCTTCCCGGGTACACCCGCTGCATTTTTCTTTATGGCTCATGATTATGAGCATTGTGATGATGTTTGCGGCCTTTACCAGCGCTTACATTGTAAGAAAAGCCGAAGGAAACTGGCTGGAATTTGTGCTGCCCAACAGTTTATTATTAAATACCGGCTTAATTTTAATTAGTAGCGTATTTATGCAAATGGCGTATAATGCGGCTAAAAAAGATAATTTACAACAAGTAAAAATCTTTTTAATGCTTACTACTATTTTTGGAGTAGCTTTTTTATTTGGTCAATGGAATGCCTGGGCTGATCTGGTAAGCCGTAAAATCTTTTTTGCCGGGACTACGTCTAATCCTTCAGGATCTTTCTTGTATGTATTAACCGGCGTACACGGATTTCACCTGGTTACCGGTTTAATATTTGTATTAATTGTATTAATTTCGAGCATCCAATACAAAGTGCATTCGCGTAACTTGTTACGGATAGGCTTATGTACTACTTACTGGCACTTCTTAGGAGGGCTTTGGGTATATCTGTATTTGTTTTTAACCTTGAATCACTAATATTACACGAACACAAACTATGGCAACAACTACAACCTTGGATCAGTCACATACCGGCACCGGCACGTGGGATGGAGGCAATGAGCCAATGAAGGCATCTTATGGAAAACTCATGATGTGGATTTTCCTGTTGTCGGATGCTTTTACATTTGGTGCTTTTTTAACGGCTTACGGATTAGTGCGTCACCGGCACCAGGTTTATACCGGCGCGGCTGATGATTTTACTTTCTCCACGGCTTACTGGCCTATTCCGGAAAAAGTATTCAATGCGTTTCCTGGTTTCCACGGCGTTGATTTGCCCTTAGCTTTTGTGGCCTTAATGACCATGATTCTGATTCTTTCTTCCGTAACCATGGTTCTGGCCGTAGAAGCTGGTCACCGGATGGATAAAAATGATGTGCAGAAATGGTTATTGTGGACTATTTTATTTGGTAGCATGTTTATTGGTTGCCAGGCCTGGGAATGGTCACACTTTATTACTGGCTCTGAGCACGGTATGAAATTGCCGGACGGTTCTACTTTCCACGGGGCTAACCTGGCTATAAATGAATATGGTCCGGTGTTATTCGCCGATTTATTCTTCTTTATTACCGGTTTCCACGGTACCCACGTTTTTAGTGGTATTGTATTGCTGATTACCATGTTTATTTCTACTGTTAACGGGGTATTTCAACGCCGGGGCCACTACGAAATGGTAGAAAAAGTTGGTTTGTACTGGCACTTTGTAGATTTGGTGTGGGTATTTGTATTTACTTTCTTCTACCTGGTTTAATCATCATTCAAATAAAATCAAAATAAAGGAGCTTGCCGGATATTAAAAATAAACGGCAATCTCCTAACGTTTAATAAATATAAGATCTAATAAAATGGCAGCACATTCTCACAATAACTATGTTGAAGACGAGAACCGGGTTATTCCGGAGCCGCAAACCAAAGGTATCTGGCGCGTTTTCATTATTCTTTGTGTAATTACCGCAATTGAGTTCGCTTTTGCCTTTTTAATGCCTTCCAGTTCTATCAGAAACTGGATATTTATTATTCTTACCTTAGTAAAGGCTTTCTTTATTGTGGGTGAGTTTATGCACTTAAAACACGAAACCAAAAGCTTAATCTGGACCATTCTGGTACCTACTATATTGCTGGTTTGGTTGGTAACGGCTTTAGTAACCGAAGGCTCCTATATAGGAGATGTTATTTTTAACTATTTCAAATAATTATGTCACCCGGAAAGGTACTAATATTAGGTATACTTTTATTAGTACCTATTTTTGCTTTCTTGTTTTTAGAGGTGTTTGGTAAAAACGAATACGCGCTAAGAACTTATTTCCCGGTTTTAGATGAAAACACCGAAACTCCGGTAATACAAAATGGAGATACTGTTTTTCAACAAATTCCGGATTTTCGTTTAACTGCTCAGACCGGGCAGGAAATAACCCAGGCCGATCTGAAAGATCAGGTTTACGTAGCTAACTTTATTTTTTCTTCCTGTAAAGATATCTGTAAAAAGATGACCCACCAGATGACCCGGGTGCAGGATGCTTTTGCCAAAGATACAAGGGTAAAGCTGGTATCTTTTACCGTAGATCCGGACCGGGACTCAGCGGCAGCATTAAACAAATATGCCCAGCAGTACGGAGCGGATAACCAAAAATGGTATTTTTTAACTGGCCCTAAAGCCCAGATTTATCATCTGGCCCGCGAAGGATACAAATTAGTAGCCATGCCGGCTCCCACCGCTTTGCCGGATTTTATCCATAGTGAAAAATTTGTTTTGGTAGATGATCAGCGGCATGTGCGCGGAATTTACGATGGTACCAGTGAGGAAGATGTTGACCGATTAATAACTGAAATACAAATTTTATTAGATGAACGCACCCGTCTTAAAAAATAACGACACCCGGTATTTAATTCTGATTGCGGTTCTTTCAATAGCAGTACCTTTACTAGTGGCTTTTCTGTTGTTTGTACCTCAAACCGGTAAGCTTGGTGATGTTGATGTAACTTTTTTACCGAAACTACATGCTTTACTAAACTCCTTAACGGCCATTGCTTTGTTAGCCGGTTATAACTATATTAAAAAAGGGAATATCCGCTTTCATCGTTTTGCCATGGTTACCGCTATTGTATTATCGGCCTTTTTTCTGATCTCGTATGTCACCTATCATTACCAGGCCGCGCCTACCAGTTATGGCGGTACGGGGATTTTACGTTCTGTTTATTACTTTATCCTGATTACTCATATTATTTTAGCCGCCGTAATCGTTCCTTTGGTATTATTATCGGTTTATTTTGCCTGGAGCAACCAAATTGCCCGCCACCGTCGTATATCACGTTGGACGTTCCCGCTTTGGTTGTATGTTGCCGTAACTGGTGTGGTAGTTTATTTTATGATTGCGCCGTATTATACCTAATATCTTAAATTTGTATGCTATGAAAACGCTTCGATTTTATATCGCTTTATTTCTCTTAACCTTTGCTTTAAATTTAGTAGGGGCCGATGTACAAGCCCAATGCGCAATGTGTAAAACATCAGTTGTATCCAGTAATGCCAATAATGAAAATAAACTGGTACGCTTTGGCAGTGGCTTAAACAAGGGTATATTATACCTGATGGCTATTCCTTACGTTTTAGCAGGTACAGTTGGGTTTCTGTGGTACCGTTATAACCGCAAACAATAAAAAGCCTTAGTTATTTATCTGCAGGGTCTAATTCTCTTCTTATTTCCAAAACATAAATTCTCCTGATTTTATCCGCCATAATTTATAGCCCACGTCTTAACTTGTCGGAAATAAAAAAAATAAAAACTACCCCCAAACCTCTCCCGGAAAGCCAGCTTTCTGAAAAGCAAGCTTTCTGGAAAATAAGGAGGAGAGCTAGGCCAACGTTTTCTCAACCGCTTTTTCAACAAGTTTTGTCGCTGTCTATAAAAGCGGAAGGAGTGATCTTTATTTAATTCAGTTGCGTACATTTTATTTCTGTTCTGGTAAATAGGAATAATTCTACTAAAGGGTGCTTCTTTGCACGATTTTTGACTAAATTGGGGCAAAAGACTTTTTTTTGAAAACCCGGTATTTCCCTTATAAATATTTAATCGCGGCCCTGTTTTGCTTTGCCGTGGCAGCCTTGCTAAACCTGTATGCCTATCTACGTCATCCGGTGGCCGAACAATTTGGCGGCAATGTAGCCACCCAGGTACATACGGCTTTGCGGAAAGCAGTGCGCGATATGAACCGGGTAAAGCCGTATTTAGCCGGTGATTCGGTCAGTTTCCACGATCTGCTGCGCAATAAACCTTACTTTCCTACTTTCATATACAAAAACCAGGAGGCTGTTTTCTGGACCGATCATACGTTGGTAGTTGATAGGGGCAGAGAAGCTTTTTATCATGCGCCTCAGGTATTAGAAAATAAATTTGGCAAATTCCTGGTATCCGGCACTGTATATGGGCCTTACCAGATCCAAGTTTATATTCCGCTGGAAAGGCTGTACGGTATTACGAATAAATATTTAAGTCCGGGCCTGGATAAAGAAATTTTCGGAAATCAGCCGTTCCGGATTGTAGTAGATCCAACCTCACGTTTAATTCCCATTACCTATCAGGGCCGCTACCTTTTTTCGCTGCAGCCATTAACCGAAAACAGTACCCGCACCATCAGTAATGCGGCTATTGCTTTTATATCTTTAGGATTAATTATTCTGATTTTAGGGCTTATCCGCATTAGTAAGGAAGTAATAAAACAAGGACAATACTTAAAATCTACCTTGCTTTTATTTCTGCCCCTTATCAGCATTCGGCTGGTTTTATTATATTATGCCTTTCCTTTTTCTATTCTGGAAGTAGATGCCTTTGATCCCCGGTTATACGCGGCTTCTTTCTGGTCACCTTCTATCGGCGACTTGATTCTGAATGGTTTGCTGTTGCTGATTATGACCTTGCAGCTAAGCCAAATTTTCCAGCAGAGCAGGATAGGTGATTCGCTGAAAAATTTAGAGGCAAATACCCGGTTTTGGGTTAGATTTGGCTGTGCCGTGGTTTTTTATTTACTCATGCTGGGGCTTTATTTTATTTATTATTCCAGCTTCAGCAATTCGCTGTTGGTAATGGATATAACCCAAAGCCTGGAATTCTCGCAGTATAAAGTATTGCTATACTCGGCTTTTATTATCCATACAGTTATTTTCCTGGTGATGGTGCACATGCTCCTGCAGGTATTTTACCATACCGATGAAAACCAGGAAAAAAGAAAATATTTGTACCTGGGCTTAGGATTGGCAGGATTATTATTTTTGATTCTGGGCAGCTTGTTCGATAAAGCTTTTGTGGTATTGCTGGGCGCCAGCCTGGTTTTTTACCTGGGGGTTTTGTTAGCCCGTTCCAAGAAAAACATTTCGGTTAACCCTTCCCAGAACTACCTTTTTATTTTTTGGATTATCTTTATCAGTGCTTTTACCGGCAGCCTGGCGGTTTACCAGCATTACTTACAGCAGTTACTCGATTACAAAGAAAAGTTTGCTGCTAATCTGCTTACCGACCGCGATGTACAAGGCGAGTATTTGCTGGGAGATATAGCACAGCAGATTCAAAAAGACCGAATCATTCAAAGTAAAATAACCAATCCGTTTACAAACAGTGATTTCATTCAGCAGAAAATTGTAAAATATTACCTGCGCAATTACTTCGACCGGTACGAAACAACTGTTCAGATTTATAGCAACCTCGATAGCAGTTCTAACGATGCCGGCATTAATTCTTTGCGGGCTTACAAAGCAAATAACCTTTATAATGCCCTTCCTACCGAACACCCCGGATTATATCTGGTGAAAAAAGACATGCAGCCTTATGCGCGTCAGTACATTATGCTTATTCCGGTAGCGGGTACTTATGGCTCGCCGGCCGTTATTGTGCTGGAGCTGAGCCTCAAAAAAATGATGCCTTACAGTGTTATTCCCGAATTGCTCGTCGACCAGCAGTATTTTCAGCCTTTGTATAACCGGGCTTTTAGTTATGCGCTTTATCATAATAATACCTTGCGGTATAATGAAGGCGATTTTGAATATGTGCATGTGTTTAACCGCAAAACTTTATACAGTTCGGGCTTGTTTACTAGCGGTATTCGCCTGGCGGGTTTCCACCACTGGGGTGTAAAAGGCAGCGATGGCCGGATTGTAATTGTGTCAACGGCGCAATATTCGTCTTTAGATGTAATATCTAATTTCTCCTTTCTGTTTTTGCTGCACACCTTTGTGTTCTTGTTGTATATGCTGGTTTTCCTGATGTTTAGAGGCGGTATTCGCCGGGCACTGGATACCAATTTTAGCACGAAAATTCAGTTATTTCTGAACATTGGTATTCTGATTCCGCTTTTAGTGGTTAGTATTTCCACGGCCAGCCTGGTAACGGCATCGTACAAGCGCGACTTACAGGACACTTATGAAAAGCGAGGACGCCTCGTGCAAACCAATATTCTAAATTCGCGCTGGTGGGCATCGCACCGTACCGACCGGGATGCTTTGCGGGAAGAAGTAAGTAATATTGCCAATTTAACCGAAGCAGATTTAAATATATACGATCATACCGGTAAATTAATTAATTCGAGTCAGCCTTTGATTTTTGAGGCCGGCTTGCTTTCGCGCTACATGAACCCCGAAGCTTTTGCGGATATAAAAGAGAATCATGCGCAGCGCATTTTGCTCCGCGAACAAACCGGGGCCATTTCCTTTAATGCCTTGTACCTGCCTTTGCCTTCGGTACACCAGGAGAACGGAGTTGATGGTTTCATCGGCATTCCGTTTTTTGATTCGGAAAAAGAACTGGATTCCAAACTGATTCAGCTGCTAACTACCATCATGAATATATTTGCCGCAATGTTTATCTTTTTCCTGGTGATTACCAACTGGGCGGCGCGGGCTTTAACGGTTCCGCTCATGCTGGTAACGCAAAAACTAAAGCAAACCACTTTAACCGGTAAAAACGAAATGCTGGAATACCAATCGGCCGATGAAATTGGTATTCTGGTAAATGAATACAACCAGATGCTGTTAAAGCTGGAGGAAAATAAAAATGAATTGGCCATCCGGGAAAAAGAAGCGGCCTGGCGCGAAATGGCCCGGCAGGTAGCCCACGAAATTAAGAACCCGCTCACTCCCATGAAGCTTTCGTTGCAGTATTTGCAGAAAGCCATTGCCGAGAAACGGGATAACATGGAAGCCCTGATCAGTAAAATATCCCAAACGCTCATTACGCAAATTGAGATATTGAGCGATATTGCTACTTCGTTCTCGAATTTCACGGCTTTACCCGATCTCAAACCCGAAAAACTAAATATCAGTTCGGTTTTAAAGCAAAGCCTGGACCTACACAGCAACCCGGCCGAAGTGCACATTACCACCGATATTCAGGAAGGTGATTTTGAGGTAATGGCCGACGAAAATATTCTGATGCGCAGCTTTAATAATTTAATTATTAATGCCATTCAGGCCATACCCAGCAATCGGAGACCCCAAATTAAAGTGAGTCTGCAAGCCAAGTATGGTCATGTGTTAATTTCTTTTGAGGATAATGGCTGCGGCGTACCGGCCGACATCCGGCATAAAATATTTGTTCCGAACTTCAGTACCAAGTTTACCGGTTCCGGTATTGGCTTGGCAGTCGTAAAAAAAGGCATCGAATCGGCGGGCGGACGTATCTGGTTCGAAACCGAAGAAAATGTAGGCACCACTTTTTACATTGAGTTACCCTTAACACAGGAATGAAATACCGGCTGGTAGCGTGTTTGTTTTTTTTAATAGTTAGCTTGCCGGTCTTTTCCCAAACTTCCAGCAAACGGTGTAAGTGGATTACCATAACTTCCACGCCTTTTATCCTGGACTCTTTAACAGTAGTGTCGGGTTCTATTTCTTTTTCTAATTACCACAATACCAAGTTTAGCTATAGCTACCAACCGGCTACAAACCAGTTTCAGTTTAAAGATATTGTGCAGCCCATGCCGGTTCTGCTGCCCGATTCGCTGGTCACCGATTCTTTAAACGTAACAACTGCGCCGCTGCCGGATTCGGTTATGGTATGTTACCGCGTGCTGCCGCTTAACCTGGCTTTAGCCCGTTTCCGGCGCCAGCGCACCCGCGTCGACTCGCTGCGTTTACCGCCGGCGATTTATACCGAAACCATCCGCAGCCCGAAAGAAGAAATTTTTAGTACGCCCGGCTTAAACAAAACCGGTACCGTTACGCGTGGTATTTCGCTGGGTAACCGGCAAAATGTATTTGTAAACTCGGCCTTAAACCTGCAACTGGAAGGCAAGCTATCCGACGAAATAAATATAATAGCTGCTATTACCGATCAGAATATTCCGTTTCAGCCCGAAGGCAATACGCAGCAACTCCAGGAATTTGATAAAGTATATATTACGCTCCAGCACCGGCTCTGGAATATTACCGGCGGCGATGTGGTGTTACAAAATAAGCCCAATTATTTTCTGCGGTTTTATAAAAATGTGCAGGGCGGCGTACTGGAAGTGAACCAAAATAAAAATCCTAAGAATAACTCCAGCACCACTGTGGCGGCTTCGGTGGCCAAAGGTAAATTTGCTTCTATTGCCGTAACAGCCGTGGAAGGTGTGCAGGGGCCCTATCGGCTCACGGGACCTAACGGAGAAAAATTTATTTTAGTACTGGCTAATTCCGAAAGGGTGTACGTAGATGGCGTTTTATTAACCCGCGGTTTCGACTTTGATTATGTGATTGATTACAACCAGGCCGAAATTACCTTTACCGCGCGCCGGCTCATTACCAAATATTCCCGTATCCGGGTAGATTTTGAATATTCCGACCGCAACTATAACCGCTCCATTTACCACGCCAGCCATTACCAAAAGATAAACAAGTTGGGGCTGAATTTTAATGTTTACAACGAAGCCGATAACCCCCATAACCTGTTGGCCCTGGATCTGCAGAACAGTGAAAAATTATTACTTAAGTCGATTGGCGATAGTTTGAACCAAGCCTTTACCTCGGGCGCAGAAAAGGCAATTTATAACCGGGAACTGATCTTATACAAAGATTCTACTGTTCAGGTAAATGGTATTGCTACACCGATATATGTATACACGCAGGATTCCACTCTGGCCGATTACTACACAGTCGGGTTTACCGATGTAGGCACCAACCAAGGCGATTATATCCAGCGCAGTACCATCGTAAACGGTCGCATTTATCAATACGTGCCGCCTCAGAACGGCATCCGGCAAGGCCAGTACTTACCGGTGCGGATTTTACCTACGCCCCGGAAAAAACAGATGCTAACGGCCGGCGGCAATTATCAATTAGATAAAGAAACGAGTATTTTCCTGGAAACTGCTGCCAGCGATAACGATCTGAACCGTTTCTCGACCCGGGATAGTCAGGACGATAAAGGTAATGCCCTGCGCGTAGGTTACGTAATTGAAGATAAAGCTGTTCGTTTCTTATCGGATTACAAATTGCGCAGTGCTTTCAGTTACGAATATACGGGCGCCAATTTCGAACCCATCGACCGTTACCGGGATGTTGAATTTAACCGGGACTGGAGCGTTCCTCTTAATCCTGAATCCCGCGCCAGCGATAACATTCTGCAATTTGCCATTGGAGTCCACAAAAACCTGGATAACCTGGTAAACTATCGTTTCAGCCAGCGTTACCGCGCCCAGGAAATAGCCGGTAACCAGCATTACCTGGATGCGGCGCGGCAGTTTAGGGGTATGCAACTGCGAAGTAGTTTCTTTTTATTGGATGCAGCCGGCCCCCAGAGCCAGTCGGATTGGGTACGGGGAAACATTGAAGGCAGCTTTTTGCAGGGGAAAGTAGTACCGGGTTATGTGTACCGCTTTGATAAAAACCGCGTTTATTCCCTGACCCAACCCGATTCGATTATCCAATCGGCCATGTATTTTGATGAGCATACTTTTTTTGTGCGCAGCCAGGATACGGCCGCTACCCGTTACCGCCTCGATTATACGTACCGGCAAGACCGGGCCCCGCAGGAAGGAAGATTGGGCGCCCGGGAAATTTCGCAAACGTACCGGGGCGTTTTGCAAACTAAAATCGGGTTGGAGCAGGATGTAAATATTATTGCTACTTACCGCCAAGTAGATAACCGCGACAGCATAAACGAATCGGCGATACTTTCTACGGTTAGCTGGCTGGGGAACTTACTAAATCGCCATTTGCGCTCCGAAATGGATTATACGGTAGCTACCGGCCGGGAGGCGCGCCGACAGTATGAATTTGTAGAAGTAGCGCCGGGCCAGGGCACCCATTACCTGATACAAGGCGGCAACCCGCAAAACCTGAACGATTATTTTGAAGCCCAGGTACCCGATGCCGTTTATAGAACACATATTAAGGTTTACCTGCCCACCGATGAATACGTAAAAGCCTTTACCAATCAGTTTAATTACCGCCTCAACAGCGCCATGCCCCGCAACTGGCAAGGGAAAGCCGGCCTACGTGATTTTGCCTCTAAGTTTTCGGCGGTTACTTACCTTACCATTAATAAGAAAACCACTGATACGAACTTGTGGCGGCGTTTTAACCCGTTTAGCCTGGACGTAGAAAACAGCCTGTTAATTTCTTTAAGCAGTGCTTTCCGGCATACCATTTTTTATAATCGGAGCGACCCGACTTTTGGTTTGGAATTTACGCTACAGCAAAATAAACAAAAAGTATTGCTAGCTAATGGCACCGATGTACGGAATATAAATTCCGGCTCCCTCATCGGGCGCTATAACCTGAACCAGTTTATCAGTTCCAAACTCACGCTCAGCCGCTACACGCGGGAAAGTTTATCGAATTACCTTTCTACCAAAAACTTTTCTATTCTGGGTTACGATCTGTCGCCGGAAGTATCTTTTCAGCCAACGAATGCCTTACGGTTTACCGGTACTTATTTATTTACCCAGAAGCAAAACGAACAAAACCAAGAAACCCCGGAGGAAGCTTTTTTTCATGAATTGGGCATCGAAACCCGCATCAGCCAGGTAAGCAAACGTACCGTTACGGGCAATTTGCGCTATATAAATGTGGTGTATACCGGCGACGAAAGCGCTGCCATTGCTTACGAAATGCTGAATGCCCTGCGGCCGGGCAATAACCTGACCTGGAATTTTATTTTGCAGCAAAGGCTAAGCAATGGCCTGAATATTTCGTTTAATTACGATGGCCGCAAACCCAATGGTTCTGAAGTTATTCACCTGGGCCGAATGCAGGTATCGGTTTTATTTTAATATTTCCTGAGCGGCAGGTAATGCCAGTTGCGCCCATTCGCGGTGCATTTTACCGGAATAGTGCAAACCGTCAGTGGCTACATACGAGGCATCCTGGGCGGCTTTCCGGGTAAGCGGCGTAATATCAATAAAGGTAAAGCCTGCTTTTTGGGTTATTTCCTGCGCCGCGGCATTAAAAGCATCAATCTCCTGGCTAATGCGTTGGGTATCACGGCCCTGCGCAAATGGCGTTTGCCCCCAATCCGGGATAGATAATACCAATACGCGCCGCGGATCGTTTTTTGCAAAGCGGATAGCGGTCTTTAGTAACTCCTGGAATTCGGTGCGGTAAATATCCAGGCTTTGGCCGCGGTATTGGTTATTAACCCCAATAAGCAAAGAAACCAGGTCGAACGTTTGGGTGATATAATTAGCCACGATGGCCTGGGTTAGTTCGGCGGTAGTCCAACCGGTGCGGGCAATGGTAACCGGGTTGCTCACCATTACGCCGGATGTACGCAATAAATCTGTAAGTTGCACGCCCCAGCGGTCTGCTTCCGGTACGCTTTCGCCGATGGTGTACGAGTCGCCGAGCGCCAGGTAAGTATATGCTTTTTCCGGATCGGTTTTATTTATATCGGTGTTCATGGTGCTGGGCGAGGGAACGTTTTTATTGCAGGAGGCTAAAACAAAAGCAGCCAGAAATAATATATATAGCAGGTAACGAAGCATGATCTTTTTTCTATATATACTTCGTAATCTGCTTTTGGGATTTACATTATCCGGAGAAATTTATCAGCTGATATTTACCGGTATTTTTAGAAATTACAAAAGCTTGCCGGATAGAAGAAAAAAAACTGCCCATGCGCTTAAATCTACTTTCTTAAATTAACGTGAACTCGGGAATTGTAATAAATATAAGATATTGATATATAATATCTTAACACTTAGATAGTGGGTGAGGTTTTATCCAATAAATTACTTATTCAGGTCAAATCTGGGAAATATTTCAATTTTGGAGCCTTTCAATTGTAAAAGGTAATTTGTAAATGGCTTAGAATAGTTATTTGAAGCCATTTAGTCCCTTTTTCAAGCTTTTCTCTATAACTAATTCCCGAGTTCACGTTAAATTAAAATACCAGATATTAGAACAGTTTAAAACCGCATTCTAAATTCCTTCTATAAAAGGATGCCTATCATTTCATTCCCAACCCTTCTTCTTGAGGAGAAGGGTTGGGACTAAGGTAAATTCTTCTAAAATAAATGCTTATAAGTAGCGATGTGCCAATAAATACTGTTGCACATAATCGGTAATCCCTTCTTCCAGGGTGTAAAAAGGACGGGTAAACCCAATATGGCGGAGTTTCTCCATACTGGCTTGGGTAAAATATTGGTAGGTATCCCGGATATCGGCCGGCGTATCTCTAAAATCTATATTGGCTTCTTGGCCCATGGCCGAGAAAGTAGCGAAAGCCAGAGCCAGGAAAGTGCGGGCTTCGCCGGTACCTAAGTTGTAAATGCCGCTGTTCTGCCGGTGATGCATCAGAAAATAACATACTTCCACCACATCTTTTATATAAATAAAATCCCGTTTTTGTTCGCCATCGGCATAGTCTGGGTTATGCGACCGGAATAAAGTCAAGCGTCCGTTATCGGAAATCTGGCGAAAAGCGTGTTGTACCACCGAAGCCATGCGGCCCTTGTGGTATTCATTAGGTCCGTACACATTAAAAAATTTCAGCCCG
>Ga0210046_1001283_pt1 | contig 19940 bp, 16 predicted proteins | sample CryGeyCG2114_250_FD_185461 | JGI IMG/M metagenome (GOLD analysis project Ga0210046, IMG submission 185461) | Groundwater microbial communities from aquifer - Crystal Geyser CG18_big_fil_WC_8/21/14_2.50 (SPAdes) (version 2) | ecosystem: Environmental > Aquatic > Deep subsurface > Groundwater ... | reverse complement strand
ATAAATGGTGTTATTGTAAATATCAGCATCCTGAATACCGCCGTTTGAATTAGTGGCCCACAACAAGATACCCGCATTGCTGTTTTTACGGCCGTCATTTTCACTGATATTATACCGGATAATAAGATTTTTCATCTCCGGAGCACCATCGTATTGCGCTAAGAGGTAACCGGCCCCGTCGTTATCGTGGGAGTAGTTATACTGCATGATGGAATTGGTGCAACCGCCGTCTAAATCAAAGCCGCCGCCATCTTTGGTAGTACCGGTTTTGTTGTGGTGCGATTCGTTATACTGAATAACCAGGTTATTGCATATATAACCCCAAATTCCCACCGGTCCTCCGCCTTGATGACCATTCAGCCAACCATTGTTATAAGCTTCACAGTATTCTACTAAAGCTCCATCAACCCCGGACAACATAATACCATTACCGGTATGTATATATGTTATGGCAGATATACCGGAGTTATTATAAACTTTCGTATTACCAATGTATACATTCTTATGCGGCATGGTGCCGTCGGAATAAGAAGCAATACCCACACTGGCGTTATCATGCACGATGCTATTTATAACTTTAAAATTAGAGTAGCCAGTGGATGGTAATTCCGACCCAAACATAATGCCGGCTGTCCGATAACCATAAACCTCCACATTATCGATTACGACATGGTCTAGAAGCGTATTTGGTACATCATTATAAAAAGATATACCGATGTCTTCGTTAGTTGTTCTTCCGGATCCTTTAACAATAATATTGTTGATTTCTATTCCGGCCATATTATAGATAAAAATTCCAAATGTTTTATCGCTGTTGATGGTAGCCCGGCCATTTCCATAAGACCCAACAATAATCGGTGCAGCGGCATTGCCGGCATCATTCTGGTCAAAATACAAGTTGCCGTTAAAAGTTGCACCGCCTTCCAACAGTACCACATCGCCCGGCAAGAAGCTTTTAGAATTTACTTTATCCAGGGTTGCCCAAGCATTACTGATTGACGTGCCTGATTTTGAATTATTTCCGGATACACTTACGTAATAAGTAGCTGCGGAAGAGGAAAACGAAACAAAATAAAATAGAAATAAAACAAGCAAGAAATTGAAATAAAAGTTTTTCATATTACAACTTTTAAGATAAACAGAAAATTAGGAATATTATATTATTATTAAATTTACTTCAACAAACAGGTGAATGCTAAAATACAAAACAAGGGTTTATTTTTAGATAAAAACTTTAAATATTGAATTATAATATAAGTTTTTAAGCAATATTAAAATTTATTAAACTATTTAATTTACGTTGCTAATTTTTAAAATTCTTTTTTAATACAAAAAATATATTAATATTTACTGTAAATTAACACTTACTTGTTTTCATTAAATAAATATAACTTTATTGATTTGACAAATATACGCAAAAAAATATAAATACAAATTTTACCATATAACTGTGCAACAATAACAAACTTTTATATGAAAAAAAGGACATAATTAATTATGTAACTTAGCTATAAATTGATAAATAATTAAATAATATACATTTTATTTAAAATATTTGTTAATAATAAATCAAATACATCAATTAATTAAATAAAATATATTTATAAAGTTTATAGTAAAAAAAATTATTATTATAAATAATACAAAACACTTATTAATTAAGTGCAAAAAAAATATATATGTATTTTGGACTAAAATAATAAACACATAACTATTATCTTGATTAAACAAGTTGCTGTATAATTTGATAAAACTATAACTTTGTAAATCATAATAATTTATTTTAGGTGAGAAGTTAGTTTATACAAGACTTTACTTATATATACTAGTTTGTATTAATCCAATTTAATATAATTTAAGAATTAGTAAACAGAGGATGTAAAGCTTAATTACAATCTAATAAGTAAGGTCCGGTAAGGTGAGATTTTAAGGCTTAAATGATCAATGAATCAATTTGAATACAGATGTCAATTAATATGGTGGAAAACAATAAAATAGAAGTCGTATAAAAATTGTGCAATACAGAGCATATTGCTAAAAAGATGGTAAATAAAAGTAATAACCTTAAATTTGTTGCAGTGCGTAATTAAGTAGCAATATGGCAAATATCTTTCCGACTACAAGTTTAAATAGAGCTGGTTTAAAGGCCGAAATAAATGGATGAGATGAACAGCCGGGGAACACGGAAACTAACGGATATTCTGAATATAGTCAGTTTATTTTTTATATAAGTTACGCATCAATCCCAAAGTAAATCATCAATAGAAATTAAATCTTTTTCTTCATCAACATCGGTTAGCGTAGGAAGCAAAGCAAAAGAAATCTTTTTATTTTTGGCTTCCATTAAAGTATCCTGTAATACCGAATCGGTACTCCATTTTTTATTTGCAAAAAGCTCTGGATGCAATTTCTTTAAACCAATCAGGTAATATCCCCCATCCAAGGTGGGGCCCAGTACTAAATCAATGTTTTGTAATTTATCTAAAGCATCGGTTATAATCTCATCCGATAACTCGTAGCAATCGCTGCCAATAAGGCAAATATGCTGATAGCCCTGCTCAAAGCCATGCATAAAAGCTTGCTGCATTTTATCACCTAAATCAGCTCCCTGCTGCAGTTCCTTTTTATAAAGATTGTTGTCCCAGATATCATTGCTATCAATTACATCTGAATAATAAACAACTTTATCGCCGGGTAACTGACAGGTGATCGATTGGGTGCGTTCCAGTAATAAATGATATACTTCCAGGGCTTTTTCCGGTCCGATGGTTGCCGCCAGGCGGGTTTTTACTTTTCCCAGGATTGGGTTTTTTAAAAAAATAATTAAAAGACTATCCGACATGTAAATTGCTTTTGTTTATTAAAACTGCTGCAAGATTATAAATTGTATGCAATAAATCAGGCCGTAGCACCACCACAGCTAGACCCGGCACCGGCTGTGCAGCCATAACAATGCTGGTTGATAACAATGGCCCGGTTTTGCAATAAGTATTCGTTAAATTCCCGAATATGTTGGGGTGCCGTTTTAGAAACTTTCAATTCTAACATCTGGTTAAAATCACAATCGTATAAATACCCATCCCAACCGATTGAAATGGTATTCCGGCACATTACATTAGCAGCCGCCGCCGGATTAAAGGCGTTTACCAGTTTTTCCATGTATGCATCGTAATTTTTGCTTTGCACCAGGTAATCCAAAAACCGGCTAATTGGCAAATTGGTAATCGCAAACAATTGGTTAAAGTCTATTGCGTAGCCTGCTTTTAATTTTTTCTTGAATTCAGCTTCTATGGATAATTGGTTTCCGGGCAGGAAAGCGCCGGAAGGGTTATAAACTAAATCTAAAATTAAATTGGTATGTTCTTTTCCGTAACCAACCGCATTCAGCATGTTCAGGGCCCGGATAGAATCTTCAAAAACGCCATCTCCCCGCTGGGCATTGGTGCGCGCTGCCGAAAAATACGGTAAAGAGGATATAACATGCACCTGGTTTTCTTTAAAGAAAGCCGGCAAATCGTGGTATTTTTTATTAGCTACAATAATCGTCAGGTTACACCGCACAATAATTTGCCGGCCTAATTTCCGGATTTCGCTAACAAACCAGCGGAAATTCGGGTTCATTTCGGGAGCCCCGCCCGTGATGTCAACGGTTTGGATATTGGTTTGGGCCAAAGCATCCAGGCAATACTGCATGGTTTCCCGGCTCATTATTTCTTTCCGGTCCGGACCAGCATCTACGTGGCAGTGCTTGCAAACCTGGTTGCACATTTTACCCACGTTCACCTGAAAAATTTCTAAAGCCACAGGGCGCAACGGAAACAAGTTTATATCCCGGAGCTTTTGCGTAAAGCCCGGAAAATGAACCCCTCTTTGGGTAGCCTGGTTTAGAACTTCCAGCTGAATGAAGGTATCGGCTAATTCGTGATTTAACTTTTTTAAAGACGGCATGTATTACATCAGTATATCTTTTACTTTATTCATCATTTGCACGCCGTGGACCAAAGAAGAGCCGCCCCTTATGGCGGCAGCTACGTGTATGGCTTCCATCATTTGGCCTTCGGTACAACCTTTTTCCAGGGTATCTACGGTATAAGCGTCTATGCAATAAGGGCATTGCACAGTGTGCGCAACTGCCAGGGCAATTAATGATTTCTCCCGGGCAGTTAATTCTCCTTCTGCAAAAACCTCGCCGTAATAATTAAAAAACTTTTCGGCCAGTTTAGGCGAAAATTCAGAAATATTACCAAATTTTTTTAGGTCTTCGGGATTGTAATATGTTTTTTCCATGATGATCAAAATAATTAAAACGAGTAAATAGGCAAAAAAATAGAAATGTTGGTTTTGGTCCGGGCAATATGCTATTTAGCCTGGTATGTTATTAAACAACAACTAGCCGGTTAAAACCCGGTAGTTTTAAATTAAAAATGCTTGTATAATGCTTAAAGAACCGTTACCGGTGGACCACGAAAAACCAGGTGGCTGATAGAGGGAAGTGTAAGGCAAAATTGTAAACTACCTATACAAAGCGGTTTTTTATTTGATAAGGAAGAAAAATATAATTTACGTAAAGCAGGCTGTGCTGATTTGGCGTTTACGACTTTTTTTAGATCAGTTGGCTGGTTCACATCGGTGTGCTGCCTTAAAAAGAAAACCGAAACCTTTTTTTCAGCAAAAAAGAAATTTAAGTCCTCTACAACTGCAGCGGTTTGCCACCGGATTTCGTCCAGGCTTTTTATTTTGCCGAATATACGATTGGTTAAACCCAGCAGGTATATCCCGCCTTTATCGGTGGGGCCTAAAACTACGTCCTGGGTTGATAAACAATTAGCTGCTTTTTGAATATGAACAGGAAGCAAAGCCGGGCAATCATTACCGATTACAATTACATTTTGAAAACCCCGGGAGAAAACCTCCGCTATTGCGGCGTATAAACGTGCGCCAAAAGTATTACCTTGTTGGTGACGGGCATTGAAAATGAAATATGGTAATTCCGTAGATTTTAAAAGATTCTCCGCCTGCGTATTTAAAACCTGGAATAGCGCTTTTTGCTTTTTTAAAGATTGTCCTGGTAACAGATGTTTATACTGCACCTCCTCATTTGCCGTGCGGGCAAACAATAGCAAAGCTGTTTGAGCAATATTACTTTTCAAGAGCAGGTTTATAAAAAGACACAAGTATCAAAACATCCGTAATAGCATTAAGCTTCTCCATCTATTTAAAGCTCTAAACCCTCAAAAAGAATTATAGGGTTTGGAGTGATAATTTATCTGTTTGCTTCTGCTGGTTTTCTATTACGAGATGTATGGTATGAATGGTTAATTTTATCTGGTATTTGCTTTAATAACCCATGTTAAGCAAAACAAGTTAGCTGTAAGTTATTTAAGCTCATTACTATCATCCCGTAAAAATCTATTTGAATTACTGCCAAATAGATCTTTTTAGGAGACAAAAGTGGGATCAGAAAAGATGAAATTAATATATTTCTCTTTCTTAAGTAACATCTGTTAATATTTGTGCGCAGAATACTGGTTTTAAAATCAGTTCTTAAGTAAATTTTTCTTTCAACAATTCTATTTCTACTGCCGGCGATATGCGCTCGTACAATATTCGGTAAACAGCATCAGTAATGGGCATATTTACTTTTAGTATTTTGTTCATAGCATAAATACTTTGCACGGCATAATATCCTTCTGCTATCATGTTCATTTCGAACTGCGCCGATTTTACGGTATAACCCCGGCCGATCATGTTGCCGAAAGTGCGGTTACGGCTAAACTGAGAATAAGCCGTTACCAGTAAGTCACCCAGGTAAGCTGATCCGCTTAAATCGCGGGTAACCGGCATAACCGCGTGCAGAAAACGTTTTATTTCCTGTAATGCATTCGAAACCAAAACGGCCTGAAAATTGTCGCCGTAACCTAAGCCGTGAGTTATACCGCAGGCCAGGGCAATAATATTTTTCATGACGGCACAATATTCTATGCCGTCTATATCATCCACCGGAGTTGCTTTTACGTACCGGTTCCGCAGCAAACGGCAAAATTCTTCGGCTAGTTTTACTTCGTGCGATCCGATGGTTAAATAAGACTGTTTCTCCAGTGCTACTTCTTCGGCGTGGCAAGGCCCCGCAATTACGCATTGCTGCTGCGGCGAAACATGATAAACCTGTTCTAAAAAATCGGTGATCAGAATATTTTTTTGCGGCACCATGCCTTTAATGGCCGATACAACCATCTTACCGGCTAAAGCCGACTGGGATAAAGCACTTAAAGCCGTTTCTATGAAAGCGGCCGGAATAGCCAGCACTACCACCTTTGCTTTTTCCAGACTAGCCGGTAAATCTGCAGTAGGAAAAACATAATCTAAGTTAAAGGTAATACCACTGATATAGCGGGGATTGTGGCGGTATTCCGATATATGTTGTACATCGCTTTCATTGCGGAGCCACCAGGTAACCTCGTTTTTATTTTCAGATAATATTTTAACCAAAGCGGTGGCCCAACTACCACCGCCAATAACTGTAACCTGTTCCAAAAATTTAGTTTAAGCTTTTCTATTCTTTTATTTCTTCTTGCTCATCGGGGGTGCCGCCGGTACGGGCAATAGTGGCAGCATCTTTCACATCTACTGCTACGCCATCTTTTAATTGTTTAGAAATAGCCCGAAAAGGCCCGGAAACTACTTCGTCGCCAGCTTGTAAACCGCTGATAATTTCAATATTATCAAAATCGCTGATACCGGTTTTTACTTTAACTGCTTTTACTTTTCCGGCCCGGTGCACAAAAACAACTTCCTGCACTTCTTCCTTACGGGGCGCTTCCTGGTTATTTTGATTATTCACTACCGGCTTTGCCCGCAGGGTATTTTGCTCCTCATTGGCATTACGGGTGGTAACGGCTGCTAAAGGCACCGCCAAAGCATTTTGCTTTCTTTCGGTTATAATATCTACCGAGGCCGTCATACCAGGACGGAAGGGTGTTGCGCTGTTTTTATTTTGATTTAAATGCCGGTACGAATCATTTATAAGCCGGATGCGCACTTCAAATTCGGTTACCGCTTCCAGGGTTAACGCATCTTTCGCTGTATTGGCAATCTGGGTAACCACCCCCCGGAATTTCTCATCCCGGCCAGAATAAGAATCTACTTCCACAATAGCCGAATCGCCGACATTAACCCGAATAATATCATTTTCATTTACGTTAACCCGCACTTCCATGGTATTGAGGTTGGCAATGCGCAATAATTCGGTTCCGGCCATTTGCGAAGTTCCTACTACCCGCTCCCCTTTTTCTACACTCAGCTTAGATATAGTGCCACTTACGGGCGCGTAAATAGTGGTTTTATTCAAGTTTTTGCGCGATTCTTCCAGGCTGGCCAGGGCACTTTGCAAACTATATTCGGCCGCCCGTACCCGCTGACGGGCCGCTTCAGCTTCCTGGCGGCTTACATCGTAAGTTGCTTTACTGGCTTCGTATTCGGAGGGCGGAATAACCTTTTGCTTGTATAATTCCTGGTTGCGGTTAAAGGTTAGTTTGGTTTGGGTACCGTTAGCTATGGTCTGCGCTAATTGTGCCTTGGCCTGCGACAGGTTTGCGCGTTGCGTATTTACCTGCGCCTGCTGCATTTCTACTACCGACACATAATTATCGGCGCGGATTTTTAACAATAATTGTCCTTTTTTTACCGAATCACCTTCTTCCACGTATAAATCGGTAATCTCACCCGGCACATCGGGACTTATTTTAACTTCCACTTCCGGCTGTACTTTACCCGAAGCACTTACTTTTTCTACGATGGAAGTGGCTTTTGCTTTATCAACGGTAACTTCAATGCCGGCTTTTTTCCCAATCCAACCTTGCTTTTTAGCCACAAAAGCGCCCAGCATCAGCACAATCAGCAATGCTCCTAATATGTAAAGTATGCGGTTAGAATTTTTCTTTGCCATGCGTTAAATTATAAAGCCAGTGGTTTGCCCTGGTAGAAATCCAGAATTTTAAGTTTAAAGGTATAATCGTATTTAGCAGTTATTAAATCAGATTGGGCCCGGGTAAAGTTATTCCGCGCTACGTTGAAATCGGTAGTATTCACCAAGCCATTGTTGAATTTAATCTCGGTATTTCGGTAAGTTAATTCTAAAGCAGCTAATTGTTTTTTAGTAGCTATAAATTTTTGCTGCGCCGCCACCGCGTCAGCAAAGGCTTGCTGAATGGATGTACGAAGTTGGTTTCGCACAACCTCGGTGTTTAGAACCGCTAATTTATGGTTTATTATTGCCCGGCTAACATTGTTGCGGACCTGAAAGCCATTAAAAATTGGAATGCTTAAATTTAAGAAAATGCTTTTACCCTGGTTATCTGTTAATTGGTTGAAAAAGCTATAATTGGTATATGAATAGGAATAAGGTACAGAATACAATACAGGTTGGGTCTGATCACCGTTTACAAATCCTATTGTTTGAATACTAGGCGTATTTACTAAAATTTGTTGCTGGCGGGCACTGGAGTAATTGGTAGCAATAGAACCACTCAGGGATAAACGCGGATAGTAAGCCCCCTTTGCAATATCAATATCTTTAAGCGCACTGCTTACTCTTAAGTCTACACTTCTCACCTGAGGCATTCTTTGCTGCGATGCGGCATAAACTTCACCGGCATCAATCATAATCACATCCTGGTCAGGGTCTTTTATATCGGGTTTAACAACTTCAAAATCTTTTATATCTCGTAAATCCAAAAGCTGGATTAAGTTGAGCTCCGCAATATCTTTTTGGTTTTTGGCATTTATAATAGATAGCTCATCGGTGGCCATCTGCGAATTAATTTCGAAAATATTGCTTTCGGCCACACTTCCGGCTTTAAAAAGCTTTTGGGTTCTTTCTAATTGCTGCTGGGATGTATTAAGTTGTAATTGGGCATTTTGCAGTAGTTCATCACTAAACAATATCTGGGTATAAGCAGCTACCACATTTAATACAACATCATTCTTAGTTTGCTCTACATCAGATAAAGCCGCTTCGTTTTCGAGCCGGTTCCGCTTAATGGTATTTTGCAGTTGCAGCCCATTAAACAAAGGTACACTACCGCTTAAATTAAAGTTATTAGAACTAATTTGCTGGTTAACAAAGGTATTTTCGGTGGGATCGATGGACCGGCCGAAACTCCAGCCATATCCCGTAGATCCGTTTACGGCAGGCAATAAGTTATTTTTAGCTTGCTTTAGCGTTAATAATGTATTCTCGCTGGCAAACTCGGCTTGTTTAACCTGCAAATTATTTTTGAGGCTGTATTCAATGCATTCCTGTAAAGTCCAGGTGGTTTTGGTGGTTTGGGCCAGAACAGGGCTACCTGCACCTATTCCTACCGAAAAGGCAATAACTGCCAGTAGCTTTCGCTTTAAATAAACCATTTCAATCGATATTTGGAATATAGTTAATATGCTTAATCCAGCTCAGCTGACGAATATATTCTAAGGTAATTGGTTTCAGGCTGGAGTCCATTTCGATAAACTGCCGGGCTAACTGGTTTTTGCCCTTCCGCGAAACGGTCATGGTAGCAATATTGCAATCATCGTGGGCAATTATATTAGCAATAAAAGCAATGCTGCCTTTAATATCATCAGCCTCAACTATTAAAGTATGTAAGTTAGCCGAAAAATCGGCCGGAAAGCCATCAACTTCCACAATCCGGATAACGCCGCCGCCCCGGCTTTGGCCAATTACTTCTACCGTGCGCTCATTGTTTTCCAGGTTTAACTTAATAGAATTGGGATGTAAAGCCGAAGCATTGCCCACCGATTTAAACGTATAATTTAAACCTGCTTCACCGGCATAAGTAAAAGCGTCTTTTATCCGTGGATCGTCGGTTTTAAAATCCAGCAAGCCGGCAATTACAGCCCTATCGGAGCCATGACCTTCGTAGGTGCGGGCAAAAGAATTATAAAAAGTAATTTCGGCTTTATGGGGAGCAGCGCCCAATATGCGTATGGCCGCCCGGGCAATACGTACCACCCCGGCAGTATGCGAACTGGATGGACCTATCATAATAGGCCCGATCATATCAAAAATGCTGCTTTTCTCAGCCATAAACCATTTTTTTTACTTACCACAATATTCAGAAAATTAATTGAATTTAACAGCAATGCCGCACTAAATTTAAATAGTAAGTAAAAGAAAGAACTAATTTTGCGGAATAATCATTAGAATTAGACTGAAAACAGCTAAATAGTAGCCTGCTTTTCTAAACCGAATATATTTTAATCTTACCTTTACAACGGATAAAATTAAGGAATTTATATACTTAATGGATCAGGAATTTTCACCGGAAGTTTTTGAGCAGCTAAAACGGCTGGAAATAAAATATGAAGCTTTGGGCCAGGATCTGGCTTCTTACCTGGAAGGTTTATATTACGCTGATTTTACCAATTACTGGGATTATATTCACCTGGATACTTTACTTTCTTTACAAACACCCCGCACCACCATTGCCGACGAGAAAATATTTATTGTTTATCATCAGATAACCGAATTATATTTTAAGCTGTGCCTGAACGAATTTGAATGCATTGGTAATACTAATCCGATTGCGCTGGATACTTTAATTATGCGCCTGAAGAGGATAAACCGCTATTTCGAGAATCTGATTGATTCTTTTGATGTAATGGTAGATGGCATGGATCCGAAGCAGTTTCTGCAATTTCGGATGTCGTTAATGCCCGCCAGTGGTTTTCAGTCGGTGCAATTTAGGATGATAGAAATCTGCGCTACCGATTTAAACAACCTCACCGACCAGGAAAAACGTCAGGCACTAGGCCAGAACTCCACGCACGACGAATTAATGGGCTGTATTTACTGGAAAGCCGGTGCCACTCACGCCGAAACAGGCGCCAAAACCCTTACTTTGCTGCAGTTCGAGCATAAGTATACCGATTTTTTAATCCAACACGCCCGCTCCTATCAACATAAAAACGTGTGGGCCGTTGTGCAAAAATTACCTGAAGTCGACCAGAATAATCCCCGCCTTATCCGGCAGCTTAAAGAACTAGACAGTAACGTAAATGTAAACTGGCCTTTAATGCATTATAAATCGGCGGTGCGGTATTTACAAGCCGGCGACGATGCTAAAGCCGCTACCGGCGGTACCAACTGGCGCAAGTATTTACCACCCAAGTTCCAGAAGCGCATCTTCTTTCCCGAAATTTGGTCGGAACAGGAAATAGACGAATGGGGCAAAGGCTGGGTACAAAAAGTTCTGGAAGATCTTTAGAATTTTGAATGTGTGATTTAATGAATTAGTGAATGAGTGATTGTACAAATGAGTTTTGTTGAAAATCTGATTATAATATAAATATCCTCATAATCAACTCTTAACTAATTTTAACTTAGAACTTACTAGTGCTTCTCCAATTTGATTTTCAGAAACATATAAAGTTTTTAGAAGTGAAGATTACTATAATTAACCAACATTTTTAATTTTTAATTTGGAGAAGCACTACTTTAAAGACTTCTAAAACTTTTAAGGATAACTCCCTTACTGAATATTTATGAAAAAAGAAGTTGAACTGGTAACTACCCCCGAAATAGCTTACCAGGAAGCCTTATTAAACGACGAAATTACAAGGGCGGCGCATTTAACAAATGCCGACGTAGCCTTTATCCATAAGTTAAAGCGTTCCATTGATGCCCGAGGCAAGCAGGTATTGGTACGTGTTAAAGCCGATGTTTACACCTCCATTCCGGCTGCTGATGTTATTTCGCCTTATTTTGTATATCCCGAGGTAAGCCGTAAAAAGCAGATTGTTATTATAGGCGCTGGTCCGGCTGGTTTATTTGCTGCTTTAAGGGCCATTGAGTTAGGCTTGAAACCCATAGTTCTGGAACGCGGAAAAGATGTACGCACCCGGCGCCGCGATTTAGCCGCTATCAACAAAGACCACCTGGTCAATCCGGATTCTAACTATTGCTTCGGCGAAGGCGGAGCTGGCACTTACTCCGACGGCAAATTATATACCCGTTCTAAAAAGCGCGGCGATATTTTCCGGATCTTGCAAATACTGGTGCAGCACGGCGCTACCCCTGAAATATTATTCGATGCGCATCCGCATATCGGCACAAATAAATTACCGGTTATTATAGCAAACATCCGGGAAACCATCCTGAATGCCGGCGGAGAAATTCATTTTGATACCCGGGTAACTGATTTTATACTCCGGGATAATATGATGCAGGGTGTGGTAACCGCTAACGGCCAAACTTTTACCGGTGAAGGCGTTATTCTGGCCACTGGCCATTCAGCCCGTGATATTTACGAGTTGCTGCACGCTAAAAATATCCTGATCGAAGCCAAACCTTTTGCAATGGGCGTACGCGTTGAACACCAGCAATCTTTTATTGATCAAGTGCAGTATAAAACGGCCGACCGCGGGCCTTACTTACCGGCTTCCTCGTACGCTTTGGTGCACCAGGTAGTTTTGGATAATAAGCAGCGAGGTATATTCTCGTTCTGTATGTGTCCGGGCGGGTTTATTGTACCGGCCGCTACGGCTCCCGGCGAAGTAGTGGTAAACGGTATGTCGCCGAGCCGCCGCGATTCTAAGTTTGCCAATTCGGGCATTGTAGTAGCCATTGACCTGGAAGATATGGATGTGGCGCGGCATGGCCCTTTGGCGGGTTTGCGCCTGCAGCAGACCTTGGAACAAGAAGCCTGCCGGGTAGCCGGCGGCACGCAGGTAGCGCCGGCGCAGCGCTTACTCGATTTTACCCGGCATAAAACTTCGGCCGGTTTATTGGAAACTTCCTACCAACCCGGCTTGGCCTCGGTAGATATGCACAGCTTTATACCCAAGCATATTGCTTATCGTTTGCAGGAAGGTTTTAAAAACTTTGGCACGAAAATGAAAGGATACCTAACGAACGAAGCTCAGATAATTGGCGTAGAAAGTAGAACTTCGTCGCCGATACGTATTCCGCGTGACAAAGAAACCCTGGCCCACGTACAAATTAAAAACCTGTACCCTTGTGCGGAAGGTGCCGGATATGCCGGCGGCATTGTATCGGCGGCCATGGACGGGGAACGGTGTGCCGAAATGCTGTTTGCCCGGGTAAATAAATAATTAAGTTTAAATATCTTGGGTTGAAAGCAGGGTATTTTTAAAATTTTGATTTGCCATCAATTTTCTGCTAAAAACCGAGCAAAAGAAGTAAACCATTAAAAACTGAAAATATGAAAAAGACTGTTGTATTAGGAGCTACCGATAATCCTTCGCGGTATGCCTATTTAGCGGCAAATAAACTAAAACGCTTTGGTCACCCGGTGGTACCAGTGGGTATCCGGAAAGGCCAGGTAGCAGGAGAAGAAATTATCACGGATAAACAACCTATTGCCGATGTTGATACCGTAACTTTGTACGTAGGCACGAATAATCTGCCCGGCTGGTACGATTATATTTTATCTTTAAAACCCAAACGTATTATTTTTAATCCGGGAACGGAAAACAGTGAGCTGGAAAGTAAAGCCCGGGCCGCCGATATCGAAACCATATATGGCTGTACTTTAGTTATGCTCTCATCAGGGGAATACTAATTGCCTCATTTGTGGCACTATATCTAGCTTTCGGGTAACTCGACTATAAGATTTTTTTAGAGCATGTTTTCATTTTGGATAAACCATTAAAACCTGTCATTCTGCTTAATTCAAAGAATCCCAGAAGAATTTTATTGGCAAATAACTGATAAGATTCCTTCGCAATGACAATGATTAAGGCTAATAATTGTCTTAATTTTCTTTATTGAGTATACATTGACAAAGCGTAGTTATGCAGATTTTAAAATTAATACATGCTCTAACTATTCTGTTCATAAAAATTATACGAACGAATTATTTCCAGAATCTTTACAAAAGTATTCGTATCGAAAAATAAGAACAGCGGCAGCTCTACCATTTCTTCAAAATTAGTAAAATGGGTTACTACGGTAAATATAATGGGTTGGTAAAAAGGATTACTGGCAAAAATATGCTGCAAAGAATCGGCGAGGCGACCTTTTTGGGGATGAGAAGGCGGCGAACCGTAGATATTTGCTTTTAAAATATTAGCCATTTGGGTTACAAAAGCACCGGTAATAATATTACTGATTTCCAGCAGCAACGATTCCTGCATTTCGTTTAATGCATTTTCGTAGGTAGACTTCATGTTCAGGCACACTTCCGAAAGTTTATCGATGTGCCGGGAAGAAAAAACCATCAGGGTTGTACCATTAAAATCACCTTTTATATCAGATTGTATGATTTCGTGGGTTTGTTCAAATTTCATTAAATTTCCCATCACCTCCGCCGCACTGATCAATTCCATACTGGGCACTTTTAGTAACACCCGGTCGCGGGAAATGGACGCAAAAGAATCTGCCGCCCGGGCCAGCCCAATATTTAAGATCTCTTTAATGATGTCTTTTTCTAAATCACTAATTTGAAGTTCCATGTACAACTCTTTAAAATAGAAAACTTACCGGTTCTTACTTCTACTTAAAAAATAACGGGTAATGGCTGGCACATCCAAAACCAAACAAACCTTGCCGGAACCCAGGAGCGTTACTCCTCCGTAAATATCAATCGTATCAACCGGTTTGTTTAATGGTTTAATAACAATATCCTGTTGCCGGAAAAGTTTATCTACTATCAGACCCAGTTTACGGTTATTATAAACAACAATTATTATATTCTGTACTAAACCTTTTAATTTAGCCTTGCTGCCCAATTCCATTTTGCCCGGCTCAGCGGTTAAAAACTCATTCAGGTATATAACTGTAATAGTTTCATTTTTAATATCTGCTACTAACAAATTACCGATCTCGTGCAACTCATTTGTCTCCAAAGCTACTACTGAGTCGGTATGCATGAGCGGAATGGCGTAAAAATTTTCATCTACTTCAAACAGCAATGCTCCTTTTACGGCAATTGAAGTAGGTAGGTGCAAAGTAAAAGTGGTGCCTTTGCCTTTTTCCGAATCTACCCGGATGCGACCACCAATAGAATCAATGGCATTTTTAACCACATCAAGCCCTACACCCCGCCCTGATACTTCGGTAATTTCTTTAGCCAGGGAAAAACCAGGTTCAAAAATATAGGAAAGAGCTTCGGAATCACGTAAATCTTTGGCCACATCGGCCGACAGGAAACCCTTACGAACAATGCCCGCCCGTACATCGGCCAAGTCTATGCCTTTACCATCGTCCCGGAGCTTTATTTGCACCATCTCGCGGTCGCTTTGCGCCGATAGCCATACGTTACCTTCCCGTGGTTTTCCGGCGGCTTCCCGCACCTGGGCCGGTTCTATGCCGTGCGAAATGGCATTGCGCATAATATGCAAAAGCGAATCTGTTATAATTTGTAATATATTCCGGTCGATCTGAATATCCTGACCACTTATTTCTAGGTGAATATCTTTTTTCTCTGCAACGGCAATATCCCGTACAATGCGGGGAAACTTATTAAACAAAGAACCAATGGTTACCAACCGGGCATCCATTACGCTGAATTGCAAATCTTCGGTAATCCGGTATAAATGCGAAGAAACCGCTACTAAATCCGGATTATTCATCTCTTTACTAAGAGAGATAATCCGGTCCCGGTCTATAATCAGCTCCCCCACCAAATTCAGCATGTGATCTAATTTTTTAATCTGAATATAGATTAAATCGGAAAGCGCCAGGTTTTTGGTATTCAGAACTTTGGGAGAACGAGAAATTTCCAGCGCTTTGTCCGTATTATTATCCTGCTCATGGGCGTTCTCGATAACGAGGTCCAGATTCCGGATAATATCTTCGTCCGGGTTTTGATATTGGTGGTTATCAACATTGGTAATTAACTCGCCTAATAAATCAATACCGTCGAATAAAACAGTAACCGTTTCGTCGGTAAAAGCTAATTCTTTGTTCCGTATTAATTCAAAGGCGGCTTCCAGCTTGTGCGATACATCGGAGATAGCAATATATCCAATTGCTTTGGCATTGGCCTTCATGTTGTGCAGCAAACGGAAAATCTCGGCCAGAATAGCATCATTATTCGGGTCTTTTTCCAGTTCGCTGATATGCCGGTTAATGGCATCGAAGTACTCCAGTGCTTCGGCAATAAATATTTCTTTATATTCTTGTTCTCTCGATTTCATTCGTTGTAACCGGTCGCTTAAATTTTATGGTATTCAGCAAACCTGTTAATATAATCCGGTATCTGCGTTAAGCTTAGTACCTGGGTAATACCTCCTTTTTCAATAGCCGATTTCGCCATGCCAAATATGGTGGACGATGCTTCGTCCTGGGCAATGGTTTCGCCCCCTTTTTTTAATATTTCTTTGGCGCCGGCGGTGCCATCTGTTCCCATACCCGTCAGAATAATGCCTAAAGTATGGGGCGCCACTTCGGCTGCTACCGATTTCATTAAAATATTTACCGAGGGCTGGTCAAACTCATTGGCAGGTTCGTTAGAAAACTGCACCCGCAAATCTGTTTTATTACCCATGTGCCGGTAAACCATCATGTTTTTATCGCCGGGGGCTATTATAATTTTGCCGGCCTCTAATTTGGTGCCCAATTTGCCCTCTACCACCCGCAGAGAAGTCAGGCTTTTTATGCGCTGGGTAAAAGTCCGGGTAAAACGATCGGGTAAATGCACAGCAATCAAAACTGCAGCGCTTAAGTTTTCACTTAAATCTTTTACAATACTTTCAATGGCTTTGGTACCACCCGTAGATGCTCCGATAACCACATAAGAAGAAGGTTCTTTCAGATTGTTTACCTGCCCCAATAAACCTAACTTGCTTTTTCCTCTTTTGAAAAGGCTCCCGGCCGTGATTTCGGTTTGGTGTTGTTTCATGTCCATCACCGCTCTTACCTTCGTCACAATTTCATCGCGTATATTCCGAAACTGCGGAAAAAGCGTATGGCTGGCAATTCGCACATAATCATATACGCCTACTTTCATGGCCTCGAATATAAAATCATCCGCTACGGTATCTTTACCCATTATCATTAAAATAGGAATACCAAATTCGTTTTGGATCCGGCGGAAGGTAAACATGCGGCTGTTCCGTGGCAAATTATAATCTGCAATTACCAGATCCGGGCGATTTTCTTTGATTTTTTGAATCAGTTCTTCGCCATTTTCTGCCGTATCCAGTACTTCCAGGTCAATTTCGGAATTTAGTATATCCGAAAGAACCAAACGGGAAAAACTGGAATAATCACCGATAATGATTTTTATTTTTCTGATAAGTAAGCCTGTCTTTAACCTAAACTAAAAACCACCTTTACAATCTATAGCGCTTAGCTTTCTTTTAGGGCGTTACTTACCTTTTCCAAAACTTTTTCTTCCGAAAAAGGCTTTACAATGTAATCCAGAGCACCGTTTTCTTTTGCTTCAGTCACAATTACTTCCTGACCAACCGCGCTCACAATAATAACTTTCATATCCGGCTGGTCTTTTTTAATTCCTTTCAGCACATCCAAACCGGTATTATCCGGCAGAATAACATCCAGGGTTATTAAATCCGGATTGGTTTCTTTGGCCATTTGCAGGGCTGTCTGCCCGTTAGGCGCTTCACCTACTACTTCGTAGCCCGCATCGGTCAGCATGTTTTTTAACATGGTGCGCATGTAAAATGAATCGTCTACTATTAAAATTCTTTTTTTCATATTGCTCGGTTTAAACGATGTTTTTTATCCAGATAAATCAATATACGCCTACTCCTGAAGTTGTTGAATTTCTTCGTTCGTCAGAATTTTTAAAATATCCAGTACAATAATTAAACGGCCGTCAATTTTACCTATGCCTTCAATATAGTTTTCATTTATATTGATATCTTGGATAAAAGCCGGCGTTTTATCCATTTTAGATACCGGAATGGTTAAAGATTGAGGAACTTCCCGCACAATTAAGCCAATGGTATAATCTTTAGCCTCCAGGGCCAGGGTATAAGTATGCTTTTGCCCTGCATTATTTAAAACCGGCGTAATCCGGAATCTTTCCTCTAAATCCATAATGGCTATAATATCGCCCCGGATATTGGCTATTCCTTTTATAAAGGCCGGCGTTTTGGGCATACGAGTTATGTCGGGGGTAATGGTTACTTCTTTTACCTGTTCAATCCGAATGCCGTATTCTTCCGCGCCTAATTTAAAAACAATCAGGTGGACATTAGGCTCTAAACTATTGTCTTTACCTTTTTTTTGCCCTTCTTTATCCGCCATCGCTTAAGATTTAGATTTAGATTTAGGCTTTCTGGTTACTGCTTTCCGGGCTTCTTCTGCGGCCTGATTAGCCGATTGATTTATAGCACCCATATTCTGATTAGCAGTATTGGCTAAGGCCGATGCTTTGATATCCGGAGAAGAAATTGGCTCCGAAGTTCTGCTGGTTGGCGCTTTTACCAGATTTTGCCGGATAGGCATTCCGGATATTCGGCGGATAGTTCTTCCTTGCGGAATATACGTACCATTTAACAATTTAAAGGCCGAAATACTTACCTGTAAATCCTCGGCAATATCATTGAGCTGCTGGCTGGAAGAAGTTAATTCCTGCATGGAACCGGACAACTGTTTTGCTGTACTGGCCACCTGCTGGGTTCCGGAGGCTGTTTGTTCGGCAATGGCTACTACTTCTTCCACGTTTTTCACTACATCGCCGATAGATGATTTCTGCATTTCGGTGGCAGTTAAGATGTCCTGAGAAGATCTCAACGTTTCACCGCTGGAAGTAGCAATATTCTTGAAAGCACCCGAAGCTTCGAAAGTTGCGTTTTTACCTTTTAATACCCGGCCTTCCATCGTTGAAATCGCGGCAGCCGCTGAGGAGGTATCTTTCTTCACATCATCAACCAGGGTATTGATTTCACTGGCCGATTTACGGGAACCTTCGGCTAATTTCCGGATTTCCTCGGCTACTACTGCAAAACCTCTACCGGCTTCACCGGCCCGAGCCGCTTCAATAGCTGCATTTAAAGCCAGCAAATTGGTTTGAGCCGCTATATCCGTAATAACTCCCAATGATTTAGAAATTTCCTGCGAACGGATGCTTAAAACTTCGATGGTTTTAGCGGTTAAGGCCGCAGCAGTTGATATTTCTTCCATGTTCTTTACCACTTCCGCAACTGTTTTCAGACCTAACTGCGAAGTTTCTTCCCCCATTATCGCCGCTTTGTTTACCACATCGGCTTTATTGGCGGTTTCCTTCGTAGACTTCATAATTTCTTCAATCAGCTTAAAGGCCTGGTCGGTTTTGAGGGCTTGATTTTGCGCTCCTTCGGCCATTTGCTGCATGGCAATGGCCACATCAACGGTTACGCGGCTCATATCTAAACCTTTGCTAGCCATTTCTTCCGACGAAGAACCTACTACCAGAGAAGAATCATTGATTTCACCTAATAATGAGTTCAGGTTATCAACGGCTAAATTCAAGGCATTGGACATAGCCAGAATATCACCTGCCGTATGGATTTCAACTTTTTGGGTTAAATCGCCTTCGGAGATAGCCCGTACCACCCGCGATACTTCCAGTACCGGCGTTACGATTGATTCTAATAAATCATTCAGCGTATCTACCAGTTCTTTCCAGCTGCCGCCAACACCCAGCACCGTGGCACGTTCGGTCAGTTTGCCTTCAATACCGGCAACCCGGGCCACCCGGCTTACTTCACCCGCTAAACGATTCAGGTCGTCCACCATCAGGTTAATGGTTTCGGCTAAGTCGGCCACTTCACCTTTTGCTTCCAGGGTTAATTTCTGGGTCAAGTCGCCTTTAGATACGGCCGTTACTACTTTTACAATACCACGTACCTGGGTAGTCAGGTTACCGGCCATGATATTTACATTATCAGTTAAGTCTTTCCAGGTTCCGGATACGCCCCGTACATCGGCTTGTCCGCCCAGTTTACCTTCGGTACCTACTTCCCGCGCTACC
>Ga0210046_1001276_pt1 | contig 19993 bp, 21 predicted proteins | sample CryGeyCG2114_250_FD_185461 | JGI IMG/M metagenome (GOLD analysis project Ga0210046, IMG submission 185461) | Groundwater microbial communities from aquifer - Crystal Geyser CG18_big_fil_WC_8/21/14_2.50 (SPAdes) (version 2) | ecosystem: Environmental > Aquatic > Deep subsurface > Groundwater ... | reverse complement strand
TGTTCTTGATGCGTTCTCAATCCCGTGCTTGCCATTGCTGACCCGATGGGAAACTCTGGCCGCGATCCGTCTTGAAAGATGCCATGCGCCGCCTGTTGTTCCCCGCCCTTGCCCTGCTGCTGGCTGCCTGCCAGTTGAGCCTGCCGGGCGCGTCCGGTGGCACGGCGGCGGCACCCGCCAACCCGTTGACCGGCGACGCGATTGCCGTCACCAGCCTTGACGCTGCCCCGCCTGCGATCCCGCCCGCTGCCGAACCTGTGCCCCCAGAGCCGCCCGCCGCCGCGCCTGTGCCCCCCGAGCCGCAATCGCCCGAGCAGATCGCCTGCGAGCGCAGGGGCGGCAGCTATGCCCGCGCCGGGGCAGGCGATGCCCGCGCCTGCATCCGCCCCACCCGCGACGGTGGCAAGCAATGTCGGCGCGAAAGCGACTGCGAGGGCACCTGCCTCGCGCGGTCGCAGACCTGCGCCCCGATCACGCCGATGTTCGGCTGCAACGACATCCTGCAAGATGATGGCCGACGGGTGACGCTGTGCCTCGACTGATCCTTGCCGCCGCTCTGGTGCTGGCCGCCTGCGCCCCGGTGTCGCCGCCGGGCTTTCGTGATCCGATCCTTGGCCTTCACTCGATCGCCGCGTTCGAGCCTTCCCGGATCGCCGGGCACTGGACCCAGGTTGCCACCTTTGCCGCCCCCAACGCGCCTGATTGCACCCCCGGCAGCGCCGTCTTCACGCCTGCGGGGGATGGCTTTGCGGTGACGGCGCGGCTTTGCCTCGGGGGCCGGACCCAGCCCATCTCGGGCCAACTTGCCATTGCCCCCGCCGGGCGGATGCAGCTATCCGGGGCCGATCCGGCGGGCATCGGGCAACCGTGGTGGGTGATCTGGGTCGATAGCGATTACCGCACCCTGGTGATCGGCACGCCCTCGGGCGGGTTCGGCTTCATCCTGAACCGCACCGCCACCCTGCCGCAGGACCGCCTGATCGCGGCGCGCGACATTCTGGACTGGAGCGGCTACGACACCAGCCGCCTGCGGCTGCTCAACTGACGCCGGGTGCGTTCCGCCTCACCCCACCTCTGCCCGCAAGCCGCGCAGGTGATCGCGAAACTCGCGCGCGCCCACGGCCGCCTCGCGCACCAGCCAGTCGAAATGGGCCGCGATGCTGGCCACCCGTGCGGAATCGCGGAACGCGATGTAGTGGCGGCCAAGATAGACCACCGCCAGTAGCGGCCCGAACACCGTGACCGGGGCGGAAAACACCCGCCTTGCATCGAACAGGTAGATCCGCAGCGCCGGGTAGAACTGCTCGCTGAGCGTGATCAGCCGGTCGATCTGCTCCAGCCGCACGGCGGCGGGCAGCCCGGCGTAGTAGCCGGTGGCGCTGGCGAATGCCGCCAGCTCGTGCAGCGGCAGCGCGATCTCGTAATCGGAACGCGCGCCGCGCAGCCACTCAAGCTGATCCTCGAACGCGCCGATCGCCTGCTCGGCGGTGCGCCCCAGTTGCGGGGTGTATTCCCATTCCGCCATGGCGTGGGTTTTCAGCATGTCGGGCAGAGTGGCCGGCACATGCCGGATCTTGTAGCCCGCCGCCTCGCGGTGCCAGCCAAAGATGGTTTCGTCAAACAGTGCGCGCGGGGCTTCGGTGATCGACAGCGAGGTCGCCAGCAGATCGGCCAGCGGTTCGGGCCGCTGTGACAGGCCCAGCAACCAGTCGGCGCTGATTCCCAGGGCCTGGGCACAATCGGCGGCCAGTTGCGCATTGGGCAGGCGGGTATCCCCGGCCAGAAGCTGGCTGATGGTCGAGCGGTCCACCCCGGTCAGCCGCGCCAACCCGCTTTGGCTGGTGCCGCGTTGCGTCATCGCCTCGGCCAGCCGGATGCGGAACTGCGCGGCGCGGTCGCGCTTGTCGATATGTTTGATCATCCGTGCAGTATTCTCACCAAAGTTGACAATTCGTTGCGCATATTCCGAATTTCAACACCCCAAGGCAAGCGCTATTCACATTGCTGTCATCATTGCCCAAGGAACGCCATGCCCGCCGCCCGCCCCGCCTTTGAGACACTCACCCTTGCCCTGCTGGCCGCCACCTATGGGCTGTGGGGGCTGGGCACCACGGCGGTATTCGCTTGGTCGCCGGTGGCGGGGGTGGTGCTGACGGCGATCACCATCGCCCAGTTTTCCTCGCTGCAACACGAGGCGCTGCATGGCCATCCGTGCCGGACGGCCTGGCTGAATGCGGCGCTGGTGTTTCCGGCGCTGACGCTGTTCATTCCCTACGGGCGGTTCAAGACCACCCACCTTGCCCATCACCACGACCCGATCCTGACCGACCCTTACGACGACCCCGAGTCGAACTACCTTGACCCGGCGCACTGGGCCCGGCTGCCTGCCGCCGCCCGATGGCTGTTGCGGGCCAACAATACCCTGCTTGGGCGGATGGTGATCGGGCCGCCGCTAAGCTGCGTCAGCTTTGCGCTGGCCGACCTCGCGTTGATCCGGGCGGGGGATCGCGGGGTGCTGCGGGACTGGCTGCTGCATCTGGCGGGGGTGGTGCTGGTGGTGGCCTGGGTCTGGCCCGCGCCGATTTCGGCCGCTGCTTACCTGCTGGCGGTCTGGGGCGGGCTGGCGCTGGTGAAAATCCGCACCTTTCTGGAACACCGCGCCCACGGTCTGGCGCGCGCCCGCACCGTGATCATCGAGGATCGCGGCCCGCTGGCGCTGCTGTTTCTCAACAACAACCTGCATGGGGTGCATCACTGCCACCCCGAGGTGGCGTGGTATGATCTGCCCCGCCTCTACCGTGCCAACCGCGCGCATTACCTGGCCCGCAACGAAGGCTACCGCTACCGCAGCTACTTTGATATCTTCCGCCGCCACCTGCTGACCGCCAAGGATCCAGTGCCGCATCCGCTCTACCGCAGCCCGGAGCCAGATTGACGAGCGCAAGATGGGGTCAAGGGAAACCGCAAGCCTTTCTTGCCCGATTTCCAACCGATTGTCCTTGCTGGACCGTCCCTGTTCAACGGCTTTCAGCCTTATGAACATTGGGCCGGAAAACTCTCCCCCGGAGAGTTTTCTTGCGGCCCAAAAGCCTGCTCCGACCCCCGCGAAAAGGACGATGTGCGTTGCCACCAAGCCTCATCGAGCGCTAATCGGCGGCACCTTGACGCAGGAAGTGGATGCTGATCTGTTCGACCCGCAGAAACGACTGAGGAGACTGGGATGGCCCACCTATCAAGGATTTTTTTCACAACGCTCACCTCGTCTTTTCTGCTCGCATCAGCTCCAGCAATCGCATTCGAGTTTACATTTGATTGGTCTGGTCTGAAGTCATGCACTTCCGGTAACCCTAACACCGTCACAAATCCCATGTTTGTGTTAAATGACGTGCCATCTGGGACGAAGTTCATCAGGTTTAAACTGGTTGATCGGGACGCACCCGGGTATTCTCATGGTGGCGGCATGGTGGAGTACAAAGGTCAGAGTATGATTGCGCCTGGAGCTTTCAAGTATAAAAGTCCATGTCCGCCAGGGGGCCACCACACTTACGAGTGGACGGCAACGGCGCAGACCGAAAAGAATGGTGGAAAGTTGGGCGTAGCGAAAGCGGCTCGGGAATATCCTGAGTAACTTGATCAATCTGACGCGCGCCCGCGCAAAGCGGGCGCAAAGCGCTTTGCCTTCACCGCCTCAGAAATCGGTCGGTGCCCCACCCTCCTGCTTGCGCCGGGCGACAAAGCGGGTCAGATCTTCGCGGTGGTCCTCGTTCATCGCCGGGGGCACAAATTCGGCCAGGATCTGCTTGTAGATGCGATGCGCGCGCTCGACCGTCCAGACCGAGCCGTCGATCTGCCAGGCCTCGAAATTGCGCCAGTCCGACACGATCGGGGCATAGAAGGCGGTCGAATAGCGATCCTGGGTGTGCTGGCAGCCGAAGAAATGGCCGCCGGGGCCGACCTCGCGGATCGCGTCGAACGCCAGATCAGCCTCGCTGGTGGCGGTGACCGACGGCTCGAAATAGCGCTGGATCATTTGCAGCACTTCGCAATCCATCACGAATTTCTCGGGGCTGGCGATCAGCCCGCCCTCGAGCCATCCCGCCGCGTGATAGACCATGTTGGTGCCGCTCTGGACCGCCGACCACAGGCTGTTCGAGGTTTCCCACATCGCCTGCCCGTCGGGCACGTTGGCGGCACAGCAGCCCGAAGCCCTGAGCGGCAGCTTGTAGAACCGTGCCAGTTGCCCGGTCATCTGGGTCGCGCGCATGTATTCCGGGGTGCCAAACGCCGGGGCGCCCGATTTCATATCGACGTTCGAGGTGAAAGTGCCGATCGCCACCGGGCAGCCGGGCTTGATGTATTGCAGCAGCGCAAGCGCCGAAAGCCCTTCGGCCAGCGACAGCGCCACCGCGCCCGCCATCGTCACCGGGGCCATGGCACCCGCCAGGGTGAAGGGCGTCACCACCACCGGCTGGCCGCGCCGCGCCAGCCGCATCGCGCCATCGAGCATCGGGTAGTCGTGCTTCAGCGGCGAGACCGAGTTGATGTTGGTATACATCCGGGGGCGGGCGTCGAACTCGGCATGGGTCAGGCCACCCGCAAGGCGGGCCATCTCCATCACGTCCTCGACCCGCTCGGCACCCAGCGAATAGGCGTGCACCACCTTGTCGGTCAGCGTCAGCTTTTCATAAAGGCAATCGAGGTGGCGCACCGAAGGGTGGATGTCGATCGGCTCGACCGGATAACCGCCCGCCACGTGGATGCAGTTGAAATACTGCGTCAGCTTCATGAAGTCCTTGAAGGTCTCGAAATCGCCCGAGCGTTTGCCGCGCTCCAGATCCCAGGAATTGGGCGGCGACGAGACGTTGACGAACACCATGTGCCTGCCGCCCAGAATGATCTCGTGATCCGGATTGCGCGGGGTGATGGTGAACTCAGCGGGCGCGTGGCCCAGCATTTCCATGACAAACGCTTCGTCCATCCGCACATTGGTGCCGTTCACCCGGCAGCCGGCCTGTTTGAATATCTTCACCGCCTCAGGGTGCAGGATCTCGATGCCGATGTCGGAAAGGATCCGCATCGCGCCGCGGTGGATCGCCATCACGCCGTCCATGTCCAAGGGCTCGGTCGGGCGGTCGGTATTGACGGGGATGCGCCACGGCATCTGGTCGATCACGGCGCTGCCGGCGCGGGTCTTGTGTCCGGCCCGACCGCCCGAGCGCTGCCTGCGGTTGGTATCGTCGGCCATCGTGGAATTCCTCTTGCAACTGCCGCGGGGCGAAAACGTCTGGCCCTTAGGATGAACGAAAGCCGCGGCCGGTGATCACTCGCTTACCGACGAAGATGTGTCGTTTTTTCACGTCTCGCGTGAATCAGGGGGCTTTGAGGCTGTCGATCCAGCCGCCGAGCGCGCCGATATCGGGCAGCACCACATCGGCATGGGGGGCAAGTTCCGCCCGTTTGGCGATGCCGGTCAGCACCGCCACGGTGCGCATTCCGGCCGCGCGCCCGGCTTCAAGATCATGGCGGCTGTCGCCCACCATCACCACGCGGGCGGGGTCAAGCGTCATCTGGCGGGCAAAGGCCAGCAACATGCCGGGGCCGGGTTTGCCGCCGTGGCCGGTATCGCACCCGGCGACGAAATCGAACAGCGCGGCCACGCCGTGGTTGGCAAGATGGGTGCGGGCCGGGCCTTCGCCGTCGTTGGTGGCCAGCCCGATCGCCAGCCCGCGCGCCCGCAGATCGGCCAGCAGCGGGGCGAGTGGTGCCACCTCGACCATCACCGCCTGCGCGGCGCGCGCGTTCAGAAGATCGGTCAGCGCCTGATGATCAAAGCCGGGCAGAAGGGGAAGCAACTGCGCGGCGATCTCAACCGGGGTGGCGGCGATCACCGGGCTGTCGGGGGCAAAATCGTTGGCTTCCGGCAGATAGCCGATCGCCCGCGCCAGCAACCCGGCATGGGCCGTATCCTGCGCCAGTTCTGCCAGCAGATGCGCCGACCAGGTGCCCCAACTGCGCCGGAAATCGAACAGCGTGCCATCCTTGTCGAAAATCACGCCGTCAATCATCGCGCCTCCGGGGCTTTCGGTATGGCGCAAGGTGACGGGGTCGGGTGGGAATTGCAACCGCCCTCAGGTCCAGTTCATCGCCGCCCCGCCGGGCAATGCGGCGCGGGCCTGCAGCGGCGCGTCATAGCGCTGGCCGCTGGCATCGCAAAAGGCAATGATCCAGGCGTCGTCGAGCAGCAGAAAGTCAAGCACCGCCGCCAGAAACACCGGGTCGGCGGCACTGCGGGCCAGATCGGCCGGGGCGGCACCGCTGGCGTCGAGGAAGCCGGGCCACAACTCCTGGTTGCTGGCCAGCCAAGCCAGCGCCTGAAGCGCCAGAGTTTCAGCGGCTTCCTGCTTGGTCATGCGGTTATCCCCGGAATAAACACCATATCTGCGATTCGATCAGGCGGAAGTAAACATTCGGAAAGGAATTCTTAACCAGTTCATGCGCAAATTGACGGACATCCAGTGCCAGGTAAAGCGGGTATCCAGTTCATGGTCGGCAAAATCCTTATCGTTGATGACGTTGCGACCAATCGCATCGTCTTCAAGGTCAAGCTCGGGGCGGCGTGCTACCAGCCGGTTCTGGCGGGCGACGGGGCAAGCTGCCTGCGCCTGGCCCATAGCGACGCGCCCGATCTGATCCTGCTCGATCTGATGCTGCCCGACATGTCGGGGATCGAGGTGCTTGAACGCTTGCGGGCCGATCCGGTGACCCGTGACATTCCGGTGGTGGTGGTTTCGGCACTGCCCGACGGCGCGGCGCGGCTGGCGGCATTTCGGGCCGGGGCCGACGACTTTCTGACCAAGCCGCTTGATGATCAGGTGCTGCTGGCACGGCTGCGCAACCTGCTGCGCGCGCGCGCGGCGGTGGCCGAGCTGGGGCGGCGCGGGGCCCCGCTGCAAGCCCTGGGGTTGGCCGAGGGGCGGGCCGAGTTTGCCGGGCCGGGCTGTGTGGCGCTGGTGGCCGCGCGGCCTGAGACCGCGCTGCGTTGGCGGCGCGAGCTGGCACCGCTGCTGCCCGACCGGATCGTGGTGCGGACCCGCGAACAGGCGCTGGCGGACGAGGGCGGCGATCCGCTGCCCGATGTCTTCGTGATCGAGGCCGATCTGGGCGGGCCGACCGAGGGGTTGCGCCTGATGTCCGAGCTGCGCAGCCGGCCGGCCACGCGTCATGCCGCAATCTGCATCCTGCGCGCCGACGCGGCGGTGGAAAGCGCCGCCATGGCCTATGATCTGGGGGCCAACGATCTGATGGACACGGGCTTTCAGCCGCGTGAACTGGCGCTGCGGCTGCGCACCCTGATGCGGCGCAAACGGGCGTCGGATCAGGCCCGTGCCGCGGTGCAGGATGGCCTGCGGCTGGCGGTAATCGACCCGCTGACCGGGCTTTACAACCGCCGCTTTGCGCTGCCTCGCCTTGCCGCGATCGCCGATGCGGCACGGGCAAGCGGTGCCGGTTTCGCCGCCATGGTGGTCGATCTCGACCGCTTCAAGGCAGTGAATGATCGCTGGGGTCATGGCGCGGGGGATGCGGTGCTGGTCGCGGTGGCGCGGCGGCTGTCGGACAGCCTGCGGGCGGGTGATCTGCTGGCGCGGGTCGGCGGTGAAGAGTTTCTGGTGGTGCTGCCGGACGCCGATCTGGCCACCGCCCGCACCATCGCCGAGCGCCTGTGTGCGGTGGTGCAGGAACGCCCGATCGCCTTGCCGGGCGCGGGCAGCCTGACGGTCACGGTGTCGATCGGGCTGGCGATCAGCAACCGCGGCGAGGCCCCGCAGATCGAGGCGGCGGTCGAGGTGGTGGACCGCGCCGACCGCGCTTTGCTGGTGGCCAAGGCGGGCGGGCGCAATCAGGTCACGATCAGCCAGTGTGCCGCCTGAACTGGCGGCGCGCCGATCGGGGTTCGGGCGGCGGATGGCGGTCGGGTCGGCTGGCAGTCGCCCGATGGCAGGTTGCCGCGCGGTCGGGGCGGTTCGCTGGCGACGTGATCGACCTTGCCGCAATGGCGCACCCGAGTTTCGTCGCGCGGGAAAAAATTGTGCGCCCGCTGGGCGAGCCTGACGGCTGACCCCTCTACAAGGCGCGAGTTCTCCTTTAGAGTTTACCTTTCATCTGACCGGGACAACGCCCGCTCATCACTCCCTTGCGGTCTTTCTTCGCTTGCGCCAGCGAGGAAAGACCGCAAGGGAGTGACGAGCGGCTGGTTCGGATTTTCGCAAACCGCTTCAGGCTTCAGTGCAGACACCGTGGCCCCCTTGATGACAGTAACCCATGCGTGGACATACCCCTGAAATTGATCTTCCGATCCGCCCGGCCGCCACCATCATTCTGGTGCGCGGCACGGGCGCGGATGCGGCGGTGCTGATGGGGCAGCGCGGGCACGCGGCGGCTTTCCTGCCGTCGAAATTCGTGTTTCCCGGTGGCGCGGTCGAGCCGGACGACGCCGATGTCGCGCTGCACCGGCCCCTGCCCGCGCTTTGTGCCGCCCGGCTGGCCACCCCTGACGGACCAACACCGCAAGCGCTGGCGGCGGCCGCGATCCGCGAGTTGTGCGAGGAAACCGGGCTGGCGCTTGGCGGTGCCCAAGCCTGGCCGGGTGCCGTGCCGGTGGGTTGGGGCGAATTTGCCGGGCGCGGCTTGCGCCCCGATGCGGCGGGCTTGCGGTTCGTGTTCCGCGCCATCACCCCGCCCGGCCGCCCGCGGCGCTTTGATGCGCGGTTCTTTCTGGCCGATGCGGCGGGCGTGGCGGGCGACATCGACGATTTCTCGGCCGCCTCGGCCGAGCTTTCGCAATTGCACTGGATCGCGCTCGACCGGGTGCGCACCCTCGATCTGCCATTCATCACCGAGGTGGTGCTGGCCGAGGTCGGGGCGCTGCTGCGCCAAGGCCCCGGTGGGGCCGGGTCGGGCGTGCCGTTCTTTGACAATTCCGGCCCGGTGCCGACCTTTCGTCGTCTGGCATGACTGGCGCGCGGCAAGGCTTGCCCACGGGCGCGCACCTGCTAGGCTGCGCCAAACTCGAAGCGGAGTCACAGGCAATGACGGACGTGATGCGGCAGCGTGGCCTGATGGCCCTGATCGGCGGGTTGGCGGGTGTCAGCCTGTATCTGCTGGCCAAGGTGCTGGACCGCGGCCTTCTGGACGAGCGGGCGGCGCTGGCACTGGCCGCCTTTGCGGCCGCGTTCTTCACCGCATTGCTGGCGCTGGCGGGGCCGCTGGCGTTGCGCCGGGCCGCAGTCGGGGCGGCGGGGGTCGCGGCGGTGGGGGCGGGATTGCTGGTCTGGGCCAGCCTGCGCTTTGATACGGTCGGGCAATTCATCGAAACGCCGCTGTGGGCGCTGACGGGGACGGTGCTGGCGTTTGTGCCCTTGCCCTTTGTCATCGCGGCGTCCGGCCCCGGCTGGCGCGATTACCCGACGCTGTTCGGCCAGGCCTGGACCATCGTGGTGCGCTATGCCGCAGCCTGGCTGTTTGTCGGCGCGGTGTGGGCGGTGATCTGGCTTTCGGATGCGTTGCTGGGCATCGTGGGTTTGCGGGTCATCGAAGACCTGATCCTGGTTTCCTTCGTGCCCTGGGTCATTACCGGGGCAACGCTGGGGTTGGCGCTGGCGGTGGTGACCGAGCTTGCCGATCTGGTGTCGCCCTATCTGATCCTGCGCCTGCTGCGGCTGTTGCTGCCGGTGGTGCTGGTGGTGATGGTGGTGTTTGTGCTGGCCTTGCCGTTGCGCGGGCTGACCGGCCTGTTCGGCAGTCTGTCGGCGGCGGCGACCCTGCTGGCAATGGCCGCAGCGGCGGCGACGCTGGTGACCACGGCGGTCGATCAGACCGACCTCGAGGCGACCGACAGCGTGCTGCTGCGGCGCGCGACCCAAGCGCTGGCGCTGATCCTGCCGGTGCCGGCGGGCTTGGGCGGCTATGCGGTCTGGCTGCGGGTGGCGCAATATGGCTGGACGCCGGATCGGGTTTTGGCCGCCGTGGTGGCCGTGCTTGGTCTGGGCTACGGGGTGCTTTATGCCGTGGCGGTGCTGCGCGGGGCAGGCTGGATGGCGCGTATTCGGCAGGCCAATACCACCATGGCGCTGGCCTTGATGGCGGCGGCGGCGCTGCTGCTGACCCCGGTTCTGAACCCCGAGCGGATCGCGGCCAGCAGCCAGCTTGCCCGGTTCAGCGGCGGCCAGACCGATGTCGAAGCGCTCGAGCTCGCCACTTTCGAGCAGTGGGGGCGGGCCGGGGCGGCGGCGCTGACCCGCTTGCAAGAGCTTTCCCTTGCGCCCGGGCAAGCGGCGCTGGCGCGGCGGCTGGCACAGAGTCGGTCGAGCGAGCCGCTGTTGGCGGTGGCGGCGGAACAGGTGGTGGCGGCGCTGCGCGAGGCCATGCCGCTGCGCCCGGCCATGGCGCAGGCCACCCGTGACCGGCTGATGGCCGCGATTGCGCCCGACGAGCAGCGCGACTGGCTGACTGCTTGTCTTGCCCCGATGGCCGATGGTCGGCCCGGCTGCGTGATGGTGGTTGGCGACTTCTGGCCCGAGCAGAGCGGCGACGAGGCGATCGCCCTGCTGCGCCAGCCCGACGGCTATAACCGCTTCGAGGGGCTGGTGACGGTGGATGGCCAGGTCCAGCGCCGCTCGGTGATTGTGCTGCCCGGCTTTCCGCCGGATGGTGCGCAAGCCGAGGCCATGCTGCAAGCCCTTCAGGGCGATCTTCCCCAGGTTGTGCCCGCGCCGATCAACCAGGTGACGGCGGGTGGCTTCGGGCTGATCATTCTGCCGTAATGTCGCAGATCGGGTTCGGGTTCGGCACTTGTTAACGCCCTTTCGCTACCCTGATGGGAATCGGGGAAGGCGGCGATGCACGGTCTTGTCAACAAGTCGATCCAGTGCTTCGTGCGCGACACTTACGGTGCCGCGACATGGGCGGCGGTGGTGCGCGAGGCGCGGCTGGGGTTCGACAGTTTCGAGCCCATGCTGACCTATGACCCGGCGCTGACCGAAGCGGTGGTGGCTGCCGCCGCGCACCAGCTTCAGCGTTCGCGCGAAACCCTGCTCGAGGATATGGGAACCTATCTGGTCTCGCACCCCAATGTCGAAGCGCTGCGTCGGCTGCTGCGTTTCGGCGGGGTGGGCTTTGTCGATTTTCTGCACTCGCTGGAAGATCTGCCGGGCCGGGCCCGGCTGGCGGTTGCCGATCTCGATCTGCCCGACCTCGAGCTGACCGATACCGGCCCAGACTGCTTTGCCTTGCGCTGCCGGTCGCCGCTGCGGGGGGTGGGGCATGTGATGATGGGGCTGCTGCGCGCGATGGCCGATGACTATGGCGCGCTGGTGCTGCTCGATATTCAGACCGGCAGCGGTGAAGGCGAAGGCGATGTGATCGCGATTCAGGTGCTGGAAACCCGCTTTGCCGAAGGCAGGCGGTTCGATCTTGCGGCGCGGGCGGGTTAGGCCATGGATGGCGCGCCATTTGACTCGACGATCCAGATCAGCACCGACGCCCTTGACCGTCTGATGCCGATGCATGTCTGCCTGTCGGCCAGTGGGCATGTGGTTGCCTGCGGCCCGACCCTGCGCAAGCTGGCCACAGGCACCAGCATGGTCGGTCGGTGGTTCTTCGAGCTCTTTGAAATCCGCCGCCCCGGCGGCATCAGTGACCTTGCCGGGCTGCGCCAGCGGGTGGGCAGTCGGCTGTATCTGGCCCTGCGCGGCCAGCCCTCGCCCGGTTTTCGCGGCATGGCGATGCCCTTGGCCGACGGTCAGGGGCTGCTGCTCAACCTGTCGTTCGGGATCAGCATCATCGACGCGGTGCGCCGCCACGCCCTGACCGACGCCGATTTCGCCGCCACCGACCTTGCGGTTGAACTGCTCTATGTGGTCGAGGCCAAGTCGGCCGTCACCGACGAGCTGCGTCAGCTCAACCTGCGCCTGCACCAGGCCAAGACCGCCGCCGAGCAACAGGCGCTGACCGACACCCTGACCGGCCTGCGCAACCGCCGCGCACTGGACATCGCCCTGACCGAGGCCATCATCTCGGGCACCGCGTTTGGGGTGATGCACATCGACCTCGATTACTTCAAGGCGGTGAATGATACCATGGGCCATGCCGCCGGCGACCATGTGCTGCGCGAGGTTGCGGGCATGCTGTGTGCCGAGACCCGCGTCGGCGACACCGTTGCCCGCGCCGGCGGCGACGAGTTCGTGGTGGTTCTGCCCGGCCTTGCCGATGTGGCCCGGTTGACGGCCATCGCCTGCCGGATCATCGCGGCGCTGAACGAGCCGATCGATTTCGAAGGCCACCCGTGCCGGATTTCCGCCAGCGTCGGCATGACGATCTCGAGCTTTTATGCCGCACCCATCCCCGACCAGATGCTGGCCGACGCCGATCAGGCGCTTTACGCCTGCAAACACGCGGGCCGGGGCCGGGCCTTGATGCACCAGCCGCCGACACCGGCGCGTGTGCCTGCCCTCACCCTCCACATAACCGAGGCTTGAATGGTCCGGGCTCAAGCAAACGCAAGACCACCGTCGCCAAACCGCCGAAGCGTCGGCACCCGGGCAGGCAGGCGCAATCGCCTCAGCGCCGGGTGTTGCGGTCGATCTGCACCCCGGCTTCGGTCACGATCGCGGTCATCGCGATGTCGTGGGGCTGGGGGTAGATGGTGGCGATGCGCGCCGCTTGCGGGCCGATACCGATCACCAGTGGGCGGGGGGCAAGGGCGGCCAGGGTGCGGTCGAAATAGCCGCCACCGTAGCCCAGCCGATACCCGGCATCATCCCAGCCCACCACCGGCGACAGCGCCACTTCGGGGATCAAAAGGTCGGCGTCGGGGGGCGGCACCGGGATGTTCCAGTGGCCGTGCGCCATCGCCATGCCGGGTTGCCAGGCGCGAAACGCCAGCGGAGCGGCCTGCACCTCGACCACCGGCAGCGCCACCCGCGCGCCGCGGGCATGCAGATCGGCCAGCCAGAAGCGCAGATCGAGTTCCGCCTTGATCGGCCAGTAGCCCGAGATCACCCGCCCTGCGACCGGGCCGAACCGTGCCTCCAGCCACGCATCAAGGTGCCCGGCCACGGCGGTGGCCATGCTGCTGCGGTCCTCGACCGACACTGCCAGCCGCGCCGCGCGCAAGCGCTGGCGTTCGGCCTTGCGCCAGCGCCCGACATCAAGCGCCTGCTGCGGGTCGGATCCACGCGGATCGAAATAACTGGGGTCCACCTCCCGGGCGTAGCACGGCGGCGAGGCATAGCTGCGTGGGTGATCATCGCGGGTCATCGAAAGCTCGTTTTCTCAGTGGGGTGCCATCTCGAACCGGGGAAACAGCACGTCGTTCTCCAGCCGGATATGGGCGTCGAGATCGTCCAGAAACACCTTCAGCCCGTCGTAGAGTGCGGTCCATGACCGGCAGGCCCCGGTCGGCAGGGTCAGGTTGTTGGTCAACCCGAGGATGCGGGCGATTGTGGCATCGTGGACGTCGTGATCGGCGCGCATCACCGCGATCGGGTTCTCGATCCCCGGCATGCCGCCGCGCCGGATGGCGGGAAACAGGATCAGCTCTTCCTTCTTCATGTGCACCTCCAACTCGCCGATCAGGCGTTCCAGCACGGCACCCAGACCATGCGGCGCATCCGGCCGATCGCCATGCACCCGCTCGACTTTCAGCGCCAGCGCGGCAAGGTCAGGCAGTTGTTCGCGGTGGGTCTGGTGAAAGCGCGTCTCGATGAAGGTGGTCAGGGCGGCGGGGTCGTCCAGCGGGGCATCGGTTGTCATGGCGTTCTCGCTTTCTCACAACTGGGGTGGCAGGTCCGCGCGGCCATAGTGGCTGCGGGCGTCAAGAATGTTCATGTGGATCGAGGCGGCGATCCGTTCGGCCCGTTCAATCACCCAGGCGGCCCCTTCGGGCGGGCAGATTTCATTGGCGGTTTCGCGAAACAGCGCCAGCCAGCGCTCGAAATGTTCGCCCTCGATCGGCAGCGGCAGGTGCTTGGGCATCGGCGCGCCGTGGTAACGCCCGGTCATCAGCGCGACCGAGGACCAGAAATCGACCATCTTTTCCAGATGCGGTCGCCAATCCGTGATCCGTTCGGCAAAGACCGGCCCGAGCAGCGGATCGCTGCGCACGCGGCCATAAAACCCATGTACGAGGCGCTTGAGCATCGCGTCATCAAGCCCGGTGCGCGCCATCAGATCGGCGGTGATCTGCGGGCGGGCGCTGCGGAGGGTGTCGGGGGCGGGCATCGCGGGCGGTCCTTGGACAGGGCTTGATTCAGGCTTTGCATCAGTGATAGACCCAGCTAATAGGTATTGTAAATACCAATTCACGCGGTGGTGCGATGCGTCTGACCTCTTTCACCGATTTCGGCCTGCGCGCGCTGATGCGGATGGCATCGAACCCCGAGCAGGCCTTTTCGACCGCAGCACTGGCCTCCGAGTTTGGCCTTTCGCGCCACCACCTGACCAAGATCATGGCGGCGCTGGCGCAGGCCGGCATCGTGGTCACCCGGCGCGGCGGTGGCGGCGGGGCGATGCTGGCGCGGCCCGCGCGTGAGATCGGGCTGGGCGAGGTGGTGCGGGTGCTTGAGGCCGGGCAGGTGCTGGTGGCGTGCTTTGGCGCGAGCGGCGGGGGGGCGTGCAGCCTGACCGGGTGCTGCCGCCTGAAGGCCCGTCTGCACGCGGCCGAGGCAGCGTTTCTGGCCGATCTCGACCGCGCCACGCTGGCCGATATCGCCTTGCCGGCGCGGGTCTGATCGCGGCCGGTGAGGCTATGGGGTTCCGTCGAGGCGCGCCTGCCAGCTTTCGACCGCGCCACTGGCCAGCCTGCGCTGCGCCAGATCGCGCCAAGATGCCGACAGCCCCGCCAGTGCGGCAAATTCGGCCAGGGTGGCGCGGTCAAGCGGGTCGCGGTAAAGCAGCGCGTGGGCGCGGGGCAGCGGCCAGCCGGGATTGGGCCGGGCGGCCAGCACCAGCGTATCGCCCGCCGCCACCGTGCCCGGCTTTAGCACCCGGAAATACCAGCCGGTGCGACCGCTGGCCTGCACCCGGCGCGCCATGTCGGGGGTGGCGAAGCGGAGGTTGAGTTTCCAGCACGGCTGGCGGGCCTGGCTGATCTGCACCTGCGCGCTGCCCAAGGTGAAGCTGTCGCCAAGGCAGAGATCGGCCTCGCTTACCCCGTCAAGCACCAGATTCTCGCCAAAGCTGCCGTCGGTCAGCGCCGTCGCGCGGTCGGGCAGATCGGCGCGCCAGGCGGTATAGTGGACGCGGGGATAGGCGTGCAGCGCCTTGTCGGGGCCGCCGTGGTGGACGGTATCGCCCTGCACGTCGCCCGCGAGGCCCAGGGGCGTGACCGCAACCCGCCCCGCGACAGGGGTCTTGGCGATGGCACTGGGCTGGCCCTTGGGGCCAAAGGCGCACGGCGTGCCGGTCTGCACCGCCACCACCCGCGCCACCGTCCGGTCAGCCTGCATCGTCGGCCCTTTCGCCAAGCAGAGCCATGATCTCGGCCCCCAGTCGAAGATCGGGGATAGGGCCGAAAATCTGGCCGCGCAAGCCCCCGCGCCGGTCGTAAAGCAGCAGGGTCGGAGTGCCCTGCATGGCATAGGCGCGCATCGTCTCGGGCAGCGGTTCACCCGCCGGGCCGGGCTGATCAATGCCGACCGGAAAAATGATGCGGTATTCGTGCACAAAGGCGCGCAGCGCCAGCGGGGTCATCGCGGCGTGATGCTCGAACACGGTATGCAGCCCGACCACCTGCACCCCCATGGTCGCAAAGGTCTCGTGCACCCGGCCAAGCTGCGGCAGAAGATGCGCCACGCAGCCGGGGCAGAGCATCTGAAAGGCCCCGGCCACCACCACCAGCCCGCGCAAGCCCGCCAGCGTCAGCGGGCTTGCCACGTTCAGCCATTCGGCGACCTGCCAGGCGGGGGCGGTTGCGGTCACTGGTTGACCTTGCCGGGCAGCGACAGGTCGCCCGAGGCAACATCGAACACGTCGGTCACGCAGAGCAGCGGCGCATGGGCGCTGGCGTTGACCCGCAACCCCGCCGTCACGCCGTCGAAACCGGCCGCGTCCAGAGCCGAGGTGTTGGCAAACGGCACCCGCACTTCGACCGTGTCGCCGCTGATCAGTGGCGACCAACCGGGGCTGTCGAGCAGCAACGGCAGACCAGGCCAGGTCAGCGGCAGGCGGGGTTGCACCCCTTCGGGAATGTCGATCACCTTCAGCGCCCCGGCGCCGCAGGCCTCGTCGGGGCCCAGCACCACCCAGTGACTGTGCCACAGATCGCCGTCATTGCCGGGGTTGCCGTCGGCATTTTCATCGAACAGCGGGGTGTCGTCGAAATCGGGATGGGCGGTGACCGCCAGCGCAAGGATGCCTGCCGCCGCCTCGAACCCGACTTCGGCAGGGTCGATCGTGGTCGGCCAAACGTAGGAAAACACCGATGATCCGGCAAGTTGGCCCGAAGGCGTCGGATGCGATGCCCCCGCCGCCCCGGAAACCGCCATATGAAAGGTAGCCAGTGTGCCCGCGGTGGTGATGCGGGCATGCACGATGTCGAACGGTGCCGGGCTGGCCGCCGCCGGGGCGGTGATACCGCCCGGGCCGTGAGCAAGAGCCGCTGGCGCAAAGGCCGGGGCGGCAAGGCTCAGGGCGACAAGGCCGAGCACTCGGGGTAACAGATTCATGATATGACTCCTATATGTCAAGGTCGTGGACGATGGGCCACCGGCCCGGTGGATGCCGTCGCCCGGTCAGGCGATGGCGGGTTGGTGTTCGGGGCAGTCGAGACGCAGATGGTGGTCGGCCATTGCGGCCCCGACCAAAGCGCAGAAATGCGGCTTGTCGCTGCCGGGACGGGCATTCTCGCGAAAATGGCGGCAGGTCACGCAAATGCGCTGCGGCGCGATCAGATCGCGCTCCAGCAGGTCGCGGATCATCGTCACCACCTGCGCCAGCAGGGCGCGCTGCGCATCCGGTGCCAGCCCTGCCACCACGGCAGCAAAGCCCGGCACCCGCGCCGCCGTGGCGCTGCCGCCCGCCTGCGTCAGCACCAGCCGCACCGCCCGGCCGTCTTCGGGATCGGCCTTGCGCGCCACCAGCCCCTTGCGCACCAGCGCCGTCACCGCGTCCGAAGCGGTCGGGCCGCGCACCCCGAGATGGGCCGCCACCAGCGCCAGCCGCACCCCTTCGGGCCGCTGCGCCAGCAGCGCCAGGATGTCGGCCTGCGTCGGCGTCAGCCCGGCCGCTTCGGCCGCGCGCCACTCAAGTTGCCGCGCCACCGCCGCAAGCCGCGCCAGACCATCGGCCAGGCGCTGCGGCAGGGGGGCGGTGATGGCGTCGAAATCTTGCATGAAAGGACTCCTATACATAATGCCGCATTTGTCAAGCGGCGCATCACGGCGAATTGCCCGAGGCCAGCCGACAAAATGTCGCGGCGTGAAAACGATGTGTCCCGGTTTCGCTTGACCTTTGTCAAGGCGATTGGCCCGGACCGGCGCTATCACGCGCCCATGTTGCACCGCACCATGCCCCTTGCCCTTTCCGTGCTGCTGGCGCTTGCGCTGGTCGCGGGCGGCATGGTGCGCGGGCTGGCGCAGCCGGGCGCGATGACCTTCACCGCCGGTCTGACCGAGATGGTGATCTGCGCCGATGGGGAAGCGGCTACCGTGCTGGTCGATGCCCGGGGCAATGTCATCGACCCCGATCAGCCCTGCCTTGAGCACCACTGTGACCAGTGCCTGCTGGCCGGGGCGGTGGCGCTGGTGAGCCCCGGCTTCGGGCCCGAGCTGCGCCGCCCGGCGATCCGCCCGGCCCATCCTGAAGCCGTCCTTGTTACCCTGACCCGGCACCCGCTGCGGGCCGTCGCGCGCGGTCCTCCCCTGTTGAAAGTCTGAACTGATGAACTCCGCCAGGGCCACCGGCCCGACCCTTTGCCATAATCCCGTGTGTCAGGCCGCCGCAGGCCTTCACCATCTGCTGCTTGCCCTTGTTGCCGCTGCGGTGCTGGCGCTGTTGCCCGCCGCCCTGCGCGCCGAGGTTTTTCTGCCCCAGTTTCTGACCGAGGTTGCCGCGGGCACGCTGGTGCCGGGGGCCGACGGCTATGGCCCGGTGCGCGGCGATGTGCCGGTCGCCCCGGTGCTGAAGGGCGGGCAGACCATCGGCTGGGCTTTCATCACCAGCGATTTCGTCGGCACCACCGGCTATTCCGGCAAACCGATCCACGTGCTGATGGCGCTTGATCCCGCCGCCCATGTGATCGGCACCAAGCTGGTCAAGCACTCGGAACCGATCGTGCTGATCGGCATTCCGCAGGCCAGGATCGAGGCGGTGCTCAACGCCTACGTCGGGCTTGATCTGGTGGCCGTCGCAAACGGGGCCGGGCATGACCTCAAGATCGTCTCGGGGGCCACCGTGACGGTGATGGTGATCGACGATACGGTGCTGCGCGCCGGGATCAAGGTGGCGCATGTGCTGGGGCTGGGCGGGCTGGCCCCCGAGCTTGACACCCCCACCGGTCCGACCGTCCGGCTTGACCTCGACACCCCGGCCGCCGCCGACTGGATGGCGCTGCTGGCGGACGGCACCCTGCGCCGCCTGTCGCTGGATGTCGGCCAGATCAACGCCACCTTCGCCGCCGATCCCGACCCGCGCGCTGGTGCCCGCGCCCTGACCGAGCCGCCCGACACCATCTTCATCGACATGTATGCGACGCTGGCCAGCATCCCTTCGGTGGGGCGCGTGATGCTGGGCGAACGCGAGGATTCCAACCTGCGCGGCTGGCTGAAAGAGGGCGAGCAGGCGATTCTGGTGGTCGGGCGCGGGCTGTTCTCGTTCAAGGGCTCGGGCTATGTGCGCGGCGGGATTTTTGACCGGATTCAGTTGATTCAGGGCGACCGCTCGGTGCGTTTCCATGACCGCGACCACCGCCGCCTGGGCGCGATCAAAGTGCCCGGCGCGCCCGATCTGGTCGAGATGGACCTGTTCAAGATCCGGGCCGATACCGGCTTTGATCCGGCCCAGCCATGGCGGCTGCAACTGCTGGTCAGCCGCGATGTTGCAGCGCGCGAAAAGGTCTTCACCACTTTCGATCTGGGCTGGCAGCCGCCGCCGCAGTTTCTTGAAACCGTCGCCGCCCCGGTGGTGGTTGCTGCCCCCGCCGCTGCCACCGCAACAGTCGAGGAAGATGCCGCCAAGGCAGCACTCTGGCAGCGCATCTGGCGCGGCAAGGTGGTCGAGATTGCCGCCCTGTCGGTGATGCTGGCAGTGCTGACGGCGGCGTTCTTCTTCCAGGGTTTCCTGACCCGCTCGGCGCGCGTCACCTTCTGGTTCCGGATTGGCTATCTGACGCTCACGCTGTTTTTTCTGGGCTGGTATGCCAACGCGCAGCTTTCCATCGTCAACCTGATGGCGCTGACCGGGGCGCTGATCAACGGGTTCAGTTGGGACACCTTCCTGATGGACCCGATGACCTTCATCCTGTGGTTCTCGGTCGCCGCGTCGCTGCTGCTCTGGGGCCGGGGAGCCTATTGCGGCTGGCTGTGCCCGTTCGGGGCGTTGCAGGAACTGACCAACCGCATCGCCAAGATGTTGCACATTCCGCAGTGGACCCTGCCCTGGGGCCTGCACGAACGCCTGTGGGCGGTGAAATACCTGATCTTCCTTGGTCTGTTCGGGGTCACCTTGATGTCGATTGACCAGGCTGAGCATCTGGCCGAGGTCGAGCCCTTCAAGACCGCGATCATCCTCAAGTTCGCCCGCGCCTGGCCGTTTACGCTTTACGCAGCGGTGCTGCTGGGGATCGGGCTGTTCGTGGAACGCTTCTACTGCCGCTACCTGTGCCCGCTGGGGGCGGCGCTGGCGATCCCGGCAAGGCTGCGGATTTTCGACTGGCTGCATCGCTATCACGAATGCGGCAGCCCGTGCCAGACCTGCGCCAACGAGTGCCCGGTGCAGGCGA
>Ga0210046_1001272_pt1 | contig 20041 bp, 20 predicted proteins | sample CryGeyCG2114_250_FD_185461 | JGI IMG/M metagenome (GOLD analysis project Ga0210046, IMG submission 185461) | Groundwater microbial communities from aquifer - Crystal Geyser CG18_big_fil_WC_8/21/14_2.50 (SPAdes) (version 2) | ecosystem: Environmental > Aquatic > Deep subsurface > Groundwater ... | reverse complement strand
CCAAGTATTCAGCAAGCGTCCGTTGAGTCAATAAAGCATCAGCGGTGATCACTTTTCCCTTGATGTCAATCTGATCGAGCATCAGTGGCGCGATTTTTATTTCGTTGGTTTGCTTGGTCTTATCACTGCCTTCAACGGGTAATGTGCCGACTTTTTTTGGGTGTAGCAGTTTTTGCTGTTGTGGCCAATGGTGCTCATGATGTGAGTCTGACGACCCTCTTCATTGATCGCGTTACGCATGGTTTTTCCGTCAATAGCCAGGCTTTCATCATCAATGGCATACAGTGCATTCCATTGCTTCAAGGCGTTATCCAACAGTTGGGGATCAACTCTGATCATCAGGTCGCGAATCACATAGAGACTTGGAACGACGCGTTTGCCGTTCTCAACCCGGCAGCGGAAATGTTGGAGAGCCTTTTGCCCCAATGAACAGGCATATTCATGAATCTCTTTGTATCCGCTCCTTCCACATAATGTTGCCGCTATAGCAAGGGACATAATGGTCGGCAGACTGTGTTTTCGCCCCTGTCCACGGCGCGGATCAGGTATTCCCTGGAATATCGATGGTATGGTTTTCATTTGTTTGGCAGTAAGCATCAAATTGGTTTTCCCGTAACGATAGATCCGACATTCCGCACCCTTAAAAGCATGTTTTTTATTTATGGAAATAGGTCGAAATAATACTATTAAAATGATGTTAAACTACTGATATATATGATATATTTACTGTTTCTCAGGAGGTGGTAAATGGCCATGGAAGTATCAACCGGATCAATGATGTCGAGCATCGAAAGCAAAGAATTAAATCATCTGGGGCTTGTTGCCGGGATGTATGATGAACTTGGGATAGGCAAGAGTATCGATGCCCTTATTCCGCAGGATATGAAACAGCGAAATATCTCCATAGGCCAGATAATGAAGGCCATGGTGCTTAATGGCCTTGGTTTCGCTAATCAACGTCTTTACCTTCTGCCACACTTTTTTGATGGTAAACCTGTTGAACACCTGCTTGGTGAAGGTGTGACCGCATCGGATTTAAATGATGATGTTACAGGGCGCATGCTGGACTCAATTTATGAGACAGGCGCAAGTGATATTTATCGGGTCATTGCCAGAAATGCGTTGCAGTCATTGGATTTGTCATGCCAAATGAGTCACATTGATACGACGACATTTCATACCGACGGACAGTATAACCAAGCGGATGAAGAAGGAGTCATTAAAATAACCAAAGGCTACAGCCGTGATCATCGCCCTGAGCTGAATCAGTTTGGTTTGAAACTGATTGTTGAGGGCCAGGCCGGTATCCCTGTGATGATGGAAGCGTTGAGTGGTAACGACAATGATAAGACACGATTTAAGGAAACCATCCGCGATCACCTCAGCCAGCTTCAGGATGACTTCTCAACCGAGCATATGGTTGCCGACAGTGCATTGTATTGCGCTGATACGCTCCGCTTGATGAAAGATATTGCCTGGACAACCCGCGTGCCGGAAACGTTGTCGCAGGCACAGCACCTGATCGAAACATTGGCCGATGATCTGGCCAGAGAAAACAATGGTGAACAGTCCAATTTCAAAAGCGTCGATGTGACGTATGCTGATATTGATCAGCAGTGGATTGTCGTTTATTCACCGCAAGCCAACGCCCGATCCAGACACAGTGTCAGCAGGCAATATGCGAAGAAAAGCCTTGCTGATCAACGGCTGTTCGATGCTTTGTGTAAGCAGGACTTTGCCTGCAAAGAAGATGCATTCAGGGCTGTAGAGGCACTGCAGAAGAAACTGAAAGTCAGCATGCTTCACGATGTGATGGTTGAATTGTTACCTGGATTCAAGAAACGAGGAAGACCTGCCAAGAAGGCCAAGCCAGACCATTTTACTTATCGCGTGTGTGGCGCGCTTGCTTCGGATTATCAGCACTACCAGCAACGTGTAAAACGAAAGAGTTGCTTTATTCTGGCTACAAATCAAACCGATAGAGAGCGCATGGATGGGCATCAGATGTTGGCCGACTATAAAAACCAGCAGAAGGTGGAACGTGGCTTCCGTTTCCTGAAAGACCCTATGTTTTTGGCATCATCTGTCTTTCTTAAATCACCCAAAAGAATCATGGCATTAACCATGGTGATGACAGTCTGTTTATTGGTCTATGCAGCCCTTGAGCACCGCATACGCAAAAGCCTTGCAGATACTGATACAACGTTTCCAAATCAAACCGGAAAAATGATCAATAATCCAACTGTCCGTTGGGTTTTTCAGTACTTTCAAAACATTCCGGTAATCTATATGAAGCAAACAAAGACCGCTGTGCTCAATATCAATAATCAACATGAGAAACTGTTGCGGTTAATGGGAAATTGCTATCTCAGGTTTTATTCCTGAAATTAAAAGTTATGGGTGCGGAATGTCGGATAGATTTCATTGAGGATCGGCTGCGACAACAGCGTTTGTGCATTGGATTGAAGGGGACGGACAAAGACCATCTTGGAAGTATGATCGCAAGAACTGTAGCCGACGCTCGTGCGGCGAAAGCCTTTTGTAAGGCCAGCTATATGCCAATTGTCCGCCCTATAGATTGTTCCGGCGAAGCGAGTTGGATCAACAAAGGTTTCCAGCAATAACAACGGATGCTTGTAACGTTGCTGCCAGTCGGAGCAGAGGCGTTTGCGACACAACGAAAGCACGCGAGTAGCAAGGTTGGGATGATGCCACTGCGGCAAAATCAAAAAACGGCTATTGTTGGCTAGCAGGTGCAATCGATCATATTGATGCCGATAACTCCATCCGATCCATTGATCACGTGCTGCGCATTTCAAGGATGCCGCCGAAAAACACAACAGTGCTACCCATTCCTCATTACCTTCCGCAACGTACCAGACAGATTCACCAATCTTCGGCAACGAGCCAAGGTAATGATGCATCTGCATCAGCCGTTGAAATCGCTCTTCTTCATTCACATGAACCGGACGAACCGCGATCCGATCAAGCTGAAATTCTCCTTCATGAGTCTTATGCATGAAGCGAATGATAGTGAGGGCCCAAAGAATGTCCAGACATGCTGGTTTACATCTTTAGAATCTAAGGGTTGAACCTAAGGGCAAATTTGCCGTGTCGCTGATCCACATAGCCCTTGGCAACGTGGGCGCAATGAAAACACCAATGGATTGCTTCGACAGTATCTCCCCAAAGGTACTGATTTATCAGTCTATTCTCAGCAAGAGCTTGATGAGATTGCTTGGAAGTTAAACACACGGCCACGAAAATCCTTGAACTTTAGATGCCCTGCTGAAATATTCATGCCTGAGTCCTTCGACTTTCACAAACATTTTGCGCGTGTTGCACTTAGAGCTTGAAACCGCCTAGTTCATTTGAATCTCCTTTTTCCTGTGCTAGATTGATCGTATGAGTGATTCGAAACGATCATTACGCACAATCGAAGGCGGCCTCGATCAGCAGCTTCGGGACATCTTCACCAAGCATTACGATCCGAATAATCCGGACTTATTGAACGGATTTGATAAGATTATTGCTGATTTGGATGAATTGAATCTGCGTAGAAAGAATGTTGCGCACCTGAAAGCTTTCTCTAACGATTAAGAAAGCTAAACTCTCCCATCTTTTTCGTTTCGAGCGTCTGTAACTGTTCGTCGATGTGACGAATAGCCATCCGCGCGAAATATGCAATTTCGGAGTCGTAGCCGCTCATACGATCTACGAAGGCTTGATGCTTAGCCCTTTCCTCCATTAATTGCTTCACCGAAGCGAAGGGGAGAAAGTTGTTGTGGAATTCATACCACCATTTGTTGTCGAACATTTTCGACCTCCTTTCTCCTATTTATCTCGGTAACTCATGCCTTACCGAGTAGGCATAAAAAAACCACCCGAAGGTTTCCCTTGGGTGGTATTAGCCCTGTTGAATCGCACAGGGGACGACCTGCACTTCAATGTGTGCAGGAACTACTTGTCAGAAATGAATCAGGCTTCTACAGAGATGAACTCGATGTCGTCCTGAGAGCCAAAGAAGTCAACCAGCCTCCGAACTAAACCCTTTTCAGAATCTTCTTCGAATTCTTCAAAAGGTCTGATCACTGGGTGGCTATCTCCAAACCTGACGTACTTGGCGTGAGTGATTGCGTCCATCTGAACACCTCCGAAATATGATGTCCCGAATGCAACTCCATTTCACACCAAGTCGAACATATCCCCCTCACGTACACATGCTCGCGTGCATCATGCGCGGACGCGATCGCATGCGCGTATATATAGGGGGATGCAAGGGGGTGATAAAAACATACCTGTCGATATGCATATCACCCCCATCGATTAGCTGTGAATTCTGACGAATTCAACAGCTCCGAATAAGTCCGGGTCAGCTTTGACATTTACACATTATGTTTTTTTGGAAAGTAAGAGGTCTATCATTGTATCATTATTTGGTGAATTCAAGTTGGTACAATGATAGACCTGACCCTGATGGCTTTGCAGATTGATTGGATCAAAAACATTAAAGTCCAAGTATTGTTTACGCTTACGCTAATTACCCTGCTCCTATTTATAGGTTCCTATAATAAATCAAAGCAGAACGCTATATCGTTCGTTGGCGAAACATTGGAGACTTACCCTTTGTCACACTCAGAACTTACGGTTATCTATTATCCAGAAGCGCAAATAGCCTGGATGTTCAAATTCTCACTACCCGATGCCTATGATGAGGATTTCTACATATATACCTCTCTTTGGGGCACAATAATAAAAACGACCCCTGCACACCTTGAAGAGTTACTGAAGAAATTACACTGAAATGCCCGCGTCCGCGCGTCCGTTGAGTAAGAGGGGTCACCCATTATACCCCGTGTCAATAGCGACAAAACATTTTTCAACCGTATCTCTCAACGGCTTGTCAGATTACCGTAGAGTTTTGGTCACTTTATCGCGCCCCGGTTTTCAATCGATTGGTTTACGTTCGCATTTATGCAAATCGCACCAGTCACCCATCAGGATCAAGGCTGTACGGATCGTGATGAATCATGATTTCCCGTATGCCCCTGGCTACTTTTGTAGTCCCAGAAAACGTTTGGTTCCATACCGTGTCCAATGGATTGAAACAGATCTTGTGGCTTTACACCAACCCCTTGGGGGCTCACGGCATGGGCGATTCATTAACTAAACTCATCTATTTGTGTTGCTCGCGGCGGATACGCAATCAGGTCTAGTGGCTCAATGTCCAACCCCACAACAGGCATTCCACCGCGAACAAACCTCATACGAAAGCACGATCAACATCAAATGGTTCGCCTTTCTTTAATATCCAATAGCAAGCACGCGCCAACTTATGTCACGGCAAATTTGTTCTAGGCCACCCTGCAACTATTTTTGGTCATTTTGAGTATATCGAGTAATTGTCGTGTATTCAAAAGTAATTGGCGCATTTTTTCCGCAATGTTCTTTACGCCTCGTGATTTGAGTAGGCCGACAGCGAAACGTCGCAGTCGAGTCATGTTTTCCGGCCCGTTTCCTGTTCTGATCCGGCTTCGGTCTTCGTTGTAGACTGTGTCGACGATGTAATGACAGCAGTTTTCAATACACCAATGGCCCCGGTTTGTCGCGAGCACTTTTTTCGGAGAGGCCTGGTCGGGTTTGCAACTTGTGATGCCATATGCCAGTTCTGCGCTCTCTTTGCCTGTTTTCTTCTCGATCACGTGCCGTTCCACCAAAAATACCTGGCCTACATGAGGGAACTCAAGGTAATCGTTCAGTTTGTTGCTTACCCAAATTTTCCGTTGTTCAATGCGCCCGTGTGCAAGCGAAATCGGCTCGGCATAGTCCGGCTCGCCGCGTTGACGGAATAATTCGACCAAGTCTTCAAGTAACTGTTTCTGGTTTCCTTTCACTGTGAAATGGTAGTGCGCCTTGCGCTCTTTAACCAGATATTCCGCAAATGTCCGTTGCGTCAGAAGAGCATCAGCGGTAATCACTTTTCCCTTGATGTCAATCTGATCGAGCATCAGTGGCGCGATTTTTATTTCGTTGGTTTGCTTGGTTTTATCGCTGCCTTCAACGGATAAGGTGCCGACTTTTTTTGGGTGTAGCAGTTTTTGCTGTTGTGACCAATGGCGCTCATAATGTGAGTCTGACGACCCTCTTCATTGGTCGCGTTACGCATGGTTTTTCCGTCAATAGCCAGACTTTCGTCATCAATGACATACAGTGCATTCCATTGCTGCAAGGCGTTATCCAACAGTTGAGGATCAACTCTGACCATCAGATTACGAATCACATAGAGGCTTGGAACGACGCGTTTATCGTTCTCAACCCGGCAGCGGAAATGTTGGAGAGCCTTCTGCCCCAATGAACAGGCATATTCATGAATCTCCTTGTACCCGCTCCTTCCACACAATGTTGCGGCTACCGCAAGGGACATAATGGTCGGCAAACTATGTTTTCGCCCCTGTCCACGGCGCGGGTCAGGGACTCCCTGGAATATCGAAGGTATGGTCTTCATTTGTTTGGCTGTAAGCATTAAATTGGTTTTCCCGTGACGATAAATTTCATTGAGGATCGGCTGCGACAACAGCATTTGTGCATTGGATTGAAGGGGGCGGACAAAGACAATCTTGGAAGTATGAGCGCAAGAACTGTAGCCGACGCTCGTGCGGCGAAAGCCTTTTGTAAGGCCGGCTATATGCCAATTGTCCGCCTTATAGATTGTTCCGGCGAAGCGAGTTGGATCAACAAAGGTTTCAAGCAACAACAGCGGATGGTTGTAACGTTGCAGCCAGTCGGAGCAAAGGCGTTTACGACACAACGAAAGCACGCGTGAGGCAAGATTGGGATGATGCCACTGCGGCAAAATCAAAAAACGACTATTGTTGGCTAGCAGGTGCAATCGGTCATATTGATGCCGATAACTCCACCCGATCCATTGATCACGTGCTGCGCATTTCAAGGATGCCGCCGAAAAACACAACAGCGCCACCCACTCCTCATTCCCTTCCGCAACGTACCAGACAGATTCACCAATCTTCGGCAACGAGCCAAGGTAATGATGCATCTGCATCAGCCGTTGAAATCGCTCTTCTTCATTCACATGAACCGGACGAACCGCGATCCGATCAAGCTGAAATTCTCCTTCATGAGTCTTATGCATGAAGCGAATGATAGTGAGGGCCCAAAGAATGTTCAGACATGCTGGTTTACATCTTTAGAATCTAAGGGTTGAACCTAAGGGCAAATTTGCCGTGATTATCGAATAATGTCACCTTGCATCAAACCCGTTCGAAATCTACAATTGAGCTTAATTGACTTGCAATTAACCACTCAAATCACTATGTTACATCAGTCTGTTCAGATGATTTTATAAATAAGGAGACGCAGTGAGCGACGATCAGGATTTCCTCGAACTTTCAGGCATTCACTCTGCAAACATCAGTGCTAAAACTGAATTATCCTCAGGTAATTTCTCTTTATTAAAAGGACTTAGCCCACTTAGCCTGCGCATTCTGAACGACGCCAGCCGCCTCCTCTACGTCTCCAAAGGCGTCGAAATCATGCATGAGGGAGATAACCCGCATGACCTGTATTTCATCAAAAAAGGCAAAGTTGCCATAGCCCGAAGTACTGCAGGACAACAAAAAGTTGCTGCTGTATTAAAAGAAGGAGATCTGTTCGGAGAGTTCGGTTTACTGCGTAAAAAACCACGTGTCGCATCCGTCTTCACCACCGAAGAAAGCATTCTGATCCGGGTCAAAAGCGAGTCTGTGCATCAGGTATTGCAAGCTGATGCGGAATTCAAAGCTCGATTGGAACGGCTGTTAAGCCTGAGGCTCCTGAGCTCTTTCTTTTTCAGCCACCCTGTGTTCAGCGCCTTACCTGATGTCATTCGCTCTGCCCTGTCCAATGAACTTCAGGTTGAATATATTCAGGCGAACGAAAGAATATTCTCGCAAGGCAACAAGCCCAATGGTGTTTGCCTGATCATATCCGGCGAAGTTGAAGTATCACACGTCAACAAAAAAGGACAGGACATCCTGGTTGAAGTGCGCCGCAATAGTGATGTGTTAGGTGAAATTGCCACCAAAGATGGAACGGCTCTGGCCTATTCAGCTACAACAGCCAGTCATCTTGATATGCTCAAAATTGACTCTGCCAGCATGAAACGACTTCACGATGCATATCCTGACGTTTACAAACGTCTTGAGACTTATATCTCAAAAAGAGCCAGCCAGACAGCTTCGCGCCTGAAAGACATCAACAAATAGCCGACTGATCTGCCGACTCCGGGTTGCTGATCAGCGTTACCGGGTTGTTGATCGGCTGGATTGTTGATCGTCCTCGCCCTTGATTCTCTCCAGCTCCCGAACACCACCCAACTGCCAGAACACCCAGGCGCCAGGTAAGGCTGAAATCGCCAACACAACTATCCATAACGCCGCCATTGCTGTTGCAGCTCCGGCATCTGCCTGAAAGAAAACAGCAAATCCGACATACCCGGCTTCGCGCACACCAAAACCATTAAGTGAAATCGGCAATATTGCGACCAGCGCAACCAGCCCGACCATTACCGCATAAGCGAACCAGCTCATCTCCAGACCAACAGCCATACCGAGACTCCAGTGCGCCTGGATAACCAGCAACTGAAAAACAAACGACACCGGTAAACTTTTCCACCACATTTTCTGAAATTTCAACTCATGCAAAGGCAGCCGCTTCACGGCATGCAGCATATCCGGCAAGCGATGATGAACCCACGGATAGGCCAGCATGCCTCCCCACATCAGCAACACCAGAGCTGACCAGCCCAACCAAAGCGATACAGGCCAGTCAAACATCATCAAACTTCCCGTCAACAACAAGACCAGTGCATACAAACCATTCACACGATCAAGCACCACACTGGCGACCGCATGTAAGCGCAGCTTTTTCCTGTGCTCGCCTTTGGCCATCAGCACACCCCGGACAACATCCCCGCCAATCGTTGAAGGTAGAAACAGACTGGCAAACATCCCCAGAAAATAGAGCTTTATTTTCTGACTGCGCGACACATCAATCCCCAGGCCCTCTGCAATCCAGGCCCATCGCAGACCACAAAGCACATAACCACCGGCCATACAAGCCAAAGCAGCCAATAGCCATAATGGATTCACACTCGAAATTCTTTGCCACACGTCAGTCAAATCGACATAAGATGCAATAAATGCAATCAGCCCGACGCTCAACAACAATTTAATCAGGAATATAAAGGATGATTTCATAGGAGCGGCAACGTATCACAGGATGTTCGATTTTTCTAACCCAGATTATTCGTGAATTCATGCACCCTCGCAGTTAATCTTGGCCGCAATGAAAATCATTCCAGAGATGCCGATTACCGCCTACCCCATACTCATCACCATAATCTGGGCGATTTTGACGCTTCCTTTCATTGGTATCGTTCCTCTTTTTGATTACGATGAAACCATCTATGCGCAGACGGCATTGGATATGATGCGTCAGAGTGAGTGGACTGTACCCACTGCCAATGGCATGCAGTTCTTCGAAAAGCCCCCCTTTACTTACTACATGATGGATGCCTGTTATGCACTGTTTGGCGTGAATGCTTTCTCAGCCCGTTTACCTTCCGCCATTTTCACACTACTCACCGCTCTGCTGCTATATCGCTTCGGCAAGAGCACAAAATCTCCTCAGTTCGGCCTGATAACCGCCCTCGTTTTCCTCTCCATGCTGGAAGTAGGCTTACTAGCTCATGCTGCCATTCTGGATGCCGTACTGAACTTTTTTATCGCCGCCTGCTTCCTTTTCTACTTTCGCTGGCTGCAAACCGACAGCCTGAAACATGCTCTATGGTGCGCGCTGCTGATGGGCGCAGCCGTCAGCATTAAAGGCCCTGTGGGTGCAGTGGTTCCTGTATTGGTCATCATCGCCGATCGATTACTGGCTGGTGATTTCACACAAACCTTAAAGCGCATCCCATGGCTGGCTGCCTTGAGCGTATTTATCGTCGCCTCGACACCCTGGTATGTCATGATCTTCATGAAGCATGGTTCTGACTTTCTGTACGAATTTATATGGGTTCACAATATCGGACGTGCCCTGAATCCCATGCAGGGGCATGGCGGTGGCTGGCATTATTACATTATTGTATTTGCTGTATCCATACTTCCATGGCTGGCATGGTTACCTCGAATCCTGTCAAAACATACATCACAGCAGCACAGTGGTCTTTTCCGTTTATGCTGGCTGTGGACGGCTGTCGTGATTGTTTTATTCACCTTCGCGCAAACTAAACTTCCGCATTACATCTCCTGTGTTTTTCCGGCAGTTGCCCTGCTCATCGCCATGGCACTTGAGCAAAACCATGAAGAATTACGATCATTGAAAAAGATACGCTGGAGTACAATAGGCATTCTGCTGCCTGTTTCACTTATCCTTATCGGCTTCCCATGGCTCTACGAATGGATTCCGCCATTGATTCATCACCCACGAGCATTGGCGATCATCAATCAGCCGCTGTCACCTTCGCTCAGCATCAGCATCAGCGGATTGATCCTGCTCGCTTGCTTACTCTGGTTACTAAAACGCCACACATATAGCGCCGTTCAATTTATTGTTCTCGGCTTTGTCTTGCAGTTATGCCTGCTGATACCATTGGGTGGTTTTGCCGGCAAGCTGGTTCAGGGGCCCCAATCCGCCATTGCCGAAGTAATTCGCACATTACCCGAGCACATGCCCGTTTACAGTTACAACCTCAATTATCCATCCATATCATTTCAATCAGGGCGCAATTATCAGATTATCCTGAACCACGAAGGCAGCCAAACCATTTACTCCTCAAAGCCGCCATATGCCGTTATCATGCGCAGCGAATCACTTGAAGAGCTTTCCTGGCTTAAGCCTTACAAAGCGGAAATCAATCAGGGTGGCTTCCTGCTTTATATGATTCGTCAACCTGTTTCCGGAGCTGCGCCATAAAACTTTCAGTCATCATCCCAGCTTTTAATGAACAAGCCCGCCTGCCGCAAACATTGCAGGAAGCATCCGCATGGCTGAACCAGCATTTTGCGGACACTTATGAAATCATCGTTGTTGATGACGGCAGTCAGGATGAAACATGTCAGCGCGTCAGTGCCCTGCAAGATGAAATCAGCAGCCTGAGTCTGCTCATTCAACCTGAAAACAAAGGTAAAGGCGCAGCTGTTCGTCGCGGCATGCTGGAAGCCCGGGGTAAGATTTGTTTATTTATGGATGCAGATCACTCCACGCATGTTCGTGAAGTCCTCAAAGTTCAGAGTGTCATGCAACAGACGGCAGCTGATGTTGTCATCGCTTCACGCCAACACCCGGATTCACAAATCAGCCAACATCAATCCTGGCTTCGTGAACACATGGGTAAAAGCTTCAACCTGTTGATGCGTTCATTGATCGGCCTCGACTTTCCGGATACCCAATGCGGCTTTAAAGCTTTCACTCAGAACGCCGCCAAAGCCATCTTTGCCAACCAGCAACTGGATGGTTTCAGCTTTGATGTGGAAGTTCTTTTTCTGGCTCAGAGGATGAATCTGTCGATACATGAAGTGCCGGTTGAGTGGATCAACGAACCCAATTCACGGGTTCGCATGCTGGTTGATCCGGCAAAAATGTTCGCCGACATCCTGAGAATCCGAAAAATCCACCGACAATAACACCTCATGAATTCAAGTTGTAAGCGATTGACTAAATTCCCTCTGGCAGCTGATCATTTCAATGGCATCAGCAACTCGATCTATATCTCAATAGTCAAAATATCCTTTAGACTCCTTTAGATTGTTGTTCAGTTCGAGCTCAACCGCTAGCCTTCGATTCATAAACTTTTTCTGAGGCCTCATGGACAAAATCATCATACAGGGTGGCGTGCCACTTCACGGAACTATCGAAATAAGTGGCGCTAAAAACGCTGCTCTGCCTTTGCTGGCAGCCGCCATTCTCGCTGATGGTGAGGTAATCTATCAGCGTATCCCGCATCTGAAAGATATCAGCACCATGATGACGCTACTGGCACATCAGGGCGCTGATGTCATGTTTGATCATAAAAATTGCCTGCACGTTGATACACGCATGGCCGATAAACCCGTTGCGCCTTACGAACTGGTTAAAACGATGCGTGCTTCAGCACTTGTGCTTGGACCATTGTTAGCCCGCTTCGGTCACGCTGAAGTCAGTCTGCCGGGTGGTTGTGCCATTGGTGCACGGCCGATCGACTTACACCTGAAGGGCCTTGAAGCTATGGGCGCTCATATCGAAGTGGAACACGGCGTAGTAAAAGCCCATGCGCCACAAGGTTTACACGGCGCGCGTATATTTTTCGATATTGTTACCGTAACAGGAACTGAAAACCTGATGATGGCCGCAACCCTTGCCAAAGGGGAAACCATTATTGAAAACGCCGCCAGGGAACCGGAAGTCGTTAATTTAGCCGACTCGTTGCGCCGACTCGGTGCTAAAATCAAGGGGGATGGAAGCGGCACCATCACCATTCAGGGCGTTCCTTCTTTGCATGGCGGAACAATTGAAACTATTGCTGATCGTATTGAAGCGGCTACTTATTTATCCGCTGGCATCATTACCGGTGGCGACATCACGGTCACCAAAACGAACCCGGCTGATCTGGAAGCATTCCTGACGAAAATCAAGACCTGTGGCGTTAAAGTGGATAGCGGCGATGACTGGATTCGTTGCCAGGCACCCAAACGGGAAAATGGAGAAAAACTTAAATCGACCAACATTCAGACCCGCCCGCATCCAGGTTTCCCGACTGATTTACAGGCTCAGTTTATGGCACTCATGTGCCTGGCTGAAGGCACATCGGACATCACCGAAAGTATTTTTGAAAACCGCTTTATGCATGTTCAGGAATTGGCACGTATGGGGGCAGACATCCATCTGGATGGACATACGGCAATCATTCGCGGCGTTTCGCAACTCTCCGGCGCACCGGTTATGGCCACCGATCTTCGTGCCTCGGCCAGCCTTGTGCTTGCCGGTTTGGCAGCTCAGGGCACAACCACGATCTCCCGTGTTTATCACATTGATCGCGGCTATGAGCGCATTGAAGAAAAGCTGAAACAAGTTGGTGCGCAGATTGAACGCCACAGCACCAGCGAACAACTTATTCCGCAAGGCATGCTTTATGATTGATACTTTAACCATCGCCCTTTCCAAAGGGCGCATTCTTGAACAAACCCTGCCGCTGCTGGCGACTGCCGGATTACCCCCCGAAGAAGATGTTCAGCACACACGCAAGCTGATTGTGAATGGACCGAAGATTGAAAACACGCAGGTTCGTTTCCTTGTCCTGCGTGCAGCTGATGTCTGCACCTATGTCGAACAAGGTGCTGCTGATATGGGTATTGCTGGCAGAGATTTGCTGCTTGAGCATCAACCGCATGTATTTGAACCGCTGGATCTTCAGATCGGTCGCTGCCGCATGTGTATCTGTGGCCCACGCGAACTGGTTGAACGTGGCAAACCCGAAACGGGTAGCCGCATTCGTGTCGCCACCAAATACGACAATCTGACACGACAGTATTACCTGGAACATGGTATCCATGCCGAAGTAATTCATCTGTACGGCAGCATGGAGCTGGCGCCGCTTGTTGGCATGGCCGACCGGATTGTCGATATTGTTGAAACAGGAAGTACGCTAAAAGCCAACGGTCTGGTTGAGGAAACCACATTATTCGACATTTCAAGTCGCCTGATTGTCAATCCGGCCAGTGCCGCCACCAAACAAAAACTGATTCATCCGATTGTGCAAACGCTGCGAGCAGCGTTACAATCAGCATAGGAGTAAGCATGACTAAAACCGCTTCAATTCTGAGATTAAATGCCAACGACACTGATTTCCGTACTCAGCTTGACGCGTTGTTATCAAGGGAAACCGATACAGGTCATGACGTGCAGAGTCTGGTCGCCAATATCCTTGAAGATGTCAAACAACGCGGCGATGCAGCCTTATGCGAATATACCCAGCGCTTTGACGGATGGGATTGTACAGCTGAAAAGATGGTAATCAGCAGGCAGGACATGGCAAACGCCTGGGGCCGCGTTTCTGAAGAGGACCGTCAGGCTTTAACGCTGGCAACCGACAGAATCCGCGCCTACCACGAACGCCAGTTGCAACAAGACTGGGAATTCACCGATGCTCAGGGACTCACCCTGGGTCAACGAATCACGCCTATGGATAAAGTCGGATTATACGTCCCCGGCGGCAAAGCGGCGTACCCGTCATCGGTACTGATGAACGCCGTTCCGGCGCATGTCGCCGGCGTTGAAACCATCGTCATGGTTGTACCCACACCGGCAGGCGATATCAATGATCTGGTGCTGGCGGCTGCGCATATTTCCGGGGTGCAACTGGGCTTTGCAGTGGGTGGTGCACAAGCTGTTGCTGCACTGGCTTATGGCACGGCAACCATTCCTGCCGTTGATAAAATTGTTGGTCCGGGCAATAAATTTGTTGCTGCTGCCAAACGTCAGGTCTTTGGTACTTGCGGCATCGATATGATTGCCGGGCCCTCTGAAATTGCCATCATTACCGATGGCGGACATCCTTCCTGGCTGGCTGCTGATTTTCTGTCGCAGGCAGAACATGATGAGGCAGCCCAGAGCATTCTCGTATCAACCAGCGCCAAATTATTGGATGAAGTAGCCAAACATATCGAGTCTCACCTGAAGAACTTACCGCGTGAACCGATTGCCCGTCGTTCTGTTGAAACCCATGGTGCGCTGATTCTGGCCGACTCACTGAAGCAGGCTGCCGAGATCATCAATATTGTAGCACCTGAACATCTGGAACTTGCTGTTGATGATCCCGATGCACTTCTGCCGGACATCAAACACGCTGGCGCCATCTTTTTAGGCCATTTTGTGCCTGAAGCCTTGGGTGATTATGTTGCCGGTCCCAATCATGTACTGCCGACCAATCGCACCGCCCGTTTTTCTTCACCACTGGGTGTTTATGACTTTCAAAAGCGTAGCAGCGTTATTCGCTCCACCCGCGAAGGCGTAAAGAATATTGGCCCGGCAGCAGCCCATCTGGCGCATCGTGAAGGCCTGCAAGCCCATGCTTTAACGCTCGAACTTCGCCTTGGAGATGATGCATGATTCGTAACGATATCAAGTCTTTAGCGGCTTATCACGTCCAGGATTGCAAAGGCCTGATCAAGCTCGACGCCATGGAAAATCCGTTCGCGTTACCTGAAGGCTTAAGGCAATCATGGGCGGAATACGTTGCCGCCAGTGAAATCAACCGCTATCCCGATTCCGACATGCTCGAGCTCAGACAGGCCATTGCCGAGCACGAAGGTGTGGAGGCCAATCAGGTATTACTCGGCAACGGTTCGGATGAAATCATCCAGATGTTGCTCATTGCCTGCGAGCCCGGCACTTGTGTAGTGCCTTCACCAACCTTTGTGATGTACAATCTGATTTCGCGCTGGCTCAAACGACCGGTTGCCAATGTCGAATTGTTGAAGGATTTTTCACTCAGTGCCGATACTTTCCTGCAAGTTTGCGCGCGGGAAAAAGCCTCCATTGCATTCCTGGCCTGCCCGAATAACCCCACCGGCAATCTCTGGTCACAGGAAACTGTTGAGAAAATCGCCAAAAACTTCAAAGGTCTGCTGATCATTGATGAAGCGTATGCGCCTTTTTCATCTCGTTCGCACACGTCGTTAATTGAATCAAACACGGTGATTCTGAGAACCTTCTCAAAAATTGGCTGGGCCGGATTACGTCTGGGTTACTTATTGGGAACGCCGGAAATTATCGCACACCTGAATAAAGTCCGTATGCCATACAATATCAATGTACTGACTCAGGCCTCGGCAAAATTTCTATTACAGCATAGCGATTTATTTCGGAAACAGGCTGAAGTCATTTGCAAGCAACGCAAAGTGTTATCAAAAAGCCTGTCTGCCATAGCACAATTAGAAGTATTCCCCTCGGAAACCAACTTTCTTCTGGTGCGTGTGCCGGATGCCACCGCTACTTTTGCTGCCCTCAAAGCAAAAGGCATCTTAATCAAGAGCATGCATGGACAACATCCTCTGCTGGCACAGTGCTTACGTATCACCATTGGAACAAGTGAAGAGAACCAAAGTGTTATTCAGGCTTTCAAGGAGATATTCGAATGAATCGAACAGCATCCATAGACCGTAGCACTAATGAAACATCCATCCATTTATCGCTGAATCTGGATGGCTTAGGCAATGCTGAACTGGATACCTCTATTCCATTTCTCGATCACATGCTCGATCAAATCGCGCGCCATGGCCTGCTTGATCTTGTCGTTAAAGCCAAGGGCGATCGTGAAATTGATGATCACCACACGGTTGAAGATATTGGTATTTGCCTTGGAGAAGCTTTGCGACAAGCTATTGGCAACAAAGCCGGCATTCTACGTTATGGTCACAGCTATGTGCCACTGGATGAGGCTTTGTCTCGCGTCGTTATGGATTTCTCGGGGCGTCCGGGGCTGCAATACCACATTGATTTCCCTAAGGAAAAGGTCGGTGATTTTGATATCGACCTGTTCAAGGAATTTTTTCAGGCCGTCAGTAATCACGCTCAAATCACCTTGCATATTGATTGCATTCGCGGTGACAACAACCACCACATTATCGAAACCGTATTCAAAGCATTCGGCCGTGCCCTGCGTATGGCGGTGAGCATGGATGACCGCCATAGCGGCATCCCTTCAACCAAAGGATCATTATAATACCGTGAATCACATAGCGCTGATTGATTATGGCATGGGCAATCTGCATTCGGTAGCCAAGGCTCTCGAAAAAGCAGGCGGTACTGTTTCATTGGTACGTGATGCCGATAAGCTTAAAGAATATAACAGCATTGTTTTGCCCGGCGTCGGTGCATTTCGTGATTGTATGCACACCCTCAAAGAAAGTGGACTTGATCAGGCCATTATTGAAGAGTCCGGCAAGGGCAAGCCTTTTCTGGGTATCTGCCTGGGGATGCAGGCTTTGATGAGCACCTCTCTGGAGCATGGATTACACAAGGGCTTAGGGCTGGTTGCCGGATCAGTCAAACCATTCCCTGACACCTTACCTGCCATGGGTTACAAAATTCCGCATATGGGCTGGAACGATGTTGCCTTTGCAGCAGATCAAGCGATTCATCCGGTGCTGACTCCCCTGCAAGGCCAGCAGGTATATTTTGTTCACTCCTATTATTGTGCACCGGACAATTCGCAACACACACTTGCCGCGACTTCCTTCGGAGGCTTTCCTTTTGCCTGCGCTATCGGTCACGACAATATCGTTGCCGTTCAGTTTCATCCCGAAAAATCACAAAAACATGGCCTGGCCATGCTGCAATCCTTTATCCAATGGAAGCTTTAACCATGAAAACTTTTGAACTCATCCCTGCGATTGACTTAAAAGACGGCCATTGCGTCCGTCTGAAACAAGGCCGCATGCATGATGCCACCGTCTATGGAAAAGATCCGGCTGCTATGGCCAGCCACTGGCAATCGCTGGGGGCAAGCCGTTTGCATGTGGTCGATCTGGACGGCGCATTCGCCGGAAAACCCGCCAATCGTCAAGCCATTCAGGCTATCTGCTCGGCACTTGATATTCCGGTTCAGCTCGGTGGTGGTCTGCGTGACCTGTCAATGATTGAAGGCATGTTAACGCTCGGTATTCAACGCGTTATATTGGGCTCGATTGCCATTTCCAATCCGGCTCTGGTTACCGAAGCATGTGCCGCATTCCCCGAGCAGATCTGTGTGGGCATTGATGCCAAATCCGGTCTTGTTGCAGTACACGGGTGGGATGATGTGACCGATGTAAAAGCCGTTGATCTGGCCAGACAGTTCGAGGATGCCGGTGTTGCTGCCATTATTTATACCGACATTTCGCGTGACGGCATGTTATCAGGCCCCAACATCGAAGAAACCGTTCAGCTGGCGCAAGCCGTCTCTATTCCGGTGATAGTTTCCGGCGGTATTTCCACCATGGCCGATGTCCATGCATGTGCTAAACATGTGGATGATGGTATCTGCGGGGCCATCACCGGCCGCGCCATTTATGAGAATACTTTCGATTTCGCTGAAGCCATGCGACAACTGGCCGCCTCATGCTGAGCAAGCGTATTATCCCCTGCCTGGACATCGCCCACGGCCGCGTTGTCAAAGGTGTTCAATTTGTTGATATCATTGATGCAGGAGACCCAGTCGAAGCTGCAATTCGTTACGATGAACAGGGCGCTGATGAGTTGTGTTTTCTGGATATTCGGGCCAGCCATGAAAACCGGGATACTCTGTACGACATGGTCACGCAGGTCGCCGAGCACGTGTTTATGCCTCTGACTGTTGGCGGTGGTGTTAAAGCGGTCAGTGACATCGAAAACCTGCTGCATGCCGGAGCCGATAAAGTTTCCATTAATACAGCAGCTATCTTCAATCCGGAACTGGTTAAACAGGCTGCCGAGCGATTCGGCTCTTCAACCATTGTCGTCGCCGTCGATGCCAAAAAAGTGGATGAGCACTGGGAATGTTTTACCCACGGTGGCCGCAAACCAACTGGCATCAATGCAGTGGATTGGGCCAAAAAAATGTCCGATTACGGGGCAGGAGAAATCCTCTTAACCAGCATGGATGCCGATGGCACCAAAGCCGGCTACGATATTCCTCTGACACGCGCAGTATCTGAAGCTATTTCAGCCAATGTCATTGCTTCGGGCGGTGTTGGAACGCTGGAGCATCTGGCCGAAGGACTGAAAAATGGAAAAGCCGATGCTGTGCTGGCTGCATCCATTTTCCACTTCAATACCTATTCCATCCATGAGGCTAAACGTTACCTGTTGGAGCAGGGCATCCCGGTACGCATAACAGATTGAAGCTCGCGAGCGTTGAGAATAAGCGGGGGAAGTTCAGCCCTTCTTCTTATCTTCCTTTAAATATCCCAACGGCTTCACAGCTCCATTTATCAGTTTGACCATCCTGACTTCCGATCAGCGAGCAATCACAGGCCTGACGCTTCCATTTTATAAATTTGACTGTTTTTCCACTGCGAAGCACATAATTTGACGCATTAGCCCGGGAACTTTCCTGTGCACTGCTGCAAGCTATTGCTTGAACCTCAGCACTCTTCTGTCCTTTAAACATCATGCCATCATGGGAATAAGCACCTTGCATCGACAACAGGAACCCTCCAATTGCAACTCCTGCCCCAATCAACACCTTCTTTTTCATAAACCTCGCCTTTTCTTAACGCCTGATTTTTCCAGCGCATCGTGGCGAAACCTATATAAGGCTTACCCTTGTACATCCCACAAACAGGGGGATGCTGATTTTCCCCATATGTACATGTATCCAACCACGCACATTGTCTGCCCGTGTCCGGCGTTAAATACGGTGAGCTACACAGTCAAAACAACGAACATTTTTTGATTATTTTTTACCCAGATACGTTGGATTAAGCCCCATCTGACGATAGGTGCGAAAACGATCACGCGCTGCCTGCTTCAGACTTTCATCCCAGCCATCAACAAAATCGACAATATGTTTGAACCCTGAAACATCGATCGGCACTTCCAATCCGCCATTGATCAGCACTTCAGGGCCATTATCATGAATAATATCAGTCGCCAGCAAAATGGGTTGTGCGGCATTTGCCTGAGCATTTGGCGTAGCCACGGCATGGGCCAGAAATGATTCCGGATGAATCATCCACAATCGCTCGTCGAGCTTGGCAGCAAAACCCTGATCAGGACACAAAATCAACACCGGCGGTTTCAGCCTGCCACGCCGTAGTAGCAGTTTGGCAACACCTTCGATGCGATCCGGTTTATCCAGTAATTCGAAAAAAACCTGTGCATCAGCCATGAGTCAGACTTCCCTTTTTCCAATATCTCGTCAGCAGTACAAGCGCCACGATGGGTAACACAGCCGCTAGTGGCTGCGCTGTAGCTGGCTGAATATGGTAGCCGAGCCCCAACACAGCCGCCTCAATGGCCACGATCATACCAATCACCCGCGCCGACC
>Ga0210046_1001270_pt1 | contig 20054 bp, 15 predicted proteins | sample CryGeyCG2114_250_FD_185461 | JGI IMG/M metagenome (GOLD analysis project Ga0210046, IMG submission 185461) | Groundwater microbial communities from aquifer - Crystal Geyser CG18_big_fil_WC_8/21/14_2.50 (SPAdes) (version 2) | ecosystem: Environmental > Aquatic > Deep subsurface > Groundwater ... | reverse complement strand
TTGGAATTTGCGTTTTGAGTTTTGGAATTTGAAATTTGACTTTTGAGTTTTGGAACTTGAAATTTGAAATTTGCTTTTTGGAATTTCTGAGCGTTATGTTCATTTAAGAATATCCCCTTATATTTAGAAGCAACATTAATGCTTTTTAAGATGAAGCTATTCAAATTCATGATCAGCCTAATATTAGCGGCTGCCACCTTCTACGCGCTCAACACCAAACTGGGCGACATTCCTCCTCTTGGTAAGTTTTTGAGCCCTTCACAAGGCTTTTGGCAAAATGAAGTGACCGAGTCCAACAGCCCAACCGAAAGTATCGCTGTTGATGGCTTCATTTCTGAGGTTAAAGTACATTATGATGAGATGCTAATTCCTCATGTTTTTGCACAAAATGACGAAGACCTCTATAGAGCGCAAGGCTATTTAACCGCCAAACACCGACTTTGGCAAATGGAATTTCAAACCCATGCCTCGGCAGGAAGAGTTGCTGAGATTGTGGGTGCGAAAGGAATCGATTATGATCGAGGGCAGCGCAGAAAAGGAATGGAGTTTGGTGCTGAAAATGCCATGAAAGAAATGCTCAAATACCCTGAGCAACAAAAACTTTTGGAAGCTTATCGCGATGGTGTAAATGCCTACATCGCTAGTTTAGATGAATCTTCTTTGCCCATAGAATATAAACTTCTTGATTACAAACCTGAACCATGGACGATCAAAAAGACGGCTTTACTTTTAATGTACATGACCGATATGCTTGCCGGTGGTGAAGCAGATTTAGAAAACACCAATTTTATAAAACTCTTCGGTCGAGAAACTTTTGATTTGCTCTACCCTGATTTCTATGCAGATCAAGATCCTGTAATTCCACAGGAAATAGATTGGTCTGATTTTGAGGTTCAAAAAGTAGAGCAACCAGAGGGGGATTTTCCTTCGGATTTCATCCAAGAAACCATGGAAAAGCCAAATCAATTCAATGGAAGCAACAACTGGGCTGTCGGCCCAGAGAAGTCTGCTTCTGGGAATCCGATATTGGCCAACGATCCGCACCTACAGTTGAACTTACCATCCATTTGGTATGTGATGCAATTGGCCACTCCCGAAAAAAACACCTTTGGGGCTACACTACCCGGTGCAATGGGCATTATTATAGGCTTCAACAAAGACATTGCATGGGGAGTGACCAATGCCACCCGCGATGTAAAAGATTGGTACAAAATTGAATTTCAAGACGAAAGCAGATCCGCTTATAAATACGATAATGAATGGAGCCCTACTTCTCCCCGTATTGAAACCATTAAAGTGCGTGGCCAGGCGGATGTCTTAGATACCGTTATCTACACCCATTATGGCCCTGTAAGCTATGACCGCAGCTTTATGGGCAATAATCAGAAAATAGGCTATGCCATGAAGTGGGCGGGACATTTACCCAACAATAATCAGCAAACCTTTTTGGACCTAAACAAAGCCAAAAATTACGATGAATATGCGGCCGCTCTAAAGCACTTTACGGCTCCAGCCCAGAACTTTATTTTCGCTTCGCGCGAAGGGGACATCGCACTTTGGATTCAAGGTGCGTTTGCCAATAAATGGCCTGAGCAGGGCAAATTCTTGATGGACGGAGCCAATTCAAAATACGAATGGCAGGGCTTCATTCCACAAGCGCAAAATGCCCATGTTAAGAATCCAGAACGGAATTTTGTGAGTTCAGCCAACCAACATCCGACTGACCAGTCTTACCCCTACTATGTTTATGATGATGGTTATGAAGCCTACAGGAACCGAGTGATCAATGATTTTTTCCGAAGTAAAGACAAGGTAACTGTCCAAGATTTCAAAGACCTGCATAATAATAACTACAACCTCAAGGCAGCTGAGTTAATCCCAACCATGCTTGCTGAAATGGATCGCTCTTCGCTTTCTGCCAAGGAATTAGAAATGCTCGAAATCATTGGCCAATGGGATTTCAACAATGACATTGACGCAGAAGGCGCCACGATTTGGGAAAGGTGGTGGGGCAACCTCTACCGCATGACCTGGGATGAATTGAATATTGAAAATGTGGCTATGCACCGGCCCGATTCCTATCAGACTATTCAGGTACTGAAAAATAATCCGGATCATCCTTTTATGGACTTCAAGGAAACCCCAGAAATTGAAACAGCGAGTGATCTTTATTTAAAATCATTTAAAGATGCTGTTGAGGGGCTGGTGGCTTGGCAAGAAAAATCGGGGAAATCACTGGCTTGGGAAGAGTACAAAGCCACTTATGTGGGTCATTTGCTGCAAGCCCTTCCCGCATTTTCAAGATTTAACCTGCCCATAGGTGGGAATGGAAATATCGTCAATGCCACAAGTCAAAACCATGGTCCATCTTGGAGAATGATTGTGGAATTGGGCGAAGAACCCAATGCCTTAGGGGTTTATCCTGGTGGACAATCTGGGAATCCAGGAAGTAAATTTTATGACAATATGGTCGATACTTGGGCGGCTGGTGAATACATACAACTGTTGTTCATGAAAACAGCCGATCAAACGTCAGACGGCATCCTATTTACACAAAATCTAACACCTGCACAAAAATGAAAAATCTATACAACTTCGTTTTGACCCTAGTTCTTAGCTTGGCATTAAGTCTTTTTCTGCCTTGGTGGTCTATTATGTTGGGTGCATTTTTGGCGGGTGCAATCGTTAGCCTTAAAAAGGCTGCTGTGTTCGTTGTTCCCTTCTTGGCAATCAGCTTACTTTGGATCATAAATGCTTGGATTTTGGCGAATGCCAACGATTTTATCCTGTCAAAAAAAATAGCAATACTGCTTCCATTAGACGGAAATACTACACTGCTTTTGTTGATTACAGGAATTGTGGGAGGAATTGCAGCTGGAATTGCTGGGGTTTTCGGAAACCAATTCAAGCAAATCATGGCTAGGCAACAATAAATATGATCGTTGAGGAAGAGGAACAATATTTTGTAATTGATTTCGACAGTACATTCACCAAAGTTGAGGCCCTCGATATTCTTGGAGAAATTGCACTTGAAGGCCATCCAGAAAAAGAGACAAGGCTGCAAAAGATCAAAGACATTACAGACCTTGGCATGGCGGGCGAAATGTCGCTGCGCGAATCCCTAATTCAACGTATCCAACTTCTGAACGGAAACAAATCTCACCTTCCAGAATTGATCAAAAGACTTTCTAAAAAGGTATCCAAGTCGATTGAAAGAAACAGGATCTTTTTTGAAGAAAATTCAGAGAACACCTATATCATCTCTAATGGTTTTAAGGAGTTTATCATTCCTGTGGTGACGCAACTGGGAATTAAAGCGGATCACGTCTTTGCCAATGATATGATCTTTGATGAGCAAGGCAATATTGTTGACTTGAACAGAGCAAATGTACTTTCCGAAAATGGCGGAAAGGTAAAGCAAATCCAGAGTTTGAAGTTAATTGGTAATGTCAGTATGATTGGTGATGGCTACACCGATTACGAGGTGCGTAAAGCAGGCATGGCCAATAACTTTTATGCCTATACAGAAAATATTGAACGCGACCCGGTAAAGAAAAATGCCGATCACATCGCACCCAGTTTTGACGAAATTTTATTCCATAAGAAAATGAGCGGAGCCCTATCCTACCCCAAAAACCGAATAAAGATGTTGCTTTTAGAAAGTGTACATCCTAATGCGCTGGCCAAACTAAAAGAAGAAGGTTTTAGTGTTGAAAGCTACCCAGCAGGTTTGGATGAAGACGAGCTTTGTGCAAAAATCAAAGGCATCCACGTTTTGGGGATTCGTTCAAAAACCATGGTAACCGCCAAGGTTTTGAAAGAGGCGGATAAGCTCATTGCCATTGGTGCCTTCTGCATTGGCACCAACCAGATCGATCTAGAAGCGGCATTGCGACATGGGGTAGCGGTTTTTAACGCTCCTTTTAGCAATACCCGTTCGGTAGTAGAATTGGCCATTGCTGAAATCATTATGCTGATGCGCGGTATCCCTGACAAAAGCAATGATATGCACAAGGGAATATGGGCAAAAACAGCCAAAGGAAGTTTCGAAATCCGAGGGAAAAAATTAGGGATTATTGGCTATGGAAGTATTGGATCTCAACTTTCTGTATTGGCAGAAAACCTTGGAATGGAAGTTCACTACTATGATATGGTAGAAAAACTTTCTTTAGGCAACGCCAAAAAATGCGATACGATTGAAGAGTTGCTTTCAATTTCAGATGTAGTGACAATACACATCGATGGCAGACCAGAAAACAACGGCTTCTTTACCAAAGCGCATTTCGATCTAATGAAAGAGGGGGTGGTTTTCTTGAACCTTGCCAGAGGCCCAGTAGTCGATGTTCAAGCCTTAAAGTCAGCGATTGAAAGCGGTAAAATCATGGGCGCTGGCGTTGATGTTTTTCCAGAAGAACCTAAAAGCAACAACGATCCTTTCGAATCTGAACTCATCGGATTGCCAAACACCATTTTGACTCCGCATATTGGCGGAAGCACCTTAGAAGCGCAGGAAAACATTGCTGATTTTGTACCCAGAAAAATCATGGACTACATCAATACAGGCAATACTGAAAACAGTGTCAACTTCCCGAATATCACTTTGCCTCCACTCAAAAATGCCCATCGGATTATCCATATCCATTTGAACAAGCCTGGGGTCTTAGCCAAAATCAACAATGTATTGGCTGCATCAGATGCCAACATTGTTGGTCAATATTTAAAAACCAACGAGACCATTGGCTATGTGATTACGGATGTAAACAAACAATACGGCAAAGAATTGAATAAGGCAATGAAGCAAATCGAGCATACAATTTGGTCTAGGGTTTTATATTGACTGGAATGGCCACCCTCTAGGATTGAACGATTATTTTATTCTTGTGAGGTTTAATTTCAAGCCTAAATCAAAGCTTGGATAGCCATCTACTTTGCCAATACCAACCAAAAATTGTGTATTTTTAGTCGCTTTAAAGTTGGCTTCAAGGCTTGGTTGCACTGCTAAGAATTGATTGTCGTACAGGCCAACTCTCAAAGTGGGTACAATAACAATTTTGCTCTTTGGATTGATGGCCCTTTGAAAATAAGCACCTGAATATACTTTTTGGCCTGTTTCAGATGTTCCAGTACTTTGAATTCTAGTGTAGCCAAAATTCCATTTATTGCTTAGGTTCAAGCCTACTCTTACACCATATTTCCAACCATGAACAGTCCTGTTGGCTGTTGGTATTGCCTCTAATGAAATGGCACTGGACTGAGGTGCTTCAAAGTAAGTCTGTGCTTTGATGCTGAGCGCCAAAAGGCTAAAAAAGAGAATGGCTAAAACTTTCATGACATTGGTATTTTGTTCTTCATTTCAAAAGTACCTCAATCGCGTTGTTCTAAGCTCGGGAAAAATTGGATTCAGAAATTTAGGTTTATCCATGATAGCACTAGGTAATTACCCTAGTACCAAAAAAATCATGCCCCAACCGCCTCAAGTCCTGATGATTCAAAACACAGAATGAGGACATTAATCACAAAGTATAAGGGCGTATGGCCTTGAAACCACCCAGCATTGAGGGTGACCTGCTGCGAAAAGAAAAGAAGCTTATCTACTGATTAAAAGCGAGTTATACCTATTATAGATGGTCTTTGGCCTCATCAAGGTGAAGCCAGTTAGCACAAAAAAAAGCGGCTCGTTTTATTCGAGCCACTTCTGAAGAAACAAACAATGAGCCATGAAACGCCCAATGAAATCTTTACTAGCGAATGGTTTCTTCTATAAATATTGATACATCGTGGGGGGCTACTTCATCACCTCCAAAATAAGGAAACAACATGTAGTAAAGTCCCTTATCGCAATTCGCTGTCCTTTCAATTTCTAAACTTACTTCCCCATTCAATTGTAGCACAAATGCATGATCAGTGATCTGAATTTGATAGTAAGCAGTTTCGTCAATGGCTACATCGCCCATGTAATGAAAATTCATCACAGCGTTGGAATAGGCATAAGCGAAAATTTCTATATTGCTCTTTTCGATGCTATACCTCCAACCAAATCGGATACTATTTTCATGGTGAAGGCTATTGCAATCGGAGAAGCCAATTAATTTATTGATATCATATTGATTGTCGTTCCCTAAATCATAGCGAGCTGACTCATCGAAGCGCGCAGTAAAAGAGAGTGTGGTCGACTTTAAAGTCCTAATTTTATCGGCTGCAAAGCCACCTTGCACTTTGCTTTCATGTTGGCCATTGGGAATAAGGTACTCCACTTCTTTGGGTGCGTAGATATCGGTGCAAGCGACCCCTAAAAAAAGTATTGCGAGTATTGGGATGAGCTTTTTCATGGCATTAATGAATCATGGCGTTTCTTAAATAATTCTCTACCATGTAATTATAGAGATGTTCTTGATCTGTATTGGGATGTAAAGGAGCTTCTGTTTCGATAAAGGCCTTGTAATTACAACCCATGATGGTTTCGGAATAAGCAACTTTCGAAAAACCGTCTTTCTGATTTAATCCATGTGATTGCTGAGCGTTTTTCTGTGCTCTTCTTTGCTCAGGCAAGTCGAGGATCAAACTGTAACCCTGTCTTTTATCTAAAACGGGATTTGGATTGTTGTTAGAAGTCGGAGAAGGCATTTTAACTGGAACCCTTGGGTTTGTTGGGAGACCTGTTTTAGCTAGGCCTCCCATTAAAATGATACTGTAGATGCCGTTTTTCATGACCTTGGTGTTTAGTACATGTTCCAGATAAGTTTCAAACCAAATCCATCTTTCTCGCCTTTTCCATATTCGATAGCGAATTTCCAGGCTTTACTCATGTCGAACCTGACCTCTGCACCAATGAATAGTTTTTGAAACTCTTCGTTGTAAGTGGCCACTCTTACTGATGGCCCCACTTGCACTTGCTCTAATACTGGAAACATGATGCTGCTTTGCACTCCAGAGAATCGATCATCTATAAAACGTTCTCCGAATTGGTAGTTTCTAGTGTTGAAGTAGCTGATGTTGAATACTTCTTTATAGTTCACTCCTAATTGGACACCGAATAAATCGCCTCCATAATTGAAGTAAGTGCCAGCCAATTGAAAAGTAAATGGTTTTTCTTCTCTGGCTTTGTAGTAATAAGATTGTGCGATTGCTAAATTGCTGGCTACCAGCATTGTAACAAGGATGACTAGCTTTTTCATGGCGTTGTGTTTTATTGTTCTTCATTTCAAATGTCGCTTGTTAAACATCGCCACAAGTCGGCCTAAAACTGACTTTTAAAAATATGGAAAGTACTTACCTACGTGGGTAAGCTCCCTAGACTTGTTACCTAGAGAATTCACTGAGCCTTGGCTGCGCTTTTCTATTATTTTTCTAAGGTAAATGGCAGCTGAGCGTGTAGGGAAATCACCTAGTGCGCAAGGAAAAAGAGGATTTAACAATCTTTAACGGCACATTGATGGACTTGCCTTGATAAACGGTTAACCTTCACAGTCAAGGATTGTTATCTTTGCAGATTCGTAAAAAAACGCATGACCTGGTACAAATCGATCGGTATAACAGAAGGCTTATTAATTGGCCTCTTTCTATTGGCTTATCTTGCTTACATTTTTCGCTTGGCGAGCATCGCAAAAAGACTTGAAACCAGTTATCGACCTCTTTTACTAAAGATTTTAATCCGAACCCTGGCCTTTGGCTTGATCATATTTGCTTTGATGGGCCCCTCTTTTGGCGAAACCACAAAAGAGATCAAATCTGAAGGAAAAGACATTTATATCGCGGTGGACTTGTCACAATCCATGAACGCAGAAGATATTGAACCTTCTCGCTTGTCAAAAATCAAATTTGAACTCAGCAATATCGTTGAAGCTTTCAGCTCAGATCGCATTGGTTTGATCATTTTTTCTTCAGAAGCCTTTATTCAATGTCCTTTAACCTATGATCAAAGTGCCTTGAGCTTGTTCATCAATACGTTGAATACCAATTTAGTACCGAATGCAGGCACTGACTTTGGCGCTCCCTTGAATGTGGCCATCGAAAAATTAGAATCAGCCACGGGCATTGTGAGCCAACAAAAATCAAAAATCATTCTACTCATCAGTGATGGAGAAGATTTTGGAGAAGAAACTGATAAAGCCGCAAAACTAGTAGTGGATACGGGCGTTAAACTCTTTGCATTGGGCGTTGGTACTGAAAAAGGCGCAAGAATCCCTGAACGCGTGGGCTTTAAGCGCGATAGAAATGGACAAGAGGTTGTTACCAAACTTAACTCCGAATCGCTTAGAAAGCTCGCCAACGATACTGGAGGAAGCTATTTCGAAATCAACGAGAATCAAAATGATGTAAAAAGATTGATCAGGGCCATCAATGAGGTAGAGGGAGAATTGAGGGATTCTCGCCAAATTGATGCATCAGCCAACAAGTTTTATTACTTTTTGGGTGCGGCAATTTTCCTCTTGCTCCTCGATGCATTCATCAGAAGAAAGACGTTAAGAATTTAAACAAGGGAATTACGATTTGTACGATCAAACTGCGGTTGACAAATCCAATTGGCCTAAAGAAACAAATAGAATAACACATGAAATACCTTTTATTAACTGTTTTACTATTGACCAGCATTACCGATCCTGTCACAAGAATCGCCAAATCAAATGCGCTGAAGAAAGAAGCCAAAAGCTTTTACGATCAAAAAGAATTCGCCAAGGCGATTGAGGCTTATGGCCAACTGCTTGATTCATTGGGTACTGCAGATGACGATGCGCAGCTCAATTTGGCGAATGCTGCTTACTTTTTAGCCTATGGCGATGAAGCATTGGGCTTACTCAGCGCTGCGAAAAAGAACCCCGAAGCCCTTGACAGTGCTGCCGTTGGTGGGGCTTCAGAAAATTTAAAATATGCCAGCATTGCAGGAAACAACTATGATGCCTTGACAAAAAATTCCGTGAATAAAGAGATCGTTTCAAGTGCCTATAACCAAAAAGGGATTATCAATTTTAAACAAAGCGAAATTGCAGAAGCGAAGGACAAAGAAGCGTTTACCAATCAAGCTTTGAATGACTTTAAGAATGCCATCAAAAAGAATCCAAGCAACGAATCGGCCCGGTACAATTATGAATTGCTGAAAAAATTGATCAAACAACAAGAAGAGCAACAGCAAAAGGACGATCAAAATCAGGATCAGAACAAAGACCAAAAGGATCAAAAAGATCAAGAAAAGAAGGACCAAGAAAAGAAAGATCAGGAGAAACAAGATCAAGAAAAGAAGGATCAGGAAAAGCAAGACCAAGAGAAGCAAGAAAACAAAGATCAGCAGAACAAAGACCAGGAAAAGGAAAACCCTGACGAGCAAGATCCTAATCAAGAAAACAAGCCTGAGGAACAAGACCCGCTGGAAAAGCTGAAAGAAAAATTGAAGGAAATGAACATTAGCCCTGAAAAGGCTAAGATGATCTTGGAGGCGTTGAAAAACAATGAAATTCAATATGTTCAACAGAACAAAAGAAAAGCCACCAAGAAAAAAGATACGAGTAAACCAGATTGGTAAATTGAAACTGAGCGCACTCAGCTATCAGATTCAGTTCATGGGCAGATGTCGTTTAGATCGGCTGTTGAACCTAATTCGTGCTATACATCATCAAACAAGCGCTTTTCAATCGCAAACAAGGCCAAACCGGCTACGTTTTTAGCACCCGTCTTTTCCAAAAGATTTCTTTTGTGTGCGTCAACGGTCCGCACCGAAATGAACAGTTCGTCCCCTATTTCCTGATTCGAATACTCTTTTACTATAAGGTGCAGCACTTCCTTTTCACGAGGTGTAAGCGGAACTTCCAAGGCCATTCTTGAACCTTTGGCCTTTTCGCCCCTTAGGTTGTTCATGATAATGGTGGTTACCTCCTTGCTATAATAAGTTTCGCCTTGGGCTACTTCCAGAATGGCCTTTTTGATCTCTTCTTCACCGCTGCTTTTCAGTAAATACCCCTGAATTCCATAATTCAGCATTTTCTTGATGTGCTGGGTCTCACTTAGCATGGTGAGTGCTAAAATCTTAAAATTAAAAGTTGGGCCACTAATGATGTTTTTTACCAGTTCAATTCCGTCCATTTGAGGCATTACGATATCGGTAACAAGCACATCGAATTCCTGATCGCCAATTTTAGCCAAGGCTTCTTGCCCATTATTGGCTTCACCTACAATCTCAAATCGATCATCATCATCAAGGTAAAACCTTATACCATCACGGATCATTTTGTGATCATCCACCAAAAAAACTCTAACTTTTTCCATAGACCAACGAAATTTTATTCAACGCCATTAAAGAATTAGGGTTCCTCCGCCCGAGTTTAAGATACTTTAAATTCTTGTAACATACATTTCTCAAAACTGTTTTGTTATCCAAAAGATTGACAAGGATGTACGTACTAAGTCAGCCAATCTTCAAATGAACAAGTCAACTAGCTGACAATTAAAATGTTGGATAAACCTACTAATTACTTACCCATCACAACATAATTTCATCAGATAAACCCTTTTTGCTTAATCTGGGAAGACTATTTGTGAATGATGAGGTTCAAGAGCAAGGAGAATTCAACTTACTGATTATTAATTTATTGGCATTTCCTATTTACTTCACGCTTATATTACACAATTGAAGAACATGCCTTGTTCTTACATAAAAACAAAACTATCCAATGCTTATTCTAAATTTTGTATGTTTTAGAATAAGCACGGAAGGCGATTACCTTATTCATAATCGAAAAAACAAACGCTTAAAATACCGTAGGTAGCTTCCTAAACTAGGATACAGCAAATGAGGACATCAGGCTATTCATTTGCCTCTTCCAAATATTCAATTTCTTTAGAAAAAGGCATCTCAATAATAAGTGTTGTACCGTGTTTAGGATGGCTGTCGATATAGAATTCAGCGGAAATGGCTGTTGCCCTGCTCCTCATGCTGGCCAAACCGAAGCCTGCCAAATCCTTGGATTTAAACAGTTTAGTATCAAACCCGACACCGTCATCCTCAATACTCAGGTGCAAAATATTGTCCAGGAGCATATATTGAATCGTCACCACCTTGGCCTTGGCATGCTTTAATATATTGTTGATCGCTTCTTGAATTATCTTGTACAAGTTGTTCTCAATGGTAAGCTTGATCCGCATATCATGGAGGTTGGTGTTAAAATGAAACACTATATTATCTGTCCTATTTAATTCATCCACCATGCCTTCAAGTACGGGCACCAAGCCAAAATCTTGAATAGCTTTTGGCAAAAGCCGATGCGCTATTTCTCTGGAATCGTCCAAAGATTTTTTAAGGTATTCCATCCCCAAATCGAGTTTTGGCTTGGACTTATCTGAAAGCGCATCGCGTTCCCGCACCAAATAGCCCAAATTGAGAGATGCGATGGTCAAGGTTTGCTGCAAGCTATCATGAATTTCTTTTGAAATCCTCGCCTTCTCATTATCAGATGCCTGCATTACGGCCTTCATAATTTTTTCTTCACCTTTCACCCTATCGGTGACATCGAAAACAAAGCCTTCTAAGATCAACCCTTGACCATCATTGACTATTTTTCCCGAATTAGAAACCCAAATGACTTGCCCTGTTGCTGTGATCATCCGGTAATTCAAGAAATAACTTTCGCTTGAAGCGAAGGAAGCTAAAACCTGATCTGTTATTTCGTCCCAGTCATCGGGATGTATAAGACTTTTTACAAAATCAATGTTCAAATTTTCTTCAAAGTCCCGTTTCGTATAGCCTAGCAAGGTGGATACATAATAGCTCAAATACATGAGTTCTACATCAGGATAGCTGAAACGGTATACAATGCCCGGCACTGAGGCCACAATGTTTTCGAATTGCAAATTTTTGGCATGAAGTTGCTCTAGTGCCCTTGTGATTTCGGTGGTGTCTTGTGCTATTCCGATATAGTACTTAGGTTTATTTTCTGCATCAAATTCCACCTTCGCTTGGGCATAAATATTTCTAATCAAGCCATTGGGCCTAACTAAGCGATACTCACACTGGTAATTCCCTGAAATTAAGGCATTATTAAATGCATCCTCCATTGGTTTTCGATCATCTGGATGTGTAAAATCAAGCCAGTTTTCAGGAATTCCATCCTCGCTTTTTAGCCCATAAATATCATACATCACGTCTGACCACCATGTTTGATTATAGACAATATCAAAACGCCAAGCTCCAATTCTTCCGACTTGTTGAGCCTGATTAAAAATCTCAAGGGTCTTTACATACTCCTCTTCCGCATACTTTCTAGATAAAATAGAATGAAAAGTTTGCGCATAGCTTAGCAGTATTTGCTGATCCAGTTCAGTATAGGGATATTCCTTATTACCTACACCAATAATGGCCTCCACCGAACCCCTATTGATGATTGGCACTTCTAAATCTCTGATGATTTCGAAATGTCCTTTTGGCAATGCGCCTTTTCGGTTAAGTGCTTTGTAATCATTGTGCACTACTGGCTTTTTTGTCCTTATTGCCTCAATCCAAATTCCAGCTTGTTGAAATGGGTAGTCTCTAACAAGTTTTGGAATTTGACAAATCTCCTTGCTCCCTTTGCTCCACTGAACGAGTTTTATCATTTCCTGTTTCTCATCCACTTCATGATAGAAGCCTGTTTTTGAATTCAATAAATCTACGGCTAAATCTATCCCTGTCTGAATTAAGTGATCATAACCAATCTCATACGCTTCATACAATTGAATGGTAGCAGCCTTAAGTCTTTCTTGGCTTACTTTTTCGGTCACATCCCGAAAAGTAGTTTCGATAAGCCAGGGCGCATTTTCTTTCTTTACAAGTCGTAAATTGAATTCAACTATTCTTAATTCACCGCCCGAATTAAACAATTCTAGTTCGTAGTTGGTCAATAAACCTGCATCTACCAACTGACTATTGGTGAATAGTTCTCTAATATTAGAAGTGAAGTATGAAGACGAATTTGTGCCTATAATATCAATGGCCGAGTCTGCGCCAATCATTTTTACCCCAGCAGGATTGATCGAAACAATTTCTCCTTCCAAATCCAACAGCATATAACCTTCTTGGATATTATTAAAGATATTTCGGTATTCAGCTTCTTTTTCCACCAACCTTTTAATGGCTGCCCTCTCTTTGGTAATGTCTCTTAGAAAAGCCAAAATATGATATTCGCCATTCATCAGCACTTTGTTCAATTGAATTTCGCAGTCAACAGGAGTCCCATCAAAATGCTTGTGCTGCCAATAAAAAGCTCGGATTTCCTCGCCCGATAATCTCTTTAACATTCCTAGTCCCTTGTCTATGGACCGGGTGCCATCGGGCTGAAATTCTGGAGATAAATCCCAAGGGTTCATTCCAAGCAGTTCTCCGCTTTGAGCGCCAAACATCGTTTCCATGGTCAAATTGGCTTCAACCCATTTGTCTTCTTTTAAAATACCAATACCAATGGTTGCGTTTTGGACCAGCGTTTCAAATTTTTGTTGGCTTTCTTGTATTTCAGTTTCCTGAATGGCCCGCTCTATCACACTAGCAATGTTGGTGGCTACGGCCAATAACAACTGAAACTCCTCTCCTAAAAAACGAGCCTTGTTCTCGTTGGCTGGTATGGCCACCACTATCTCCCCCAACTTGGTATTCGATACTATAAGGTCCTGAGTAATTTTATTCTTGTATGTTATTGGTTTTGATTGATACTTTTTTCCTTTGAAAGTAATGCTTACCTGAGTAAGTGCCGGACTTGTAAAACCAGCAGCAATGACAGGTAAAATTTCGTTGAAGAAGTCATTCAATTCTCCCTTCCATGTTTGCGCTAAATAAGAAATAAGATAGAGGCATTTTACCTCTTTCATCCTTTCATTAAGATCAAAAAGCAGTTTGTCCTTCTCATTTCTAATGGTAATCAGCTCATCAATATCTGTGGCAATCCCTATCCAATAAGCAATTTCAGATTTGTCGTTTAAAACTAAGGTGGCATTGACTTGCATCCAATGAAATTCGCCCGAATGATGGCGGTGCCTTTCAATATTGCTGTACTCTGTCTTTGTTCTTAGCGACTCTTCCCATGCACTTTTTGCTGCTTTCAAATCATCTGGATGGATCGTAGACCAGGAGCTTATCTCCTCTAAGCTCAAATCGTAGCCATAGAACTCTTTCCCTTTCCGATTCAAATAGACCATTTCACCCTTTGCATTAGACACCCAATGTACATGGGGTAAAAGCTCGGATTGAATTTTATACCTTTTCTCACTTTCCTCGAGTGCCTTTTGGATCGATCGGTCTTCGGTGATGTCCCTACTTACGATGGTAACGCTGTCATTCTTACCTTCAGGACTTACAATCAGTGAAATTTTTGCGCTGTACCATCGCTCCTGCGCTCCCATAGGCAATGTGTAATCAAAAGTTTCAATAATGCGTTTTTTCATTACATTTTGAATCTTTTTTCCCAATTCCTTGGAAACATCAGGAGGAAGAATCTCTGAATAATGCTTTCCAATAAATTCTTTCGGTTGCGCAAGCAGTTTGCCTTGCATATTCGGTTGGTAGAATTCGAAAAAATTTCCTTCCGCATCTAAAACAAAAACCAAGTCATCCATGGAAGCCAGCACAGATCGCAGGGTCTCGGATTTGTGATGGAGGTCAACTTCTAGTTCCTTTTGTTCTGTCACATCCAAACAGGTCCCTATAAAATGAGTGATTTCTTGAGCTTCATTTTTAAATACCTCCCAGCGCTCATTTACATATTTAATTTTGCCAGACGGGCAAATGATCCTATGCACTACGTGATTGCCAATACCAAATTTTGAACTGACCTCTAAAGATTTGATGACCTTATCAATGTCATCGGGATGCATACAAGCAATCACATCTTCAACCTTTGGCTTAAAATCCAGCGGTTTTTCATAAATCTTGAAGGTCTGCTCAGACCATTCAATTTCGTTGGTGGTAACATCCCGAACCCAATGGCCAATATTGCCAATTTGCTGCGCTCTCTTGTGCCTTTCCTCGCTCAATTGCCAAGCTTGTCTGATGCGCTTCTCCTCGGTAATGTTTTCCTTTACAGCAATAAAATGATTGATCTGCCCATCAAAACCAATAATCGGACTAATAGCAGCCCTTTCCCAATAATAGCTACCATCCTTCTTCCGATTCTTGAATTCTCCGCGCCATTGTTTGCCAGCGGTAATAGTTTCCCAAAGTGTTTTGTAATACTCATCGGATTGTGCCCCAGATTTGAGTACTCTCGGGTTTTCACCGATCACTTCCTTTTTGGTATAGCCCGTGAGTTTTTCGAAGGCCTCATTCACATATTCAATATGCCCCTCTTTATTGGTGATTACCACACAGTTGGCCGACTGATCAAGGCCTGTTTGTAGCAATTGCATCTTTTGAAGATCGGCCAACCGTTTGATTTTTAAATGATGGTTCCTGTAGACCAATCCCAAACTTTGTTCAAAAAGGTGAGTATTGAAGTCTTGCAAGCAGAGGTAGCCGCAAACTTCTAAATCCAGCAGCTTCAAACATTCGGTAGTACGTTGATCATTGGTAAGTAAGAAGAAACAGATGGGAGCCTTGGAAAATGTGATTTTGTGGAGTTCTGAGAGTAATTCGTCAGTCACTAAATCAGTATCGATCAAAACGATGGGAGCAACTGCACCCAGAATATCGCTATGAAGTTGGTCTATGCTATCTGTATGGCTCAATTCGCACTTAAAATGCGTAAACTCTTGAGTTGATTTTTCAACTAGATCGGTATTATCGGCCCAACCATGAAAATGGATAATCTTCAGCTCGTTCATAGAAGATAAGATATTAGTCAATTACAAAAAGAGATCACCTCTAAAACAACTGTTCGCCTGACCATTATCCACTCAAAAGATCAGATTTTGGCCTGCATTAACGATTTCGTCAAAGTATAAACTTACCGATTTACTTTACATGATTTAAGTCATTGAAATGCGCTGATGGCTTTTATTTATCTCAACGCATCAGCCAACCTTTGAAATATGTGAATTGAAGCGCTATTCATTGTCATTTTGATTTATCATTCATTACATTTGCTAACAATCGTTAGGGAATATAAAAATCAAAATATGAACGAAGTATATATAGTTTCAGCAGCCAGAACACCCATTGGTAGCTTTGGTGGTCAACTGGCTGGCTTTACGGCCACTCAATTAGGATCGCTTGCCATTAAAGGTGCTTTGGAAAAAGCCGGTGTGGATGGGAAATTTGTGCAAGAAGTATTGATGGGCAATGTAGTTTCTGCCGGACTTGGTCAGGCGCCTGCACGCCAGGCAGCATTAGGAGCAGGTTTGAGCAATGAAGTGCCCTGCACCACCATTAACAAAGTTTGTGCATCGGGCATGAAATCCGTCATGTTTGCCGCACAATCCATTATGCTTGGCCTTCAGGATGTGGTAGTAGCTGGCGGAATGGAAAGCATGACAAATATCCCCTATTATATTCCAAAAGCCCGTTATGGCTATAAATACGGACATGGTGAATTGGTTGATGGTTTGATGAAAGATGGTCTTTGGGAGGTTTACAACGAATTTCCAATGGGCAATTGCGCAGATAATACCGCGCGTGAAATGGGCATTAGCCGCGAAGCGCAAGATGATTATGCCATCAATTCATATAAAAGAGCCGCAGCCGCAACTGCCGCTGGCTATTTCAATGACGAAATTATTCCAGTGGCTATTCCCCAAAGAAAAGGCGAGCCATTGATGATGACAGAGGACGAAGAGTTTAAGAATGTATTCTTCGATAAAATCCCTGGCCTGCGCCCTGTTTTTAGCAAAGAAGGTACCGTAACAGCTGCCAATGCCTCTACCATTAATGACGGTGCTTCAGCAATGGTGCTCATGAGCAAAAAGAAAGCCGAGGAATTAGGCATTAAACCAATTGCCAAAATCAGAGGTTTTGCGGATGCTGCTCATGATCCACTTTGGTTTACTACCGCCCCTTCAAAGGCCATTCCAAAGGCAATGGCTATGGCAGGAGTTCAAAAATCGGATGTTGATTATTACGAAATCAACGAGGCGTTTGCAGCAGTAGCGATTGCAAACAATATGGAATTAGGCCTTGATCCAGAAAAAGTGAACGTTTTTGGTGGGGCTGTGGCATTAGGCCATCCGCTTGGCGCTTCGGGCTGTAGAATCATGACTACTCTCACTTCTGTTCTCAATCAAAAAGGTGGCACCATTGGCGTTGCAGGTATTTGCAATGGAGGCGGTGGAGCATCTTCCATGGTCATCGAGAAAATCTAAGACTTAACATACTAATTTATAAAGCCTTTCGTATTTTTACGTAAGGCTTTTTTTATGAGAAAACTATTTACTGCAACCCTCCTCTCCATATCCTTCCTGGGCTTCGCCCAACAAAAAGTAGTGAAATACTACCCCCCAGAAAATAAAATCGTGAAAGAGGAATACAGCATTTTGAATAACGACTCTACCAATATTCAAGGTACTTACACCAAGTTCTACGAAGAAGGCGGCATTGCAATGAAAGGTGAGTTCGACAAAGGGAAACCTAATGGCGTATTCAACGAGTACTACGAGAACGGACAAATTTTGAGTAAAGTCACTTTTGTGAATGGCATAAAAACTGGCCCTTTCGAAATTTATGCCAGGTCGGGCAAACCCATTCAAAAAGGCAGTTATGAAAACGGAAAGCTCAACGGCCTCATCACCACTTATTACGAAGATGGTGTTAAAAAGACAGAGACCAATTTTAATGACAGTACACCCGTGGATTGGGCCAGAGAATATTTCCCTTCAGGAAAATTAAAATCAGAGTTCAATTATAAGGATGCGAAGCAAAATGGCCCTGCAAAGAACTACTATGAAAACGGGCAAATTGCAGCCGATTTCACCTATATAAATGGCGTAGTTGAAGGCAAATACCTCACCTATTATAGCAATGGCCAAATGGAGTGGGATTACAACTATGTTGGCGGATATAAAAATGGCGCATACAAAAGGTACGACAGTGATGGAAGTCTTTTAGAAGAGGGTAATCATATCGATGGGATTTTAGATGGAAAAATGAAATCTTACTACTTGAATGGCGCATTAAAAGATGACTTCACTTTTTCGAAAGGCGCCAAAATAGGCAAAAACTACACTTATTTTGAAAATGGAAAAGTAAAGAAACTCGAAGATTACACGCGGCTTACCCAAGATGTGAACATTGAGGAGTACTATGAGAATGGTAATATCAAAGCCCGTCAGTTTTACGTGAATGCCAATGCCAACAAAATTTGGTACGAGTTTCATAGCAACGGCAACAGAAAAACCGAAATTCCTTACGACAATGGAGTGATCAATGGCTTCGTGAAATTTTACGATGAGCAAGGCATTTTAGAAAAACAGTCACCTTATCAATTCGGCAGGAATTCGGGAATAGAAACACGCTATTTTGAAGACGGAAAAGTCAAAAGCACTACTTCGCTTTTAGAAGGCCGAAAATCGGGTCGGTTTATTGAATATTTTGACGGAAAGAAAATTAAAATCAAGGGAAATCATCGCTATGACCTGCGCGAAGGCCTATGGGAATATTTCAGCAGCCAAGGCAAGGTAATCAAGCAAGAGAGCTATTCAAGAGGTAAATTAACGGCTTCATCAGAAAACTAAATCAATCCATTTGTCAAATCATTTTTTGACTATTTTTGCCCCATGACCTCAGGCATTAAAGAAACACATTTCAGCTTTCCCAACCAGATTGATTTCTATCGCGGCAAAGTGCGCGATATTTACTTTTTCGAAGATTTTTTAGCCATGGTGGCATCAGATCGGATTTCCGCCTTTGATGTAGTACTCCCAAAGGCAATTCCATTCAAAGGACAAGTCTTGAACCAGATTGCCTCCAAATTTCTAAAGGCTACTGCTGACATTGTGCCCAATTGGATTCAAGCTACTCCCGATCCCAATGTGAGCATTGGCGTAAAATGCGAAACCTACCCGGTTGAAATGGTCATTCGCGGTTATTTGGCTGGCCATGCCGCCAGAGAATACAAGGCTGGTAAAAGAACGCTTTGCGGTGTTGTTTTGCCAGAAGGACTGAAAGAAAATGACAAACTTCCCATTCCTATCATCACCCCAACAACCAAAGCCAAAGAAGGGCATGATGAAGACATTTCGAGAGAAGAAATTTTGAAACAAGGCCTGGTAAGCGAATCTGAATACATTCAGCTTGAAAAATACACGCATGCGCTTTTCCAAAGAGGAACAGAAATGGCAGCTGAGCAAGGTTTGATCTTGGTAGACACTAAATATGAATTCGGTAAAAAAGATGGCCAAATCTATTTAATCGATGAAATTCACACCCCTGATTCTTCTAGGTACTTCTATAAAGAAGGTTATGAGGAACGTCAAGCCAATGGAGAAAAGCAAAAGCAACTATCAAAGGAGTTTGTAAGGCAGTGGCTAATCGAAAATGGATTTCAGGGAAAAGACGGTCAGCAAATTCCTGAGATGACAGACGAAGTTGTTAAATCAATCTCCGAAAGGTATATTGAGCTTTTTGAGAAAGTGACAGGTGATCCATTTGTTAAACACCCTACGGAATCGATCGCAAAAAGAATAGAAAATAACATTCTAGCATATTTGAATAAGTAAACAACATTCAGTTTTAGAGAACTAAAAACTGATTAAATAAATTATAGACGGATGAAATTCATAATCGATAAACAAGAAAAATACACTTTAATCAAATTAGAGGAAGATAAATTGGACGCCACCATTGCGCCTGGTCTGAAAGCCGAATTCGTTAACCTGAACACTCAAGGCGTTGTGAATCTGGTTTTGGATCTTTCTTCCACAAGATATTGCGATTCTTCTGGCCTGAGTGCCATCTTAACAGGCAATAGAATTGCCAGCGAAAATGATGGCGTTCTGATCCTTTCTGGCTTACAGCCAATGGTTTTGAAACTCATAGAACTTTCGCAACTGCATAAAATTTTTGAAATTTTGCCTACGCAACATGAGGCCATCGAATTCATTATGATGACGGAATTTCAAAAGGAATTGAATGCTGAAGATGGCGAAGAATAAGTAAAGCCATTGAGTATACGCGT
>Ga0210046_1001269_pt1 | contig 20067 bp, 13 predicted proteins | sample CryGeyCG2114_250_FD_185461 | JGI IMG/M metagenome (GOLD analysis project Ga0210046, IMG submission 185461) | Groundwater microbial communities from aquifer - Crystal Geyser CG18_big_fil_WC_8/21/14_2.50 (SPAdes) (version 2) | ecosystem: Environmental > Aquatic > Deep subsurface > Groundwater ... | reverse complement strand
GGACATTGGTAAACTGTACCGAGTCCACCTGTAACGATCCATTGTCCTGTATGGAATAAGTGGACAACAGGTTTTCACAACCATTCCCATCCCTCACATTCAGCGCGTAACTGCCTGCATACTGGTTTGTTAAATCCAGTTGCGTTCCCACAGTATCTCCTGCCAGGTCGGTCCAGAAAAATTCAAGAGGCGTTGTCCCGTTGACTTGTAGCCCAGTGATGGAACCCGTGGGCTGTCCGCAACCGGCATCATTGATGCCCAGGTTGGTTTCATCCAACAGGGGTGCCGGGTAAAGCCCGATGTGGATGCTGTCGGCCTGGCTACAGCCGTTCAGGGTGGCACGCACCCAGTAGGTGCCTGTGTCGCTGACCCCCAGCTCCGGGCCGGTGGAGAAATCATTCCAGCGGTAAGTGCCATCACAATTGGGTTTCAGGGTGATCACAAAGCCCGTGTTACAGAACATCGTGTCGCTTCCCAGATTGGGTTCGGGGATGGGGTGGATCGTGATGTCCTGTGTCACTGTTTTTTCAAGCAAGCCCGAATAGACTGTTAAATCAACATGGTAAGTCCCTGCATTGGAGAAAACGTACTCCGGGCTAAACCGGGTAGAGGTATCATTGGGCATATTGGGAAAATCATTGAATTTCCAATACACCGAATCTATACCGTTGGTGTTTTCTATCTCAAAGTTGGTAGCATCGCCGAGACAGAAGTATTGTGCCGTAAAAGTGGGATCGTTGAGATAGGATTGGATAAAGGAGGGGAGACCTTCTTTAGTAATACGACCCTCTAGGTATACGGCATCAGGTTCAAAATTACAGGCCAGGCCTGCTTCATTGGGTGAGTGGATCACACTTAAATAATGCTCACTTCCATTACCTCCAAAGGCACAGTAAATTTTTCCATCGGGACCAAGCTGGAGAGCCCCAACACCTGTAAATCCAGGTTCCTGTATAACATTGGTTTCAGTAGCTAATATCTCCTGTGGCGTCCCTGCATTCATATCATATTGAAACAGATAGTTTGATTTTATATAAAGTTTGGTATTATCTGGTGAATATTCCACACCATAACTCCCCCCTATTTCTTTATGTACCATGTTGCTATCACTAACCATTCCTGTTTCGCTATCAAAATTTAAGGATTCAAAAAACCCAGAGTTGGATCCGCCAAATGCACAGACCGCAACTCTTTTCCCATTTGGGGATATTTTCATGTAGCCTCTAAAATTATTCACCACCGAACCAACCGTACTGATTACCGGAGTATGATGGATGCTATCTTTGGTTACATGGTAGGCATAGTATCGGTTGTTGTTTATGCCATGGGCTAACACCCAAACATCCTTTCCATTGGCATGGCGAACAGCACTTAAATACCATGAAGAGCTATTAAAGAGGTTGATTCCTTTCTTGTCGGCAACCACTCCACCATTACTATTGTCCAAGTTTATATCGATTACTGAATATTGAAAGTGATATTGAAAAGCAGGATTGTCCCAGGTAAAGTTAAAAAAATAATATAGATGGTTGTTATCGGGAAAGGGAACAATCATCGCGCCTTGGGTAGAATAAGCCCCCATATCCGTTCCGTTCAACATATGGACATGATTTCTGTTCCAGATAGTAACTCCATCAGAGTATAAAAGTAATTGTCCGGTACTGTCCGAAATACATGCACTACCTGTGCCACCTGCCCAGGAAATATCCATTTGACTGTTGGACAAAGCCACCGGTGGGCTCCCAGGGTTAAAATCCACACCGGCCTTTTGTCCAAAGTACCAGATATTGGCTTGTTTGCCTTGGGAGTAGGCACACATAGGATGCAAACCAAAAATAAGAAGAACCAAAAATGGCAGTATCCTTATGTTACATGTCCGGGTATTCATTATCCCTTTTTTTTGTTGATTGATGGGATAAAAGTAGGGAAAAATTAAAATAGAATATAAAACAAAGGGAATATTTTTATTGTTTTAGTCCCTGAGCCCTTTCCGGAATATTTTAAAATCCTATTAATCATGTATCTAAAAGAGTTATTTATTTTGACCCGCAGGGTTGGAAAAAAACAGAGAGGTGGATATAAAACCTGATTGGTACAGAGTGTCAGAATGAACAAATAATTAAAAACACAGTTACAGCAGTTTACAGACTAATGAACAAAAAGTAACTTCATTAAAATGCAGTATGAATATTAGCTAAAATTCATTACGATAAGATAATAAGTGTGTTAAAAATTTGCCGATAGCTTCTCCCTACTCTTTTGGGTAGGATAAATACCCCCCTTTTCCCCCCTTGACAGGCATAATATTTAGATTCAACTTTGAACCCATATTAAATAGAACAACCAGCGATGAATTCTCGGCAAATAAATAGAGACAGAAAACCACGGTCAAGCAAAAAGGCCAAACCAGCCTATTAATAAATTATACCAAAATGATGAAAGGAGACTTGCCAATGAAATAGAAAAAAGCATTTATCGGTTACCAAAAAAACACTGCCGGACGGATTGTGTTAAAAAAAACAGAAAAACACACACCGCAAAGGTAAATAATCAATTAATAATTAATACAATATGCCATGAAAAAACATTTTTTATTCTTCTTAATTTTTTTAACTGGTCTTTCGGGATTTTCTCAAAGGTTTGAGTTAAGCCTTAATTTGTAACCCTTCAAACCAATTTCTCTTTCCAAAATATTACTGTATTCATGAACCGAATTGTTGTAGCTTTGACCATTCTAACTTTCGCATTAAAATGGGATGAAAAAGATTCTGGCTATAGACGACAACGAGAATAACCTGATTTTAATCAAATCTATTTTAGTAAAATATTTTCCGGATAGTCTTGTGTTTACGGCCTCCTCGGGCGAATCGGGTATTAAATTGGTAAAAGAAGAATTGCCCGATGCCATCCTTCTGGATATTATTATGCCGGGCATGAATGGGTTTGAAGTATGCCAGACTTTAAAGAATGACAAACTCACGAAACACATTCCCATCCTACTGGTTTCGGCATTGGGACAAAATACCGAAGACCGGGTAAAAGGACTGAATATCGGGGCGGAAGCCTTTATTACAAAACCTTTCGATACGGCGGAACTCATTTCTCAGGTAAAGGTGATGCTGAGAATAAAAAGTGCCGAAGATTTGTTAAGAAAACAGAATGAGAGCCTGGAAATATATATTAAAAAACAAACCAAGGAGTTTAATCAGAGTGAAACCCGTTTTTTACAGATCTCTGAATATGCACTGGAATATTTCTGGGAAGCTGATTCCACCGGACTATACACCTATGTTAGCGGCGTTGTTGATAAAATACTGGGGTACAAAAGTGATGAAGTCATCGGGAAACAGTATCTTTTCGATTTTCCGCGTACAAAAAACAACGAAAGATCAAACGAGTTGCTATTTAATGTTTTCAATACCAGGCATGACTTTAAAGAAATCGAAATCCATGGCCTGCATAAAAACGGCACAAAAATTTGGCTCAAAATAAATGGGTTCCCCATTTACGACAGTGAGTTAATGTTTATTGGATACAGGGGAGTTACGCATGACATTACTTTGCGGCGACAGGCGGAAGAGGATTTAAAAAACAGCCTTGAAGAAATTAAAAACTATCAGATAAAACTTAAAAAACTGAACTCGGAATTGATCCTGGCTGAGGAAAAGGAACGCAGAAGGATTGCCGAATATCTTCATGATGGAGTTGGTCAAATCCTATCCATCGCCCACATCAGTTTATCATCGTTGTTAAGTAAAAACCTGGATCCTGAGGTTCAGAAGATGATTAGCGCATCAACCGGATTACTGAGCGATGCCATTGTGCAAACCCGAACACTAACCTATGATTTGAGCCCCCCCATCCTGTATGAACTGGGTCTGATTCAGGCCATTACATGGAAATTGGATCAGATTAAAAATAATTATCCCATTGCTGTCACGGTTCAAACCAACGATACCAACCCGGACATAGATGACAATACGCGTATTTTATTGTATCGCATTATTTGCGAACTGCTGATCAATGTGGTAAAACATGCAGAGGCTGATTTAATTGAGGTGCAGATTATGAAAGATGAGAATTTTTATTATTTTGCAGTGATTGACAATGGCCATGGTTTTGATGATCCATCCGAATTAAATTTTATAAAAAAAGGAGGACATGGATTGTTTAGCATCCACGAACGGCTTGACTCTATCCAGGGAAAACTCAACATTGAAACTGAAACTAATAAGGGAACCAAAGCGATGGTAAGTATTCCGATTAAAAAAAAATAAACCATGCCGATAAAAATTCTTATTGCCGACGACCATCAATTATTTCGCGAAGGGCTGATGACTTTGCTGTCAGGCGCCTTAAACATCGAAATTGTGGCACAAGCTGAAAATGGTAAACAAACCATCGAAAAGGCAAAAACACTAAGTCCCGATATCATTTTAATGGACATAGGAATGCCCATAATCAATGGCATTGAAGCTACCGGAATTTTACAAACGGAAGCTCCCAAAACCAAGGTCATAGCATTGACCATGCATTCCGAAAAACACTTTATTAAAGGAATGCTTGAGGCGGGGGCCTGTGGCTATTTATTTAAAAATTGTGCTTATGATGAACTAATAGATGCGATCAACACCGTATATGCCGGAAAAAAATATTTAAGCGATGACATTACCGAATTCATCATCCACGACTACATTGGAAAGCCAAAAAATAAGCAGGAAGATGATCCTCAGCTTTCGGCAAGGGAAATGGAAATACTCAAGTTAATTGCCGATGGGAAAACGAGCCGTGAAATTTCGGAACTGCTATTCGTGAGCATAAAAACAATTGGCACACATAAACAAAATATCCTGAATAAATTAAACATGAACTCCACGGCCGATCTGGTAAAATACGCTATAAAAAAAGGGCTGATTTCTTTGTGGTAAAGCACTTGTTTTAGCAATTAATTTCTAAAACTCTTTAACTCAACCCAAGAATCAGCATTTCGAACCCCGACATCAGCAAATTGCCTATTTATTTCCACCTGCGATATAACTACCTTTGTTCCAAATTTTAACACAAAGTGGTCGACTTTAAGAAAGCTGTCCTTATTATTACCGTAATTGGCCTGTTATTTTATATGCCTTCATCCGGCTATTGTCAGAACAACAACACGGCAGAGGTACCACTTATGCTAAGTATTCCACCTGTTTCACTCATCAACTTTGCTGTTGATGGAGAGCAGGTAATTACCTATAGCTATTCTTTGTTGGAACCCAATAACGTGGAGCAGATTATCAATCCAAACACGGGTGACAACACCTGGTTAAACTACTCCTCTATTGTAAATCCTGGGGCAACAAATTATATTACCGCCAATATCAGTTCAGGAAGCCTGCCGGCTGATGTTACCTTACGTGTTGTCATCAGTGAGGATGTCGGTTTTGGTTCCGGGGCAACAGGCACACCCATTGGGGAAATAACCCTCTCGAGCTATCCACAGAATATCATTGTCAATATAGGCAGTTGTTATACAGGATCCGGAACAAACAGGGGACACCGGCTTACTTATATCTGGGACAATCCGGAGAGCTATAATTACAGCAACAAATACGAAAATGGCCAGGCAATTGCAGTTACCTATACCATCACCTCCACCGAATAAATGGAATATGAATAAAAACGGATTAAAAAATATCCTTCTTGGCATCTGTTTCCTGCTTACTATGACGGCATGGGCTCAAGTATGGACCGCCGGAGACAACATTACCTTACAAATATCGGAATTCGCATTGATAGAAACCAACCATGCCCCGGTAACATTGACTCTCGCTACTTCAACAGCGGGAGCACCTGTGGGATCGGTATCCAACTCCGATGTATTTGTTAAAATATCATCCATCGTCCCCGGCGGTACCGACCGGGAACTTACAGCGAGAATAAGTAGCGGATCAATTCCTGCCGGAACGAGTTTAACACTGGTTTCGGCCAATTGCACCACCACCAATAGCGGAGGAGCATTGGGAACAGCCATCACCACGCCCATCACATTAACATCTGTAGATCAGTTTTTAGTAAGGTATATTGCAACTTGTTATACCGGTACAGGGTATAACGATGGCTACCAGATGACTTTTACCTGGGCACCCCTGAACCCGGCAGCAAACTACAGTCAGATAGCCGCGGCCACCTACAATATAACGGTGGTCTTTACGCTTACTGCCCACGATGGCAATTAAATAGTGCTTGTCTTTAAAGCCCACCTGAACTATCGGTTTTTATGAATCACATTTCAGTTTTTATGAAGTGCATTTCAGTAAGTGGCCTATAGTTTCCGAAATAATGCCAAGTATCTTTGTGTCAGAAATATTTTAGTAAGAAACAAAAATCAAACTACTATGAAAAAATTAATACTTATCACTGGGATAATGAGCTTTTTACTGGTAATGCATGTAAACCTTTTTGCACAAACAACTACCTCAAACCAGGAATTAACCATGGGTATACCCGAGGTTCTGCTTATTAATGCTGTTGTTGCTTCAGGGTCTCTCGGCGCCCTTACGTTGGAACTCACCACCACCGTTGCCGGTACGGCCATTGCAGGTGGCACGGGAACCAGTTATGCGCAAGTTTCTTCCATTGTTGCAACAGCAGAAACGCGCAGTATTACTGCCGCTGTAACCGGAGTACCTACCGGAACGGCACTTTCTGTAACTACTGCTATTCCCGCAACCGGTAATCAGGCTGGAGTTCTGGGTGCAGGAACCTCAGGTGTAGCATTGGTAAACGCAGCTGCTGCAACGGATATAGTTACCGGAATAGGAAGTTGCTACACCGGTACCACACCAGGTGATGGTTACTCCTTGGCTTGGACTTGGGATGCTGGAGCACTAGGTGATTACGGTTCGATTGTTGCCACAGCTGGGGCAACAGCTACGGTTGTTTTAACCATTACGAACACACCATAACAAATAGTATTATAAATTGAGAACGTAAGATAAATTGAGTATTTAGTATGTGAATAGGGGGAGATGGGCTTTCTTCCCCTATTTTATTTATCATTCAATTATGCGACCCAAACTCTGGAAAAGCAAAGAAACAAAAAACTGTAAAGATTTATTTTATTGACTAATTATTTGTAATATTGACAAATATAAATAACAGTTTAGGATATGAAAACATTTAAGTTACTGCTCGCACTTTTTTTTGTCGGATTAATTCCCTTGATTTCTGTAGCATCCATCGAAGTAGTGGGGAGTCTGCGACATATTAACAAAGGAGAAAAAGGGGACGTGTACAAAGGGGAGATAAAAATTCAAAATAGCGGCAATACCGATCAGGAAGTAAAGATCTATCAAACTGATTTGCTTTACAACTATGAGGATTTTACCTATTATAACGACCCTGTCTCACACGATCGCTCCAATGCCAACTGGATTCAATATAGTCCAAAAACAACCATTGTGGCAGGTAACTCAACCATGTACATTCAATATGAGGTAACCATTCCTCAAAACGACACCATCACAGGCACCTACTGGAGTGTATTGATGGTAGAAGGTGTTAATCCGATCGACCCCGCCCAGGAAGGGCAATTTAACATCAACACGGTAACACGCTATGCCATTCAAATAGTGACCGAAATAGCAGATGAGAGTAAAGGGAAACTGGAATTTTTGGAACCAAGTCTGATAAAAGAAGGTGACCACTTGTTTTTAGCTGTTGACATCATCAATACCGGCGATCATTACATCGTACCTGATGTCTCCATGGAATTGTTTAATGATGCCGGCGAATCGGTTAAAGTAATTATGGCTGCAAAAAAAGGGCTTTTTCCTGCTACTTCGGCACGCTACAGGTTCGACCTCGAGGGAATAGAAAGTGAAAAGACGTATCACACCGTAATAGTGGCAGCAGGTGAAGGAGATGATGTTTTCGGTTTAGAATACACACTCTTTTTTTAATGCCGGGTCATACATTTATTCTTTTTAAACCAATCAGATAATAACATCAAATTCCAAAAGAGAAATAAGTAGTTGGTTATTTGTACTAAATAAAGCATGTAAATGTGGAAATTTGTTTCAGTATTTACATCACTGTGGTTCATGTCATTGGTCATATATGCAGGCAAAGGCGATTTAGAGATACAACTGGTTAATAACAACAAGATTGAACTAAACCCGGGTTCCAACTCCAACATGGCCATCATGTTGGTCAATAATACGGATTCAGATAAAGAGTTCCAGCTTAAAATTACCACCCCGGACGGCCTGAGCCAGCTAACAGATTATTCATCGGTGATCGTGGAAAGGGCCAGCAAAAAATTAAAAATTTTTAGCTTTTATGTGAACGAATCTACCGGGGTGGGTGATTATTCCATTGGCATCGAAGCATGGGACAAGTTGGAAAACAGTAAAATCGGAGAAATTCAAATTCCCGTTTATGTAAAACCACAATACGCCATTTTAACCAGCGTAATGAAAGCACCTGATTATGTATTTTCGGGAGATACACTGAGTGTGCAATTTATGGTACAAAATTTATCAAATACAAAGGTCAACATTGAAGCAACGATCATCAATGCAAGAATTTCAGAAACCAAAAAGCTCGCGCTCGATCCGGGTTCCTCGGTGTTTATTGGCGTATTTGTGACCACCGAAAAAGACATCATCCAATATACCCGAAAAGGGGTGAGCCTTTCAGCTACCATTGTGGAGAGCCCTGAAACAACAAGTGAAACCTCCTGTGTTTTCGATGTGATTCCTTCGGGCAAAATCAAATTCGATTCTTACAATAGGATACCCACCAAAATATCCGGTCTTTTTGTAACCAACAACCAAACCGGGGAAAGACTCTATGGCTATATGTTTGATATTACCGGGTCAGGCACCATTTCGTATAGAAAAAAAAGGGAGATCGCGTTTCATTTCCGGGGACCAAACCGGCAGGGAAACCCCATACTTGGCCAGACAGATGAATACAACATCAAATATGCTTCGCCACATTCTAAAGCCGCAATAGGCGACAACAGCTACACCTTAACCGATTTAACCGAAGGATCGAGAAGCGGCCGGGGCCTTGAATATGAACACACCTTAAAAAAAATCAGCCTCGGTACCTTTATCAATTTCCCCAGGTTTTATCCCAACTTGCAACGGGTGGCCGCAGTGTATGGCGGTTATACTTTAGAAAAAAAACTGAACATCAAATTGGGATACCTGAACAAGTTGTTTGTAACAGATAGCGCCGCTCAGCTCTTTTCCTTTTCCGGGGGGGCCAGTCCACTAAAGTGGGGGGACATTAAATTTGAGTATGCCATGGGAATGTCCAATGGAAAAACCACCAAAGCCTATTCAACAGATTTGCGGGTGCATTTCTCACGTTACAGGATGTTTTTTGCCTACACCAAAGCCGATCAGGACTTCCCTGGGTATTTATCAAACTCACAATATGTTTCATCGGGTGTGAATGCTTCTGTTTTCCGTAAAGTAGATTTAACGCTGAATTACAATTTAAACCATACCAATATTGCACTGGATACCATGTATGCCAATGCCCCATTTAGCAGTAATTTGAGTTTTTCGGCGGGTTATGCCATCAATTTTAATCACAGCCTGAATATCGGAGCAAGTATGCGATCGAACGAAGACATGAGCCTGAAAAAAAAATTCAATTATAAGGAATATACGGCCCGCATTGGTTTGCGTAGCAGAATAAACCGCTTCGGGATCAACGCATACGGAGCCATGGGCAAAACAGAAAACCTACTTCCACTTAATGTGGGTGAGCTCACGAATGTGATCAATGCAAATTTATCGATGCAATATAATGTAAACAAAAGTATATTTGTAAAAACCTTTGTCAGTTACATGGGTGGGCAACAATATCTTACAGGCGGCCTGACCAATGTTTTTTATGGAGCGACCATCGATGCCAATTGGGGAAGTAAGGTTAAAGTTTTATTTCAATATCAAAACGGTTACCAGGTGGAAGAATATTATCGCGACAGGAGTTTACTTGGTTTGCAGGCAAGCTACCTGATGCATCGCAACCATGAGGTGGCGATGGGCGTAGATTATGACCTCAGGAAAAACTCGCTTAACAATACCGTACTCAGTGCCAGCTTAAAGTACACTTATACCATCAATATTCCTGTTGCCCGGAAGGAGGATGTCGGGGGACTTCAGGGCAGGATCATAAATCATGGTGTTGATAATATTGAAGGAATTTTGCTTACCTTGGCAGGAAATATCGTATTTTCGGATAAAAAAGGAGAATTTGACATTCCATTTGTAAAAACGGGAACACATTTTTTGTTTATGGACAATTCAAAATCAGGACTGAACACCATTGCCGAAACACCCGGGCCGTATAAAATAGATATCCTGCCGGGTGAAAAAACCTATTTTGAAGTATCTTTAACAAAATCAGGAAAAATAACCGGTACCATTGTGATTGAAGAAGATGAAAATAAGGATAAGAAAGGCTTTATTGCTGTAAAGGCAAAATTGGATAAGCTCATCATCGAAGTCAACAATGGCATCGAAACCTACCGTGTTTTTACCAATCAGGACGGGACGTTTGGTTTTAATGACCTCAGGCCCGGAACATGGAAGCTGATTGTGTACGACCGCGGAATTCCTGCGGGATATCAGTTGCTGACCAATGAATACAATATCAACCTGTCGTCCGCTGAGATCAAAAATGTGGAGATAGCTATCAGGAAAATTTCACGTAAAATCAAATTTCAAAAAAGCTGATCGCTTTTTTGAAACAAACTAACTACGCTTATGAAAAAGCCAAGTTTCACCTTCTGTATTTTATTACTCTTCGCCAGCAGTGCCCTGTACGCGCAAAACAGCCTCACTGTGAGTAAGAGAAGCCCCATATACATGGATTTAACACCATCATATAATGCCGGGCTTCCAAAAAAGGTAATCACCGACGAATCACAGTGGCTCAACTATACAACCCTCGTCCATCCGTCAGAGCCCAACATCTCGATCACGGTGGAAGTGGCTTCCGGGAGTATCCCTGATGGCATGGAGCTGCAAATTGAAGCCAAACCTTATGTAGGCATGAGCAAAAGCAGGCAGGGAATGCCCACCGGTAAAATTAGGGTTTCTAACCGGCCACGTGTATTGATTGATAATATCAGCACCTGCTATACCGGGTCGGGCAGAAACGAGGGACATCAGCTTATCTTTTCGTTTATTATCACCGATTACTCGAAAGTACGATCAGGAATCAGTACCATTTATGTGCAATATACCATTACGCAATAATTGACTTTATTTACAAAAAATATTCAGTAACCAATGTCGGGAGTTAAAGAGTCACCAAGGCAACGAATGATTTCAATGATGTATTTGGTATTGACTGCCTTATTGGCTTTAAATGTTTCCAAAGATGTGATCAACGCTTTTTTGGTGGTGAACGACAACATCGTTCAGACAAATGAAAACCTCTCACAAAAACTGAATGATATCTATGCCGATTTCGAAAAAAATTATCAGATAAACCAGGTTAAGGTAAAGCCATACTGGGAAAAAGCACAGGAAGCAAAAGCACTTTCCAGGGAAATGGTTGATTATGTCCAAAACGTACGGAATGAACTGATCGCTGCTACAGAAAACGTGTCAATAGATTCTGCAAAACTCATTTCAGTTAAAAACATCAAAAAGAAAGACAACTATTTGGTACCAACCCGATATTTCATGGGAAGTTCGAATGATGGCTCCGATGGTGCTTCGAAGAAGTTAAAAGATAGAATCATCCTGTTTCGGCAGGAAATGCTCGCGTTGGTCGATCCCAGAAACTTACAGAATGTCAACCTTGGCCTTGACACCGAAGGTCCCTACTACAATGCAGATGGACAGGAGCAAAACTGGGAAACCCATTTTTTTTATAATACCATTGTGGCTGCCGATATTCCTATCCTGAACAAAATTATTTCGGATGTTTATAACGCAGAATACGATGTGGTTAACTTATTGCACAAATCCATCGGACAAGGTGATTTTAAATTCGACAGAATAGAAGCCAAAGTGTTGCCGAAAAGCAATTTTGTTTTTATTGGAGATGAATATCAGGCCGAAATCATTGTAGCTGCTTACGATACCACCCAGAGCCCAGAAGTTTACTTCATGCAAGGTGTTGACTATCTTCCGGCAACCATGATTGGCCAGGCCACTTTGTTGGATAATGTACCCGGAAAAATAAACCTCAACCTTTCGGCCCGGATGGAAGGGTTAAATAAATATGCCGGGTTTGTGAGGGCAAAAGCAAGTACCGGAGAAGTAAACGATTATCACTTTAACAATGAATACTATGTAGCCAGTGCCTCGTTCACCATTTCCGCGAAAAAAATGAACGTGTTTTATATTGGCGTTGACAATCCCGTTTCGATTGATATTTCAGGTATCCCTAAAGAAAGTTTAACTCCGACTATCTCCTGCGGCACCATCAAGCCCGATCTTTCAAGCAACGATTGGGTGGTAAATGTTCCTGTAGGATGCAATGACGCGGTTGTTACCCTCGCCACCAACATCAATGGTGTGCAAAAGTATTTGGGTTCAAAGACTTTCCGGGTAAAAAAACTACCCGATCCCGCGGCCACCATTGCCGGGAAAAACTCAGGTGTTATAAACCGCGATATTATGATCGCTGCCGGAGCCCTTGCTCCAAAAATGCCCGACGATTTTGAGTTTGACCATTCTTTCGTCATCAGCTCTTTCACCATGACCGTTCAGCGGGGTTTTAAAGTGTACAACCTCGATTCAAAGAACGCCTATTTAACAACCGAAATGATCGATCAAATAAAACAAACAAATAGGGGACAGAGCGTGGTTTTCGAAAACATCATGGCCCGCGATCCCGATGGAATCGAGCGAACACTTTCGCCCATTGTTTTGACGATAAATTAGATGTCGGCAGTAAGACGAAAATTTCACTCGGATTACCGCCCTACATTTCGAAACCTTCTCCCGCCAAACCGCTCGTTGTTCAATTAATGGAAACCATTTCCTATAAGCACTTCCCACCGATTTGCTTATTACCTTTGTTAAACTAATCAACAGGTACGGAGTACCGCCAATATTTATAGAAAAACAAGATCACACTTTTTAAGGTGCAGCGCACCGTTCTATTTTCGTGTTGGCAGCAAGGCGACGACCCACCGCGCATTTAAGCACTTTCGGTTTTTCTCTTACACACATAGCCAACACAAAAAACAAAAAAAACTTAAATCTTTGCCTGCGCTCATAAAACAACTCAGACTTTTAGAACAAAACATTTTACTTGCAACTTTCGGAAAGTAAAACAAAAATACCCGACTTGATAAGGATATCAAACGGACTTTATTTCATCCACAAACAGACTAAAAATGAAAAAAACAAACCCACCAGTTTAAAACCAATGGGTTTGTGAATATTTGTTTGTTAAATGTTACAGACTAAAATTGGACTCTGCATGTAAAGAACAAAACCAATTTCTGTTTTAACGGTTGCCCATAACCTTCAAGGTTTCTGTTTGGCTACCGTTGCTAACGCTGATAATGTACATTTCGGCTTTTGTATCGAACACAAGGTGAATTTCCTTTTGCCCTTCGCTCACTTTGTAGGTGGAAGAAAATATTTTCCTTCCCACAACATCATAAACATTCACATTGTAAACCGTATTACTGTTTTCTGAAACCAATACCGCATGGATTCCCTGTGCATCTATTCCCTTGAAATAACAGAAGTTTCCGTCATCATTTGTGCCATCTCCCATTCCTGTGGCTGAATTCTTAAAAGAAGGGCATTCTTGCGTATATACTGGTGGATCAGGCGGGCTTGTAGCTAAAAAATCCGGTCTATTACAATAATCTGTATGAGCCTCACGGACTGCCGACTCCGTATTAAAAGTACTCAATGCAACATCTCCTATTTCAAGACATCCCGGATCGTTTACAAAACCGTTAACCTGTATCAGTGTATAACCAAAAGTTTGGTTGTTGTTGTTATAAATTCCAACAATTGACAAGTTGCCATTTTGATAGATGGAGTTTTCGGGAGCCCAGTATCCGGTAACAGCTTTCTGACTGCCCAGGGGAACAAGTTCGCGCGAATATGAATTAAAAGTATTATTGCCCGACATCAAATTTGAGGCTGTCGGAATATTGTAGCTAAACAGCAATTGATCTGAAGTTGCCCCATCAACAAAGCAATTGCCTGTTATCATTATTGCACCGTTGTTATAATGCATCTTATGTGCTCTGGTACTACCGAGTGCAATTGATAATGGATCACTAAATTCGTATTTTACCGGCTGCTGTTTAATGGTGCCATTATTATTTAATTCCATCACTGCAAAAGGATATCTTGACGAATTAAGCAATACAAACAAGTTGTTATTTGCTGTATTGTATTCCACATCAACTCCCGAATATCTGTCGATTGGAAAGTTGTAAACATTGCACCATTGCAGGTTCAAATTCAAGTCAATTGTCCCCACCATGGGGTTATAATTGCCTGCAAAATCAGTAGTTGTAGTCATGCCCGTAAAAGCAATCTCGGTTCCGGCTCCAGAAATCTCCAAATCAGTAACCACGCAAATCAAAGGGGCTTGTGGATCGGGAAGATTATCAGGGTCAAATATTAATACTTGTGGATTGGCTAATCCCAGTGCATCTATTTTCATAATAAAAGCCTTTGACTTACCTTGGATGTTGTTCATGTTAATATCAGCAAAAAGCTGGTCGGCCATAACTCCCGAAATGTAGAAAGACTGGGCTTCCCTGGAATATATAACCCTTAAACCAATGGCATTAGCGGGATCTTGTATACCCGGATAACTTAGGTCAAAATACTCTATACTAATCAACGCCATGGTTGCCTTATCATAAATTCCCAAAAACGGATAGCCCATTCCTGTTACACCAAGGGGATAATATACCCCCGTACCTGCACCATATTGATAATCTTCTGTGGGATAGATAGTGAAATCAGTCAATTGGATGTTTTCAGGGGCAACCACGGTTGGTTTCTTTCCTGTTATGAAATTAGCCCCGTCTATTAAATGCCCATTAATAACAAAGCTATTTACACCCCAGTCCGTTTCATTGCCCACAACAAATTGCCGGGGCTGGTTGTTCACAAAGCCACCTTCAATGGAATGGCTTTATGTTTTTTGTACGTTGTTTGATCAGGGTAAGTAGTTACTTTAAACCTTTGCGAAAACCCTGTCAGGCCAATTAGGCCCATCAACACAAATAAAGTTAATTTTTTCATAATGTGAAATTTTAGTTGAAAAATAAATGGATAATAATTTGTAAATGTAATATATATATATTTTTAAGTAAACAAAAAAATAACAAAATAAATCTGCAATATTTTTAAACATTACACATATTTTTATATAGTTTTACATAATTAGTTTAGAAACAAAAAGCATCATGAATACCAACAAACATAAAGTGTTTAGTTTAGTACTACAAGAAAGTGTTGGTTTAATAATTCCCTTATTGGTCCTTTTTTTTGTTTTATTGCTTCACCTTAATTCTTATTCTCAGGGCAAGGAGGCCAATATCTGGTATTTTGGGTTTAAGGCAGGAGTTGATTTCAACCCTGGTAGTCCACCGGCAACACTACTTAACAGCCAAATGAACGCTGGTGTGGGTTCGGGTGGAAATGGCTGTGCCAGTATCGCCGATAGTACCGGACTATTACTTTTTTACTCTAATGGAGTTACTATCTTGAACAAAAACCATGTGCCTATGCTAAACGGTCAGGATATGGGGTCATATTCTACCCAAGGAGCCATAATTGTCCCCCAACCAGGCAGTAACCACTTGTATTATTTCTTTAATTTTATAGGGGAATTCAGTGTCTTACAATATCATTTTCAATATTCGGTAATTGATATGAACCTGGATAATGGGAATGGAGGTGTGGTTGCCACGCAAAAGGGTATTCGTCTTTTTAATAATTCTACATTTCATTTAAGTGCCGTAAGCCATGCCAATGGGCATGATGTATGGGTACTGGCACATAGTTCCTCTAGTAATAATTATTATGCCTATCTGGTAACCACCGACAGCCTTCATCATACACCAGTTATAAGCCAAGCAGGATCAGATTTTGATGACCATACAGGTTATATGAAAATTTCCCCTGACGGGAAAAAAGTAGCTGCTGCAACATATGGCGGTAATGGTTCATTTTTCGATTTAGTTGATTTTGATAATGAAACAGGTATGGTAAACGATGACAATATGGTACATAGTGCCACTCGGAATTACTATGGAGTAGAATTTTCACCGGACAATTCAAAGTTATATACAGAGGGTGGTATTCACTTGTTTCAATATGATTTGAATGCCGGCAGCCCCCAGGACATACTGGATTCGGAGGTGTTAATCGCAGATGTAACCACCGGTAACGGGGCATTGCAGTTGGGCCCTGATGGTAAAATTTACTGTAGCTTAGGTACTTCACTATATTTAAGTGTTATCAACCAACCAAACAAATTAGGATTAACCTGCAATTTTGAACAAGATGCCGTTTACTTAAAAGGTCGTTATGCAAACGGTGGTCTCCCCTCCTTTATCCAATCATACCTGAACGACCCCTCTTTCAGCACCCAGTATAATTGTGTAGGCGATGCAACAACTTTTGTAATCACGGAAACCAACGGCATAGATTCGGTTTTTTGGAAATTCAACGATTTCCCCAACCAGCCCAATGATACATCCACGCTTTTCAGCCCTGCTTATGTTTTTTCCAATGCAGGTACTTTTTTTGTTGACCTTACCGTTTACTCAGGTCTGTTGGAAAAAACCGTAACACAAGAAGTTATAATCCATCCTTTGCCTGAGCCTGAGCTTGGCAACGACACTTTGTTTTGCGATACCAATTTTTCCATCACCCTCAATCCCAACTGCAACGCGGCATCTTATTTTTGGAACACATGGGCAACAACACAGGAAATAATAGTTAACGATACGGGGACTTACTGGGTAAAGGCAACGAGTGCCGAAGGTTGCAGCAACAGGGACACCATCAACATAGGCCTTTACCCAAAGCCCTTGTTGGATGAAAACAATCTTGCAGTAACAAATACGGGATGTGGGCAAAACAATGGCTCAATAACAGGGTTACAGGTTGTTGGAACACCTCCGCTTGCTTATTATTGGATAAATATAGTGGGTGATACCATTGGTTTTAACTTAGATGTGCTTAACCTCTCGGCAGGGGCATACAGCCTGGTTGTGGCATATAGCGAATGTTCCTCCATGATAGCAACTTATTTGGTCGAAGACGATGGCAACCTGCAAATTGATTCTATTGCCTTTACCAATGACCACTGTAGCTCAGGCTCCGCAACCCTGGCTATTTATGCTAATACCACAAACCCGGATATCTTAACTTACAGCATTGATGGCGTAAACTTTCTGCCTACCGGAGGAGTATTTACCAACCTTAGCGAAGGCTCGTACATTGTTATGACCAGGGACTCAAACAACTGTGAAGGCTATTATGAAAATAACCCTGTCATTATCCAGAATATTGCAGGTGTGGAGATAATTTCAGATAACATAACACCTGAAAATGATTTCTCGTCTGATGGTAGTATCTACCTCGAAGCTATCGTTGCAGGCGGAGATATTTATTATTCAATTTATAATGGAAGCAGCCCCCAGACCAATAACGGCCTGTTCCAAAACCTATCAGCAGGATTATATTATTGCAAAGTGTGGGACGGATTTGGTTGTGATACAACCTTTGAAGTTATCGTGCCACGCAACACAACCACAATACTCGAAGCCATTTCAGGGTTTGGCAATGCATGTGTGAACGACACAGTGGTAAGCTCATTAAACCTGGAACAGTTCAACGGTGTGTTTTCCTTTGTAGCAAAAATTTATTACGACATCAATGTTGTAAACTGTGTTGGTTATATCGATCTGTTGCCCGAATTAGAAGCAGTTTTTAATGCAAATATATCAACCCCCGGGGAAGTAATACTAACATGGCAGGGAACATTGCCATTAACCTTACCTGACACTGTAATGACAAAACTTGTATTTGGGGGGCTTGGTGAAGGTGTTTCACTTATTTATTGGGAAGCAGGTCCCGGGCAAAGTGTTTTCTTCGACCAGAAAATGGACACAATAAACGCAGTTTGCTATGTTGGGGAAGTACAGATTTTCAGTAGCCCGGAGATAGATATGCAACCCAATGAAAAAGCATGTTCAGGTGATACAATATTGGTTGAGCCAACTGTAACTGACGGTAACGGTACAATAATCTATGAATGGACAGGACCAAATGACTACCAATCCCAAAACTATGAATTGGTATTAAGCCCGGCCAACATAAACCAAACAGGTACATACACCCTTACAGTTATTGACACCATGTATTGTAAAAAAAGCCAAAACATTAACATAAATGTTATCCCATCACCCGAAATTGCATTTTCAGGATACGACACCCTTTGGGTTGAGCCCGGATTTTTACTTGATGCGGGGTACGGTGCAGAATCATATTATTGGAATACTGGTGAAACCACGGAAACAATAGTAATCGACAGCATGGGTAATTACATTGTTGAAGTTACATCTTATGAGAACTGCAAATCTACTGATGCCATACAAATACTTTGGGCAGGGACTCCTTTTTACCTTCCAAATGCCTTTACACCAAACGGTGATGGGTTAAATGACAGTTTCGGGCCAATACTACGTTACGATTATGTAAACCGCTACCACATGAGTATTTACAACCGCTGGGGGCAGGTGATATATGAAACTACAGACATAAACAAAGGTTGGGATGGTACATACAAAGGCAGCCCATGCATGTTAGGTGCATACGTTTACCGTATTGTTTATGAGGAATTTGGACAACAGCCAATTGAAAGCAAGGTAGTGGAAGGGACTGTTATGTTGGTCAGGTAATCAAATCTGGTATTAGACTTAAATTAATTGGACATAATGGACAAGAAAACAGCAAACGCTTCGCAGTCAAACACATTGTCAAGTCGCGCAAAAGCCCACCGCTCAATTAAGCACTTTCGGTTTTTCCCCGACACACATAGCCGACACAAAAAACCAAAAAAGCTTAATTTTTTGCCACCGCTCATAAAACAACATAGACTTTTAGAACAAAACATTTTACTTGCAACTTTCGGAAAGAAAAACATAAATATCTGACTTGACAAGTATATCAAACGGACTTTAATTCATCTACCAACATGCTAAAAATAAAAAAAACAAACCCACCAGCATTACACTAATGGGTTTGTGAATATTGACTGTAAATGTCACATATTAAAACCTGACTTTGTACATAAAGAACAAAACCAATTTCTGTTCTAACGATTGCCCATGACCTTCAATGTTTCTGACTGGCTTCCGTTGCTTACACTAATGATGTACATTTCAGATTTTGTGGCAAATTCAAGGTAAACTTCTTTTTGCCCTTCGTTAACGCTATAAGTGGAAGAAAACATTTTCCGTCCAACAACATCATAAACATTCACCTCGTAAACAGCATTACTGTTTTCTGAAACCAATACCGCATGGATTCCTTGCGCGTTTATTCCTTTGAAATGCCAGAAGTTACCATTGCTGCCCGTGCTATTTCCCAATGTTGATGCCGATTTACCACCTACTGTTGGGCAATCTTGAATTGGGTCAGGTTGATTTGGATCATTGTCTCTATCAAACTCAAATCCCAAGCAATCATCCCAGCTTGTAGCTTGGTCATCTTTTTCAGAAGCAAACCCTGTTATGTTCACCTCCCCTGTTTCAATACAGCCCGGGTCGTTGACAAAGCCGCTCATCTGGATAAGGGTGTAACCAAATGTCTGGTTGTTGTTGTTATAAATCCCAACAATTGACAGGTTGCCATCCTGATAGATGGAATTTTCGGGAGTCCAGTAACCGGTAACTGCCTTCTGGCTGCCCAAGGGCACCACCTCCGTTGAATAGTATTCGAAATAATTGTTTCCTGCCAAAAGATTGGTGGCATTGGGTATCTCGTAGCTGAACAACAGTTGTTTATCGATTGTTTGTGGCTGGCTGTTGTCTTCAACAAA
>Ga0210046_1001268_pt1 | contig 20086 bp, 15 predicted proteins | sample CryGeyCG2114_250_FD_185461 | JGI IMG/M metagenome (GOLD analysis project Ga0210046, IMG submission 185461) | Groundwater microbial communities from aquifer - Crystal Geyser CG18_big_fil_WC_8/21/14_2.50 (SPAdes) (version 2) | ecosystem: Environmental > Aquatic > Deep subsurface > Groundwater ... | reverse complement strand
GGGAATATTGTCTGGTTAATCTTCGGCGGTTTCGCCATCACTATTGAATATTTTATCTCAAGTTTAGTGCTGATGATCACCATTATAGGCATTCCGTTTGGTCTTCAAACCATGAAACTGGGCATTTTGGCATTGTGGCCCTTTGGAAGCACGGTAACCAGTTCCAGGCAATCCACAGGTTGTTTAACAACTTTCATGAATATTCTCTGGTTTTTTTGCGGAGGCCTGCTGATTACGCTGACTCATTTGCTATTTGGCATCCTGCTGGGCATCACCATCATTGGAATTCCCTGGGCAAAACAGCATTTTAAACTGGCCTCCCTGGCTTTAACGCCTTTTGGAAGGGATGTGGTGAGCATTTGAAAAGCAGGTAGTTATCACTTTTACGAAACCGTGCATGAAAGGCTCAACTCTGCGCTTATTCCCAGGTTAATTATTAACCACGTACGCTATTCTTACACTAATTTCAATCTTGAGTCCACTCCGAAAAGTCAAGAACCCCAACCTGCCAGCCGGCAGGCTGGAATCCACTAAAGGAGACTTTAATAATTTTTTGATTTTCAACGAATTCCCCTTTAGGGGTCTGGGGTAAATGAGTTGAAAATCAATGTACCTATATTTTTCTGAGGGGACTCAATCTTACAGCCTGAACCAGCTGGCACTCATCAGTTCGCTCCTGGAGTTACAATTATCTTTTATTTTCTTAAAAAACAAGCCTGCCTCCCCTTCTTTCTGATACTCGTAATGCCCTTCGGTACTTCCACAGCTGTGCTTGCCTGTATATACAATTGTGATAATGGATTTGTTCACCTGGATGGTACCCGTCACTTTTTCGGGACTATCCACAGCAGGAGATTCAAATACACAGGTATTCCCCTGAATGGATAACATGGTACCATCATAATTACTTACCCATGTGCCGCTCAGTTGAGCCATGGTATTCAATCCTTCCTGATCTGATACTTCTCCTTCAATGGGGTCAGGATTGATCGGTTCCTCAAGTTCAGCAACCTTTTTCTGTATATCCTTATCCTGATCTAAAACAAAGTAGCTGATAGCGAATGATATCAATGCCAATATGACCACCACCACCATAAAGATTAAAAAAGAATTGGGTGAATTCTTGCTTTTTCGTGCAATATGTCTCCGATTTGCCATGATCGATTTTTTTTGCTAAGATAAATAATTCCATTGGATGTAAAATTTACTGAATACAGAAATTTATAAATATCACAAACACTTTCCTTACTTTTGCGACATGCAAGAAACCATCCTTATCCTTGACTTCGGGTCTCAATACACCCAACTTATCGCCCGCAGGGTGAGGGAGTTAAACGTATATTGCGAAATACATCCTTACAATAAAGTCCCGAAAATCACCTCTGAAGTAGCAGGGGTTATCCTTTCGGGTAGTCCGTTTTCGGTACACAACACAGAGGCTCCGGCCCCTGACCTGACCGACATTCGCGGGAGAATACCGTTGCTGGGAGTTTGTTATGGAGCCCAATACTTAGCAAAACTTGACGGCGGTAAGGTAATGCCCTCCGAAATAAGGGAATACGGCAGGGCCAACCTGGGGTTTATTAACCAACAGAACGACCTCCTAAAAGGAATGTCGCAACACACCCAGGTGTGGATGTCGCATGGCGACACCATTCTGGATATTCCTGAGAATTACGAAATTATTTCCAGCACCGAAACCGTAAAAGTAGCAGGCTATAAAATCGCAGGTGAACCGACTTATGGAATCCAATTCCATCCGGAGGTATATCACACCACCGAAGGAAGTACCTTGCTAAAGAATTTTCTTGTCGACATCTGTAGATGTCATCAAAACTGGACGCCAGACTCATTTATCGATACAACCATTCACCACTTAAGAGATAAACTAGGCCACGACAAAGTGGTTTTGGGTCTTTCGGGAGGCGTCGACTCATCGGTAGCCGCTGTTTTGCTTCACAAAGCGGTTGGCGACCAGCTGCATTGCATCTTTGTTGACAACGGTCTGCTCCGTAAAAATGAATTTGAAGACGTCCTCCACTCCTACCGCGATATGGGTTTAAACGTGACCGGAGTGGATGCCAAAGACCGGTTTTTGGGTGCACTAAAAGGTATCACCGATCCGGAGAAAAAACGAAAAGCCATCGGAAATGCATTTATCGAGGTTTTCGATCAGGAAGCACACCGCATCGAAGAGGTACAGTGGCTGGCCCAGGGCACCATTTACCCGGATGTGATCGAATCGGTCTCGGTGAAAGGACCTTCTGCGACCATCAAATCGCATCACAATGTGGGTGGTTTGCCCGATTTTATGAAACTCAAAGTGGTTGAACCTCTGAATACATTATTTAAAGATGAAGTTCGTCGGATAGGTAAAGCCCTGGATATGCCTGCACATCTGATTGAACGTCACCCGTTTCCTGGACCCGGACTGGGCATCCGTGTGCTGGGCGAAGTAACCCCTGAACGTGTTAAGATTCTGCAGGATGTGGATCACATCTACATCAACCACCTGAAAACCACCGGACTTTATAACAAAGTGTGGCAAGCCGCAGCCATCCTGCTGCCTGTAAATTCGGTAGGCGTTATGGGAGACGAACGCACCTACGAAAATGTGGTAGCCCTACGCGCGGTGGAATCCACTGACGGGATGACGGCCGATTGGTCGCCGCTCCCCTACGAGTTTTTATCTAAAGTCTCCAACGAAATCATCAACCAGGTGAAAGGAGTTAACCGGGTGGTGTATGATATTAGCTCCAAGCCGCCGGCAACCATTGAGTGGGAATAAAAAGGGGGAAGCTGGAAGTCGGGAGACAGACCCCGATAGCCATCGGGGGAAGTCAGAAGTCAGAAGGAGGGAGACTGTAGGTTAAAAAATGGTAGAACTTTTTAATTAATATGCAATGGGCTTCAAATTTGAAAATCTGAAAATCTGGCAGCAGGCAATGGAGTTTGGAGAGGTAATTCATGTGATAACAATGAAATTTCCAAAAGAGGAAGTGTATAGCTTGTCTTCGCAAATCAGAAGAGCAACAGATACAATTGCATTGAATATTTCAGAAGGCTCAATCGGTCAATCTGATCCTGAGTTTAAAAGGTTTATGTCCTATTCAATTCGTTCGTTAGCAGAAGTCGTAACCTGTTTATACAAAGCCAAAAAAAGAACCTATATCACACAGGAAGAGTTTAATACCAACTATGAATTCGCCTATAATTTAATGAACATGATGATCGCTTTTAAAAACAACATCAAATAATGAGTTTATATCCATTCTTCAGTTCACTAACTTTCCTACTTTCCCGTCTTCCGGATTCCGCCGATGGCCATCGGGGTCCCACTTCCCGCTTCAGTCCCGCCCAACTTTTCAACAATTCTATAATATTTTCCTTAATTTAACGTCTTGTACCAAGTAGTTTACTATTTTTGATTTGAAGATTAAAGACACATCAAAAGTTAACCATGATTATCAATAGCCGACAGCTCGTTTTTATATTCACTCTTTTTTTTCTAACTGCTTCTGCTCAATCGGTTTCTGTTAAAACATCCGAAACCATAGAAAACAGAAATGGCCACAATTATTACCTGCATCAGGTGGACAAAGGCCAAACGGTTTATTCCATTGCCAAAGCATACCATGTTACTGTTGAGGAAATTTATTTTGAAAACCCATCCGCGAAAAACGGGCTCAACATCGGACAGCTATTACTTATACCGACAGTTAACAAAGAAACACAACTGAATACAGAGGTAAAAACAACGAACTACGAATTTTTTTACCACATTGCCTCCGCCAATGAAACTTTGAAGCACATCGCTACCATCTACGTAATCCCGGTGGAATACATACGCAAAGCCAATCCAACCCTTCACGACCCTTTACGCGAAGGTGAATATGTTAAGGTGCCCGTTGAGGAATCGTTTAATGTTTTGGACGGCAAAACCAATGCGCAAAACAATGTTGTGAGCACTCCTCCATACACGATTCCAACACCCGTGAAACGGCCCGAAAAGAAACAGGAGACCCCTGTGGTCTCCAAACAACCTGTCCGGCAAAATCAAACTGAAACGCCAACGGCTAAAAGTACAACGCAGAAGCCTGTCCCCCCCGCCAAAAACACCGGTTCTGAATTCGTTACTTTTGACCCCGGTATTCCCGTTATTGCCGATTACCGGCATGTTACCATCATGGGTGAGACCACACAAAGCATCGCCGATAAATATGATATCCCCATTGATGTGCTAAAAGCCGCCAACCCGGGATTGGGAAACACCGTGATAAAGGGCGACAGACTGCGTGTGCCTGATAAAACCAAATTGGCAACACGTGAACCCAGCATGGAACAGCCTCAAATCGAGACACCAAATCTCACCGCCGTGCAAGAGGAGAAAAAAAAATCGCCTCCCACCGATACTACAAAAACGCAGGAACCTGACATCGTTAAACATGTAGTAAAAAAGAAAGAAACCCTTTACGGAATCGGTAGAGAATACGGCGTAACGGTCAGTGAAATTCTGGCTGTAAACAAGGGACTTACTCCCAATATTTTAATAGGTCAGACCATCAACATACCAAAAAAAAAAATAAATAAGCAATATATTGAGCACCGTGTAACTTCAAAAACCAAGTTAAAACATATTGCCAGCTTGTATCAGATTGACAAGAATGAACTCGAAGAGGCAAATCCTGCATTGGAAAGATGGGTTTATTCGGGCCAAATCGTGAAAATCCCCGTTGGCGAATCAGCATTGCTTTATACTTACCTGCCAATTGAACCCAGACCAATCCCGGAGAAACCAGACGAAATCAACATACCATTTACACCCGAAAAATCCATTGTTTGCTTAAAAAACCAACCACATTTCAACCACGTTTTTAAGTTGGCCCTGATGTTGCCTCTTTATTTGGAAGATATGGACAGCCTGAACGTCGACCGTTTTTTGCAAGAGCAGCAAACCAGTTTTAAGCCATTTCGGTTTATTGGATTTTACGAAGGTGTTTTAATCGCTTTGGATTCATTAAAAAAGCAAGGACTTCAGGTTGAGTTGTTCATTTACGATGTGGATCAAAGCCTGGCGAAAGCCACAAAAGTATTGAAACACCCCGAACTTCGCGAAATGGACTTGATCATCGGACCCTTGTTTCCCGAGTGCTTTCATCAGGTGGCTCTGTTTGCAGGAAATTTCAATATTCCCATCGTGAACCCGCTGACGTTTAGGGAAGAAACCGCGCAAAGTTATAAAACAGCCATCAAAGTAAAACCCGGAATAGCCTTTCAGAACGAGCGGCTGGCAAACTACCTGCATACTGCTTATCCCGGTGCCAAGGTTTTTTTCATTACACAAAATGCATACGAAGACGCTGTTCAGGTTCAAAATATGGTCAATGCGCTGCGGGGGTCAATTTCTGAAACGTACCGGGTAAGCAACACCGATTTATACAATCTGGCAGTGCGAATAGCCTGGAACAAAGCCCATTTTTCACCCGGTCAAACACCGCCTGTTTTTAAATTTGAAGGTCAAAACATTTATCCTGACTTGCTCGAACAAATGCTTTCAGACAGCACCACCTTGCAAAACAGCCTGACACGTGTGGAATATCAAAGCGATAACCTGGCTCCTTTGCTTAACAATGCTTCCTTGTTGCGGCCAAATGTGGTTGTTCTGTATGGAAATAAAAAATCGTTTGTCCTGGATATGTTGAACCAGCTGAATGAAATCCGCGATACTTTAAATATAAAACTCATTGGTGTGCCCACATGGGAGCGACTCAGCGATTTGAATAATACACAATTAAGTAATATGAACCTTACATATTTTTCGTCTGGTTACACGGATTACGAATTGCCGGAGATCCAACATTTTATTTGGGAATTCCGTCAAAGATATAGTACTGAGCCCGATACCTATGCTTACCTGGGTTTCGACCTTACCTATTATTTCCTGAACAACTTGTTTTTGTTTGGTGATGAGTTTTATGATTGTCTCGAAAGCAACCCCATGAATATGTTACAATCCACCTATCACTTCAAACGCCAATATCAGAACTCTTTTGAAAATACTTTCTGGAATTTACTACAATACAAGAACTTAAATCAATATAAAGTTCAAGACTCCATCGTTACTCCTTCAAACAATTTTGAAGAATGAAAACCATCAGTCAACTTCTCCCGGTAGTCCTAATGTCTCTGTTTTTTTATGGTTGTGGCCCGGAGTTTAAAAAAAACTATTGGGAAAATGGCAACACCCGTTCTGTTCTGGAATACAAGGATGAAATGTTGAATGGCACAGCAACCTGGTATTTTGAAAATGGAAACAAAGAACAGGAAGTCACCTACATTAACAATGAACTTAATGGCCCCATGACTCGCTGGTATTCCAATGGAATGGTTGAAACAACAACTACTTATGTGCGGGGAAACCTGGAAGGGAAAGCGCTTACTTACAATGAAAAGGGACGATTGATTTCAGAGGAGAACTACCTCCGCGATACCCTGAACGGTAGCTTCACGATTTGGTATGATGATGGCACCTATAAAATAAAAGGACAATACGACATGGGGTTGTTCAACGGCCAATGGACGTATTATGATGTATTGGGCAGCATCATTGGTGTTGGCAATTATGTAGAAGGTACCGGAATGCAAAAAGCCTGGTGGCCCAATGGCAAATTAAAAAGGGAAATACCCTATGTGAACAACCTGAAGGAAGGAGCCGAACGCTGGTTTGATGAAAACGGAGCATTGGAAAACACTATTTATTATCGCGATGGAACAAGAATAGAAAACCCCGAATAGAGTTTTCCATCCGGGGTTTATCAACTAATATTTTAGTTAATTAAGGCAAAAAAATTTACACTAGTGCAGTGCAAATTTTATGGGAATATTATAGCTAACCCTAACGGCTTCACCATTTTGTATTCCGGGTTTCCATTTTGGCATTGAGCTAACCACCCGAACGGCCTCCTCGTCACATCCACTGCCAATTCCACGCAAAACCTTTACATTAGAAACCGATCCGTCCTTTTCAATAATAAAATTGATGAACACGCGACCTGCAATGGAGTCCTTTTTCGCCTGTTCGGGATAATGGATATTGCTTGAAAGATAACTCATCAAATCCTTCATTCCACCCGGGTAATCGGGCATTTGCTCAACCACAGTAAAAATTTCAGCATCAGGTAGTTTTTCAGTTTTTTGCGTATTATAGGAGAAAACCCCTGTTTGTTGAATATCATCGGCAGTAAGTAAATAAGTATAAGTACCTGCCGGGAGGTTTTCACCACTGCTGGATTTCCACGTAATACCATAGGTGCCTGGCCCCCAAATATCTCCCATGAAAGTTTTAATCAGCTTACCATACTCATCATACAATTTTAGCTGAGTTCTTCTCTCCTTTCCCAATGAAACAAGAAAAACTACATAGCCCTCATCAGGGTGCATAGATGTTTGAACCAAAACACTATCCTTGTCAATGGAAACTAAAGAATTCGTGTAATACTCATCTTGTGGTGAACTACCCTCTTTCTCTGATGGCCCCGAACAGGCCACCAACGCCAACGCCGATCCAATAAAAATCCACAACAGCTTGGCTACCATCCTTACGGGATTTTTAACATTTTTCATCATAAATAACCTCCTTTTTAAAAGTGAATAACTAAAATTATGTGTAAGCAATTGATTTTCTACAATTGAAGAGTGGTTGATCAACAACATCCGGTAATAAACGGCATCGGGATGTTGCGTCAATACAGCCTCATCGGCCATAAATTCATGGTTCTCTCGCATGTTGTTTTTCAACAAATAACTAAACGGATTGAACCAGAAAACCACGGTAACCAACTCAGCGAAAAACATATCCAGCGAATGCAATTGAAGTGCATGTTGCTGCTCGTGCTCAATGATCTGTTGGCTCGCATTGGGCGAATTGAGTACATCACGGCTGATAAATACATAATGAAAGAAAGAAAAAATAGGACTCTCATCGGGCATGATGACAAAGATAAGACCTAAATGTTGCTGCTTTTCACTCATTGCGATAACACGGACCAGCCGGATCAGCCTCAAAGCCAGTTTTAGAAATCCAACCAGCAAACCAAGTAAATAAATGAGTGAAATCCAGCTGACCCAATGTATTGAAGTCAAAGCATTTATTCGATTTCCATCAGCAAAAATTGTGACTTCACCCAATAGAATTTCATTCACGGTTTTCATCGGATACTGCACGGTAGCCATGGCCGGAATATTTCCGAACAACCTATCTATATTAATAGGTATCATCGGCAGGAAAATTGCAGCCACAAGCGTGGCAAGCAGGTATACCCGGTTAAAAGAAAAGTATCCTTCTTTTTGATATACAAAGATGTAAATCAGGTACCCGATGAGCATCACCATCGATGACTGACTAAAATAAGTGACCGCCTGGTTCATTGCTAAACTATTAACGATTTGATTTACGCTCAATTTCAGATTCGATCAATTCCTTCATGTCCTCAAGTTCATTGAGAGACAGATTTTGCTCACTGGTAAAAAACGAGGCCAGCGATTGGTAAGAATTTTCAAAATAATTTTTTAAAATAACTTTGAAAAACGATTTGCGGTAGGTCATTTTCTCTATCAACGGAAAATATTCATGCGCCTTGCCATAGGCAATGTAACCCACAAACCCTTTCCGTTCGAGTATGCGAACAATGGTGGAGACCGTGTTGTAGGCAGGCTTGGGGTTGGGCAGCCGGTCGATAATATCGCGCACATAGGCTTTCTTCAAGTCCCACAGGACCTGCATCACCTGTTCCTCGGCTTTTGTTAACTGTTTCATACCTTACAAATCTTTCTTATATAACTAACTTATTAGTTAATTATTGCAAAGAAAATGAAAGATTTAATACAAAATGATAAAACAACTAAATATTTAGTTATGCAATCGTTGCCAGATACCGCAACCCCTTGAAAACATTGCTATTTAGACAGCGTAAAAAAGAGACTATTTTTCACAAAAAACATCTACCGATCGAAATTAGTTCTAATTTTGCATTGTTAAAAAAATAACAACAACGTTAAAAACAATTGATTTTTAAAGTAAAATTTTTACTGCTATGGATCTTAAAAAAATAATGAATGATCTGGAAAAAAAGCATCCAGGTGAAGTGGAATACCATCAGGCCGTTCGCGAAGTGCTTGAATCGATTGAAGATGTAGTTAATGACAATCCGCAGTTTGACGCCGCCTCTATTATTGAGCGTATGGTAGAACCCGATCGTATATTAACTTTTAGGGTTACCTGGATGGATGACTCAGGTAAAGTGAATGTAAACCTGGGATACAGAGTGCATTTTAACAATGCCATTGGCCCTTATAAAGGTGGTATCCGTTTGCACCCGAGTGTAAATTTAAGCATCCTTAAATTTTTAGGTTTTGAGCAAACATTTAAAAATGCCTTAACAACATTGCCTTTAGGTGGTGCAAAAGGTGGTTCGGATTTTAACCCCAAAGGGAAATCTGATACGGAAATTATGCGATTCTGCCAGGCATTTATGTTAGAATTGTGGCGCATGATAGGTCCAAATACGGATGTACCTGCAGGTGACATTGGTACGGGTGGGAGAGAGATTGGCTACTTGTATGGCATGTACAAAAAACTCAAAATGGAAAATACCGGTGTTTTAACTGGGAAAGGCCTTAACTGGGGCGGTAGTTTAGTAAGACCGGAAGCAACTGGTTTTGGAGCTACCTATTTTGTGAAAGAAATGTTGGCTGTTAATAATGATGCTTTTATAGGAAAAACAGTTAGTGTTTCAGGTTTTGGGAATGTAGCCTGGGGAGTTGCTATTAAAGTAACAGAACTCGGAGGTAAGGTAGTTACCATTTCAGGCCCTGATGGCTATATTTACGATGAAAAAGGACTGGATGCTGAGAAAATTGAATATTTGTTAGAGCTTAGAGCTACCAATAACGATATCGTGTCTCCTTACGCCAAAGAATTCCCTGGAACAAAATTTGTTGCTGGCAAAAAACCTTGGGAAGTAAAATGTGATATTGCGATGCCAAGTGCCACTCAAAACGAATTAAACGGCGATGATGCGGCCCAATTGATTGCCAATGGCGTAAAATATGTTGCTGAGGTTTCAAACATGGGTTGTACCCCTGAAGCTGCTGAAGCATTTCATAAAGCAGGTATCCCTTTCGGACCTGGAAAAGCTGTAAATGCTGGCGGTGTTGGAGTTTCTGGTTTAGAAATGTCGCAAAATGCTATGAAATTAAATTGGACTGCTGAAGAAGTTGATGCCAGATTACACCAGATGATGTCATCAATACATTCAGCCTGTATTCAATATGGCACTCAAAGCAATGGCTATATAAACTATGTTAAAGGAGCCAACATTGCCGGTTTCTTAAAAGTAGCCAACTCAATGCTCGACCAAGGCATTATTTAGTGATCTATGTTTAAATTGTTTAAAAAGCCTTTCCAAAAATGGAGAGGCTTTTTTTTTGAGTGTTGAATAAAACTTCATTGAATGAAGAATATAACTTGGTACACTCGAAAATTTCCCTATTTTTGTCCGTCTTGGAAAAAAAATTGTTACACCTAATCTATTAATTATGTTTAAAGGACACCCGAAAGGACTTATTCCTGCCGCACTTGCCAACATGGGAGAGCGTTTTGGATTTTACACCATGATGGCTATTTTAGTGCTGTTTTTGCAAGCTAAATTTGGCTTGACTGGAACACACGCTGGCATCATTTATGGTACATTTTATTTCTCAATTTATATCCTTGCACTTGTTGGAGGTATTATTGCTGATAGAATACAAAACTTTAAAGGAACCATTTTAGTTGGTTTAATCATGATGGCAGCAGGATACCTGATACTGGCCATTCCAACCCCAACACCAGTTTCAAGCCTACCCTTTTTCCTAACTATCACGATCGTGGGTCTGTTTGTTATCGCCTTTGGTAATGGACTCTTCAAGGGAAATTTACAAGCGTTGGTTGGTCAGATGTACGACAACGAAAAATATGACAAATTAAGAGATTCAGGCTTCTCCCTTTTTTATGCATTTATTAATGTAGGTGCCATATTTGCCCCACTTGCTGCTGTTGGTATCAGAAACTGGTGGTTGGAAAAAAACAATATGCATTATGATGCTACCCTACCAGAACAATGTCATACCTATCTTTCAGGAGCCATGTCGCCGGAAGCAGTTGGCAGATACCAGGTATATGCTGACAAAGCCGCCGGAAGCACGGTCACTGACCTCACTTCTTTTTCAAATGAATACTTAAACATATTCAATACCGGTTTCCATTATGCATTTGGAATTGCCATTATTGCCATGGCCATTTCGTTGATCATTTTTTTGAAAAACAAAAAGAACTTTCCAAATCCAAAATCGAAATCATCAGGTATAGAGATTACGGGTGAAATCAAAATGGAAGCCAAAGAAGTTGCGCAACGCATGTATGCATTACTTGCCGTATTTGGTGTTGTTATTTTCTTCTGGTTCTCATTCCATCAAAATGGATTAACTCTTACTTTTTTTGCCAGGGATTATACGGTACTAAAAGTGGGAACGTATAGCTTTTCAGCAGAGATTTTCCAATCGATGAATCCATTTTTTGTTGTGTTCTTAACTCCGATTGTAGTTGGTTTATTTGGCTGGTTACGTGCCAGAAATATGGAACCTTCAACCCCAAAGAAAATTGCCATCGGTATGGGAATTGCATCTTTTGCCTTTGTAGTTATGGCCATCGGATCAATCGGCCTTCCAAATTTCTCAACCATCAGTACTGCCACCGGTGGCATTCCTTTAGATGATGCCCAACGCGTTTCCCCATACTTGTTGCTGGGAACCTATTTTATACTTACAGTCGCTGAATTGTTTATCAGCCCGATGGGAATTTCCTTCGTTTCAAAAGTAGCCCCACCTCAATACCAGGGAATGATGCAAGGGGGTTGGCTTGGAGCAACCGCTCTTGGCAACGGTCTGTTGTTTATTGGTGCCATTCTTTACGATACAATACCAATCTGGATGACCTGGAGTATTTTTGTGATTGCAACCGCAATTTCCATGTTTACAATTATGTTTATGATTAAATGGCTTGAAAGAGTAGCAAAATAACTTATAAACTTTGGAGCAGATAGCTGCTTCCTGAAAGGGATGAATTTTATCAATTCATCCCTTTTTCAATTTAAGTACCTTTGCGGATGAAAACCGATCACCAGTTATGACTGATACCAACTTCCCCTGGAACCACCAACGCCGCTACAACGCCTACTCAGAATACTTTAAGCGCACCATCGGACAACGTGTACAAAAACTCACTGTGGATGCGGGTTTTACGTGCCCAAACCGTGATGGAAGCAAGGGACGCAGTGGCTGTACCTATTGCAACAACAACGCTTTTAATCCTTCTTACTGCCAGCCTGACAAATCCATTGAGTGGCAGGTTAAGGAAGGAATTGAGTTTCATCTCAAACGTTACCGGCGTGCCGATCAGTTCCTGGTGTACTTCCAGCCCTATTCGAATACCTATGCCCCACTTGAAAAATTAAAGGAATTGTACGAATCAGCTCTGACACAACCCGGTGTGGTGGGTTTGGTGATTGGCACCCGCCCCGATTGTGTAGACGACGAAAAACTGGAATATTTATGTCATCTGGCTAAAGAACACTTCATTGCCATAGAATATGGTGTCGAAAGCATCTATAATTCAACGCTCGGGCGCATCAACCGTCAACATACGTTTGAAGAATCAGAAAAAGCCATCCTACAAACCGCCACTTTGGGATTGCATGTTGGTGCCCACTTTATTTTTGGATTGCCGGGCGAAAGTCGACAAATGATGCGCGACTCAATCAATACCATCAATAAACTACCGCTGACAAGCATTAAATTCCACCAATTACAGATTGTAACCGGTACCACCATGGCCCGTGATTACAGACTGCATTCTGCTGATTATGATTTATTTTCATATGATGAATACATTCCATTTATCGTTGATATTACCGAGCGGCTCAATCCCCAGTTCATCATCGAAAGATTTGCCGGTGAAGTTCCTCCGAGGTTTCTGGCTGGCCCGGGTTGGGGCAATATCCGCAACGACCAGATCAATGTAGCCATCGAAAAGGAACTGGAGAAAAGGGACAGTTGGCAGGGGAAATATTTATAAACCGCAAAGACGCGGAGACGCGGAGAAAATTAACACCTTTTTATCCCTGTGCCACCAAAGAAATCCTAATAGGATAGTTAAAGGAAACAAAGCAAATCTTAAAGTTTTTCTTACATAAATTCAATCGATTAACAATTTTATATATATTTGGGATTCTATTAACCATTATAAACAAGTAAGATGAAAAAAACAGCTATTCTCCTTTCAATTCTCTTCTTCTTCTCCATTTCAAATGCACAGGACGAGTGGACCCTGCTTCATCCCATCCCAACAATTAACGATTTAATAGATGCTCATTTTGTTTCGGATCAGAAAGGCTGGGCCGTTGGGACTGAGGGCATCATTTTGTTCACTGAAAATGGAGGAATTGACTGGGAAACTCAACACAGCAACCATGACGAGGCATTTTGGGGAGTCTTTTTCATCGACGAGATGGAAGGATGGACCGTGGGCTGGAGCAAGATTTATCACACAACCGATGCAGGGGCTACCTGGGAACAACAGGATCGACCCAATGTACTGGGAGATTTGAGAGATGTATTTTTTATCAATCAGGATACAGGCTGGATAGTAGGTGCTTATAAAATCATCTTGCGAACCACAGATGGCGGTCAAACCTGGGGTAAAATAATGAATTCAATATCAGATAACCTTAATTTTAATAGTGTTCATTTTATTGATGCACTTCACGGATGTGCCGTTGGTGACAAAATGACGGGTTCAGATAAAGGCATTATAATGACCACCAGTGATGGCGGTCTTACCTGGGATGAAACAACCCCCGACACTGAACAAGGATACCAAAAGGTGACTTTCACCGATTCAGGAATCGGTTGGGTTTGTGGGAACCATGGAACCATATACAAAACAATGGATTATGGAGCTACATGGATTGACGTTAGCCTGCCTAATGGAGGCTTTATTGACATTCATTTTTTTGATGATGAAAAAGGACTTCTGATTGAAAGTTGGCAAACCAGACAAACCACGGATGGAGGAGAAACCTGGAGTGAACCCATGATGTTGCCAGGTTATAAATCCATGAGGGGTTTCGGCGGTTCAAATGAAAATTTTGGTGTATTGGTGGGCTATGCAGGGCAAATGTTTAAAACCATTGATGCCGGCTTGAATTGGGATCAAATATCACCCGACAACGACTACCCTGTTAATCAGATTTGCTTTTTTAACCAACCCGATGGTTTAGCACTCAATTCCAATGCCATATTTAATTCCGGTGACCTGATCAGGACGTTTGACGGTGGTAATACCTGGGAAAAAGATACGCTCGTTGAAAACGGTCCGTTTTACATGGCCAGGATTTTCGGCTCCACCGGATACTTGCTGAATTCATCCGCACAAATGATGAAAACTACCAATGAAGGCAACGACTGGCAATTGCTAAGTATTCCTGAAAACATCAATCATTTTCGGGATCTGCAATTTACCGACAACAACCATGGCTTTTTATGCGGTACGGATGGAGCATTTTACAAAACCAACGATGGTGGCAACACCTGGGAGAATATGTCATTAAGTGAAGACTACAACCTCACGGATTTATACTTTATTTCTGAAAGTACAGGCTGGCTCATTGATGTGGCCGAAAAAACAATTCTAAAAACCACCAATGGAGGTTTTGATTGGACGAATACGACTTTGGGGGATGTTTATATTTTTCAACCGGTAAGTATCTTTTTCAAAAATGAGGTTGAGGGTTTTGTAACCTCCGAAGAAGGGGTTTTGTTTAAGTCAGATGATGGCGGTGCTACCTGGGATGAATTCTATACTTTTTCAGGTGGTTATGCCTCCCAAATAATCTTTACAAGCGAGACTGAAGGCTGGTATAAAGCCGCAACAAAGGTTTATCACACGATGGATGGCGGTATTTCCTGGAGCAACCCGCAATCATTTGGATATTCAATGATTTACAGTATGTTTTTTCTAAATAACAACAGAGGATGGCTGGGCGGGGCCAATGGAATGGTTGCTACCTATTCGTCAACGGTTGGTATGGATGAAAATACGACCAACGAACCTGGCCTGAGTGTTTCACCCAATCCCTGCGTGAACCAGGTTGAAATTAAACTTTCTGACCAAAGCAATGAAATGAGGCAAATCATCGTGTTCAATCTTTTAGGAGAGCAAGTGATACAATATAAAAATTTGCCGGGGCCTAATCAGTTTACACTCAACACCTCTGAACTTAAAAACGGTGTTTACATCCTGCAGGTAAACACCGACAATGGTAAAAACCTGATTAAATTTATAAAACAATAATAAAGCTCGAGTGATGAAATCAAGTATTTTATCTGCAATCTTTATGCTGGCGACCTGTGGATTGTGGGCACAGGACTTCGCACCTATTGGTGCTGAATGGCATTACACAGAGGGCTTTTTCATGTCGGGTGACAAGAATTTTTTAAAAATCACTTCTGAAAAAGATACCCTATATCAGGGAAAAGCATGCCGCAAACTCTTAAAAACCAGAATCATCTGGTGTAATATGAGAACTGAAACCGAATTTGTCTATTCGGAGAACAACGCGGTATTTTTCTGGCAAAGCGATTTAACAGGATTTCAAAAGCTGATCGACTTCAACGCGGAAGCCGGTGATTCATGGGCAATACAAATGAATGACATGGTAATAGCTACCGATATCGATTCGGTGCTGATTGAGGTAGACTCCACAAGTTACATTGATATCAACAACCAATTGCTTAAAGTGTTGTATGTAACCTATCGTGGTTACTATGATGATGAGATTGAGGTGCAGTATTCATCACAGATTGTTGAGAAAATCGGTGACATGTACTATTTGTTCAATTTCTTTCCCGAATTGGGGCTGGCTTGCGATGGCAACTATTCAGAGGGGTTGCGGTGCTACGAGGATGAAGAATTGGGATTGTATTCAACCGGTATCGCCGATTCGTGTACCTATATTTATCATTGGACCGACATTGAGGAAGAAAGTAAGGAAACCATATTTATCGTTTATCCAAATCCAACCACTGATGTTGTGGAAATAAATACGAATTCGCAGCAAAACCTGGTGCTGGAAATCAGTGACCTGACAGGCAGGCTTATTTCTAAATATGACTTCAGATCGAATATGGAACTTGATTTATCAGGTTTACCGGATGGAATTTATTTGGTGAAGGCGATTGATGGCCACCGTATGGAAATTAAAAAGATCATCAAGAACTGATTTTATTTAATAAAAGGAAAAGCCATCTTTTTTTAATCAAGACCTAAAAAACCTAAAAAAAATGACAAATTATTTCATTCGAATGAATATTGTGTATATTTGCTTTGTATTTCAAAGTACTTTCCATGAACGACGAAACTTATATTGAAGATCTGAAAATGATCAGGGAGATGATGAACCGTTCCTCCAGGTTTATATCACTGAGTGGACTATCAGGTGTTTTTGCAGGCAGCTTCGCCTTGATCGGCGCCTATTTAGCCTACCTCACCGTATATGCAAACCAGGACTACCTGCAATACCGAAAGGCAGTGCTTACCACGGAAACCATCACCACTTTGTTGTTAATCGCTGTCGTTACGTTGTTGCTTTCCATCACGATGGGAATATTTCTATCCAAAAGAAAAGCCAGAAAAGACAAGGAAAAAGTTTGGAACTTACAAGCAAAAAGAATGCTCATCAACCTGTTTATCCCTTTGATTACCGGAGGGTTCTTATCGCTTATTTTTCTCTTCAAGGGATATATTGGCATTGTGGCTCCCTTAACCCTGATATTTTACGGACTTGCGCTCGTAAATGCCAGTAAATATACGCTTACCGAAATTCGCAGTCTGGGCATCGTTGAAATTATCCTGGGACTATTGGCCGCTCAATTTATCGGATACGGTCTTATTTTCTGGGCCCTGGGCTTCGGAGTGTTACACATCATTTATGGCATTGTCATGCACCTTAAATACAGGTAATGAAAGAAATTTTAAAAGATCTTGACAAAGCATTTGAAAATAAAATCAGGCTGGGGATCATGTCGGCCCTGGTGGTAAATGAATACCTTGATTTTAATACGCTTAAAGAACTACTTGAGGTAACCGATGGTAACCTGGCCAGTCATTTAAAATCGCTCGAGAACAGTCGTTATATCAATTTCAGAAAAGAATTTCTCGATCGAAAACCAAACACAAAATATTCGGCTACGCAAGAAGGCACGCTCGCATTTACCAAACACATCAAGGCAATAGAACAATTACTCAAATAAATTTTTTTATCATTTCACTTTGAATTTCAAAGTACTTTTAATAACCTAATACACATAACATGAACACAGAAAACAAATCCTTTGAAAAAGCCCACAACTTGGTGAGAAATTCAGTAACCCTAAAAGTGGTTACCATTACAATCATGGTACTCCTTTTACTCATTCCCACCGAAATGGTTAAATCGATTATTGGCGAAAGGGAAACATTAAACTACGCAGCCACCAACGAGGTAGGCTCAAAATGGGCTGGTCCCCAACAACTTAACGGACCCATACTAACCATACCGGTTGTTTACGAGGTAGTTAATGCTGACCAGAAAAGTGAAGTGGTCAAATACTGGCATATCCTGCCCGAAGAATTAAAAATTGATGGCACGATTCAACCGGAAAAACTAAGAAGAGGGATCTATGAAGTGGTGGTGTATAAATCAAAGTGTTCGTTTACCGGAAAGTTCGATCTTAACAAATCCATCGACCGGAACGGACTGAATGAAATCAGATACGACCAGGCGTTCCTTACCCTTGGCATCACTGACCTTCGTGGCATTAAGGATGAAATCGTTTTGAACTGGAACGATGAAAAACTCAAGGTAAAACCAGGGTCCACCCTATCCGACCTGATTTACTCGGGAGTAACCATCGACCTTCCCGACCTGAGCGACAACCTGCAAAATAAAATCGACTTTGACTTCGCTCTTAACTTGCAGGGGAGCCAATCGATGTCCTTTGTTCCGCTCGGGAACACCACAGAAGTCAACCTGACATCCAACTGGCCCTCTCCCAGTTTCGATGGAAATTTCCTGCCGGATTCCCGGGAGGTATCGGCCACCGGGTTCACCGCCAACTGGAAAATCCTGCAACTTAACCGAAACATTCCTCAAAGTTGGGTGTATGGCGACCAACGAGAAAATTTAAACAATGCCGCTTTTGGCGTTGATCTCATTCTCCCGTTGGATGATTATCAGAAATCCATGAGGTCGGCCAAGTACAGCGTATTAACCATCGCACTTACCTTCTTGATTTTCTTTTTGGTCGAAATCCTGAACAGGAGAAAAATACATCCGTTTCAATATACATTAGTCGGATTGGCCCTGATCCTTTTCTATGTGCTGCTGATTTCTATTTCAGAACACACCAATTTCAACGTAGCCTATTTTATTTCTACTGTGGCCATCGTTTCGATGGTATCGCTGTATTCAATGAGTATTTTTAAGCTGAGGAAATTCACCATGATACTAACCACTATACTGGCAGCTATTTACGGATTTCTGTTTGTCACACTGCAATTGGAAGACTATGCATTGCTCATGGGCAGCATCGGGTTGACCATCATTCTGGGAGCAACCATGTATTTTACCAGAAAAATAAACTGGTATCAATTGAATTTTGAATCTCAGGAATAGGATTAAGATGTATCCAATCTCTTGTGGGAATCCACCAGAGATTGGATCATATATAACACAATAATAGCCAATTGAATTTATCTTTTAGTGAGTGCTAATGTTACGAATACATTGGCTCTTTTCAAATCAATATTACGGTGCTCTGCACCTTTCACAACTTGACTTATATACACAAAAAAGAAAAAAGGGTTGTAGTAAATACACTATATAAAATCTGATTAAACCCGACATCGCCATAGGAGGTAACGACTTTATAGATATAATTTAAAATATCTTGTGTATTCAATCATTGATTCGTATATTTGATGAACCTTTTAAACTCAACGAAATGAAAAAAGCTTACTTATCCTCTTTTATTGTTTTGGCGGCTATGTTGACTGTTCAAGCACAAAGCCACCAAAAGACAATAGGCAAAGCGAACATGCCATTAGAAATTGTTCAGCAGGAGCCAACAATGGCTAAAAGCGTCACCGACCTGAGTGATGGATTTGAAACCTATTCGGACTTTAGTCTCTTATTTAGTCCATGGACCTTAACCGATGTGGATGGCTCAGAAACTTACGGCATCACAGAAGTTGATTTTCTCAATCAGTATTCGCCCATGGCCTATATCATTTTCAACCCATCGGCCACCACGCCACCACAAACCGACGCAAGTATACTGCCTCATTCAGGCAGTAAATTTGCCGCCTCCTTCGCTGCGACAACCCCTCCTAACAATGACTGGCTTATTTCGCCGCCATTGGCAGCCGGAACCAACACTTCCGTTTCATTTTGGGTAAAATCGTATACCTCTCAATATGGCCTGGAGCGATATAAGGTAGGTATATCCACCACCAATACCGATCCCGGGAGCTTTACCATTATTTCAGGAACCAACTACCTTGAAGCTCCAACGACTTGGCAACAAAAGACATTCGACCTAAACGCTTATAACGGGCAAACCATCTATGTGGGCATACAATGTGTTTCAAATGATGCGTTCATCTTTATGGTAGACGATTTTAACTTTACCACCACCACCTCGCAAAGCAACACTTTAACAGGGCTGGTTACCGATGCATACGATGGAACCCCTATTCAGGGAGCTACAGTCACCATCGCGGGTCTGAGCACCACCACCGATGCCTCGGGAAATTATACCATTACCAACATCCCTGATGGAACGCTAAACGCTGATTTCAATGCCGATATCACCCAGGGAGATGCCCCTCTGTTGGTTAATTTCTCTGACCAGTCCTCCGAAGGTGCCCATACGGTGACTTGTTCAAAAACAG
>Ga0210046_1001264_pt1 | contig 20136 bp, 18 predicted proteins | sample CryGeyCG2114_250_FD_185461 | JGI IMG/M metagenome (GOLD analysis project Ga0210046, IMG submission 185461) | Groundwater microbial communities from aquifer - Crystal Geyser CG18_big_fil_WC_8/21/14_2.50 (SPAdes) (version 2) | ecosystem: Environmental > Aquatic > Deep subsurface > Groundwater ... | reverse complement strand
TCGGTTAATCTCATGCAGCGGAGAGATATCCTCGAATTAGTGATGAAACAATCGCCTCCACCAAAACGACAACCAACTGAAAATTTAAACCAACTGAGCCTGATCAATGTTTAACCGGACAGCAGTGACTTCTTTTTTTCCAATACCTCCTAATAAACTCAAACAGTCACTATCCCTTGCTATCTTTTCGCATTGTTTTTGAAAAAGGCAACATGAACAGTGTTTGTTCAAGATGACAGAGGGAGCCTGTTTAGGTGAAATGCGCCATTGTTTTAAAACCTCCAAAATTAGGTCAACTTCTTTGTAGAAAGGTGCTAAGTTTACTTTATGGCTTTTTCCATCCATTGCTATCATAACCCCTGACATCGGTTTTTCCTTTTGATACATCGAAAGAATATGACCAATAAATGCCAATTGAATCTTCTGCTGTTTATTTATTTTATGTGTGCCAATAACCAACGAGTGAGAGTAGTTTAATTTTCGGAGAGATGTTGAATCACCTACTTTTGTCAGAATATCAGCAGAAGCTAGAAAATCCTCTGTTTCCAGAGGTGTTTCAAAAACTTTTTTTTGTATTTCTTGAGCTGTGTGGGGAACTGTGGGATTGGCAATAGGGTACTTGTCTTTGAGGGTCGCAATGTAATTTCTTCGATTTTTATCAGTATCTTCCTCCAATGACTGTGTATATTCATTGGGTATACCTTTATCATCGGCAAACATTAGTTGGAATGCTTTCCTTGGACATTCCACATAGGCAGAAACAACTTTGGGTGTGATTTTTTTATACATTTTCTCCTCCTATAAATCGATATAGTATTGTCAAATAAATTACTTCGCAGCAGGCTACGTGAAATTATACCCACAGAGATTGAAAATCAGATAATTCAGCGTTGGTATATTAAGAGTGTTTTTAAGTGATCAACTTGAGTTGCAAGTAAATATTATGATACTTTTAATGTAGGTTTTAAGGAGAAGTGGTAATGCCAACATGCTGGATTATTGCTGGACCGAATGGCGCTGGGAAAACGACTTTTGCCATGGAATACCTACCCAAGGTGGCCAGGTGTACAAACTTTGTGAATGCAGACCTGATTGCTGCAGGTTTGTCGCCGCTTGCCCCTGAGCGTGAACTGATCGCAGCCAGTCGGATTTTCCTATCCGAGATCGAAGAACATATTGTGGCAAAAAAGGATTTCGCCTTTGAAACCACGCTTTCGGGACGCAGCTATTTGCGCCTGATTCAGCGGATGCAAGCAGAGGGCTGGCGAGTGGAACTGGTCTACCTGGCGTTGCCCAGTGTGGAAATGTCCAAGCTGCGCGTGGCAGAACGGGTAGCTCATGGAGGGCACAATATTCCGCTTCGTGATATTGAAAGGCGGTTTCCACGCAGTCTGAACAACCTGTTTGACCTGTTCAGTTACGCAGTGGATCATTGCATTTGCTTTATGAACGACGGTAACAAACCTGTCCTGTTATTTGAACAGCACGGAGAAAACCGAAAGATTGTACACGAAACGTTGCACCAACAGCTATTAAAGGAGACGAATGCATGAGCAGCTCAATACAGACTGAACCGTCCAAAGAAAGCCAGGTGATGCTTGATACGCTGAAAACAGCAGTGGCTGATGCGCTTGAAAAAAAGCGTCGTTTGGGCCAATACGCAGTCGTTTGGAAGAATGGCAAGCCGGTCCGGATCGGAGCCGATTCAATCGGCGTAAGCGATAATAAATCCAAGATATAACGGCTTGACGCATTCATAATGGGTAAGTTACCCGACGAGCAAAGGAATACGAGTAAACCGACATGGGGCAGGCTCAAGCGCAGTTTAATTGAACTGGAGGAAAAAGAACTGCTGGGGCTGATTCGTGACCTTTATGGTGCCAGTAAAGAGAATGAAGCCTTCCTGCATGCCCGGTTTGACTTGGATATTGATGCACTTGAACCATACAAGACAACAATCAGGCGGCGGATATGTCCAGATGTTATCCGCAATCAGGATTACTCTATATCAAAAGCAAAAAAAGCAATCTCAGATTATAGGCGTGCGACCGGTCGGCCAGACGGATTGGCAGAACTGGCAGTTTGTTACTGTGAATCATGTGCGGACTTTCTCGACTATTGTGGTATGGATGATGAAGGTTACTTTAATGCTATGGTGCGAATGTATGAACAGGCGTTGAAATCCATCCGTCAATTGGAAGAAAATCAGCAAGAGGACTTTGTGGAGCGCCTTGAGCAGGTGCGCTTTCGTGAAAGCCCTTCTTGGAATGGCGCTGTTGCAAGTGATATGGACTCGTTGATGGAGCAATACAGGTTTGGCGAAAGTGGGCAATGAACTCCAGTATGAATTACAGAGCCTGCGGAATGAAAATAAGCGCCTGAAAGCTCTGCTTAATCAACATCATATTGCATGGGAAGAAAAGGTTGAAGCCAAGCAGCAGTCAACAGCTTTTGTTAATCTTCCTGCAAGCGAGCTCTCGATCAAGGACAAAATCACCCTGTTCAGATGCCTGTTTCGTGGTAGAGATGATGTGTACCCGCAACGGTGGGAGTCTGCCAAGGGAAAATCAGGATATTCTCCTGTATGTGGTAATGAGTGGAAACCGGGGCTATGCCACAAACCACGGGTGAAATGTGGAGAATGTAGCAAACGGTTGCTCTTGCCTGTTACAGATGATGTGGTTTTCAATCACCTATCCGGTAAACAGACCATTGGCACCTATCCTTTATTAATTGATGATCACTGCTACTTTCTCGCCGTAGATTTTGATAAACAGGAGTGGCGTGAGGATGCAGGAGCATTCATGCAGTCGTGCTGGGAACTGGATATTCCGGCATCCCTTGAAATCTCACGCTCAGGCAATGGGGCGCACATCTGGATATTTTTTACAGCACCTGTTCCTGCCCGCGAAGCGCGTCTTCTTGGAGCTGCATTGATCAGCCATACATGTGAGCGTACGCGACAGTTGTCGCTGGCCAGTTACGACAGGTTATTCCCTAATCAAGACACCATGCCAAAGGGGGGCTTTGGTAATCTGATCGCCCTTCCGTTGCAAAAGTTACCCCGAGAACATGGGTGTAGTGTGTTTGTAGATAATCAGTTTGAACCGTATTCGGATCAATGGAGTTTTCTTGCATCAATTCAGCCTATGACCAGGCCCGAACTGGATAAGGCTATATTGCATAGTAGTGGTGGCAGGCACCCACTCGACGTTGCTTTTGATCTTGATGTGGAAGGTGATGACAAAAAACCATGGCAGCGTTCGTCCTCCAGTTCCTGTGCCATATCCTGTGATTTGCCTGAATCCCTGACACTTGTGTTGGCCAATCAGGTATTTATTGCCAAAGCGGATTTGCCACAACCCTTGAGTAATCGCCTGATTCGATTGGCTGCTTTTCAGAATCCTGATTTTTATAAGGCCCAGGCCATGCGCATGCCCGTGTGGAATAAACCCCGCATTATCGGTTGTGCTGAAAACTTTTCGCAATATATAGGGTTGCCAAGAGGCTGCCTTGATGATGTGCAGTCATTGCTGGAGAAAAACAGCATCACCCCTGACATTCAGGATGAGCGAGTTTCAGGCGGTAAAATTACCGCCAAGTTCATGGGTAAATTGCGGAAGGATCAGAAAGCGGCAGTAAGAGCGTTGTTTAAGCACGAAGCCGGGGTTCTTTCTGCTCCCACGGCATTCGGGAAAACAGTCATTGCCGCAGCAATGATTGCTCGCCGCAAAGTCAGCACGCTGGTCCTGGTGCATCGTGCTGAGCTGCTCAGGCAATGGCAGGAGCGATTGACCGGCTTTCTAGACTTGCCCGAGGGAGGGTTGGGGATGATTGGCGGAGGCAAAAAGAAGCTCTCGGGCAAAGTTGATATTGCTGTCATGCAATCACTTATTCGCATGGAAAACCTCTCCGAACTATTGGATGAGTATGGCCAGATCATCGTTGATGAATGTCACCATATCTCTGCATTTTCTTTCGAGACAGTGCTCAAACAAAGCAAAGCCCGTTATGTGCTTGGTTTAACTGCCACACCAATTAGGAGGGATGGCCACCAGCCCATTATTCACATGCAATGTGGGCCGGTACGGCATGCTGCTGCCAAGTCTGAAGTGGCGCCAACGCAACTGGAGGTGTGGCCTCAATACCTTCCAGCACCTGAAATACCTCTGGACTCTCCTATCCAAACAACGTTTCGGATTTTGACTACTGATGAGAAACGGAACAGGAAAGTTTCCGAGGACATACTTAGTGCCTACAGGGAAGGTCGGAAAATTTTGGTTTTGACAGAGCGCACAGATCATCTTGTTCTCTTGCGCGAAGGACTTGGAGATGCTGTTGAGCACTGCTTTGTTCTGCATGGACGATTATCAAAGAAGCAACGAGCCTCTATCTTTGCGGAACTTAAATCACTGGAAGCCTCTACGCCGCATGTGTTATTGGCCACAGGTCGATTGATTGGAGAAGGTTTTGACCATCCTCCTCTCGATACCCTTGTATTGGCCATGCCAATTTCATGGAAAGGGACATTGCAGCAGTATGCTGGTCGTCTGCATAGGGATCACGCTGATAAACGGGATGTTCGAATTTATGATTATGTTGAGAGTGATCACCCTCAGCTTTCACGCATGTGGGACAAGCGTCAGCGAGGCTATCATGCAATGGGCTACAAAATCATTCAACCCGAAACCAAGGGAAGCTTACTATAAAACAAGGGGTCGCCGCTGATTGACCAATGTAGCCGACTATGAATAACACTCTGGCAGCTATTCAGGGTAACCTTTATCTGGCAAAAAATAAGATGCATGAAAAAGGGCTCTCATCCACACGGCTCGACAACATAGGGCGGTTAAGCATGCGTGCAGCTGAAATGGTTCAGCAACTGCTCACCTTTGCCCGCAAGGACATGGTGAGCCGCCGTCCGTTTTCGCTCACCTCATTCATGAGAGAGGAGTTCAAACTCTTCAAAAGCCTGATACCGGAAAATATTGATTGCAGCATTGAACTGTGTGATGAGGAGATGACCATACACGGGGATGCTACCCAGCTTCAGCAGGCGCTGGTCAATCTACTAAATAATGCGCGGGATGCGGTCCGCAATACCACCCAGCCAGAAATCCGCTTCATCCTTGAGCCCTGCATCATAAATACCGAACTCCAGCAACAGCACCCACAATTCAAGGACGAAAAGCTGGCACACCTGATCATAAGGGATAATGGCAGTGGCATTTCCGAGAAAGCGCTGAAGCACATCTTCGAACCCTTTTTCACGACCAAGAACGTAGGCGAAGGCACAGGACTTGGTCTGGCTATGGTATATGGCTCAATACAAACGCATGGCGGCGTCATTGAGATAGAGAGCAAGGAGGGTGTGGGTACAACCTTCCATCTGTATCTGCCGCTCAGTCAGGAGCATACAATTGAAACTGAAGAGCAGACAGATGCCATTCTTTCCGGAGAGGGTGAAACCATACTGCTTGTAGACGATGATGAGGGCGTGCGCCATACAACAGGTGAAGTACTGGAGAGCATGGGCTACAAGATTCTTACTGCATCGGACGGCAAACAGGGACTGGATGTATTTCATGCCAACCAGAATCATATTGACGTGATCATCAGTGATGTGGTGATGCCGAACATGGGCGGGGTTGAGCTAGCTCGTCAGGCCCGAATGACCAACAGGAATATGCCCATTATTTTAGTTACAGGCTATGATGAAGAGTGGGCAACAGGAGCCCACAACAGCATAGATCAGGTCAACATCCTTCAGAAACCGGTCTCCTATGCCGAGTTAAGCAGGCTGTTACGCACCCTGATTACATTCGGCAACCAGTCACAAGACCAATCTACAACTATAAAGTGAACACCTGTTGCATTGCCGGCCACAGTTCCGGATTCGCGCCATACAGGCGCATATTGCCTTACTGGACGGCTGCCTCTGCCGGCTCCGGCAGCGCAATATCGGCAAGCACAGCGTCTGCCGCAGAAGCCAGGGCAGTACCGATGATGCTCGCGTTGTCATCTGGCGACGGACTAAAAGCAAACTGGTCTTCAACTGCTGTCCGATAGGTGCGAATGGTGTCAGAACCATTCATTTTTGCATCGAGCACCACGCTCACCGTCACCTTGCTTTTAACCATTGCCCGGGAGGCGGTATACGTAATGGCGCGTATGTGAACGAGCAGCCCGCCGGCAAACCCGCTGCTATAGGGAACCACATGATAACCTGCCGCTTTCAACAAAGAGGCCATATGGGCATGGAGCGATGCGGCACTGTCCGAAGCAGGCATAAGTGCCTCACCGTCAACAGCCAGACCGAACGATTGATCCACCCTGGCGTCCTCAACCCACAAGGCGATATCGCCCTGTGCGGCTGCAACAGCCATCGAACCCGGAGGGTAGCGCACATCTGTTTTGACTTCGCCGGCAGCAACAGCAACAGGCATAAGCAATAGCAACCACAACAATAACATGCTTCTCTTCCAGACTAACATTCAACCCTCCTTTATCATGCGGCACGTATCTGCCGGAGATTCACTTTATGCTCCGCTGCGACATGCAGGTCAACAGCATGCATACATTTGCAGGCTCGGCTCCACTCGTCGACTGCCTGCCTTTCACCCTGAGACTGCACATGCGACAGGGCTGCAGCTACATCACTGCCCTGCAGCCTCTTCAATGAGCCATTGCCTGAATGCAACCAGCTCCGGCGTATCCTTGCGCCTCGCCGACCAGACCAGACCAGATAGTAAGCGCTGCGCGTCGGCACGGTATGCGTAAAGGGCTGTAGCAAACGCCCGTCCTTCAGCTCCTCCTGCACCAGCAAGGGGTCGATGATGGCAACACCCAGCCCCCGCACCGCTGCGGCAATGGCAAAATTGCGCGTTTCAAACTGCAGCTGCTGGGCACCCCTGAGCTCGGGCATGCCCTCGGCACTGAGCCATGCATGCCAGTCACCGGGGCGCTGCGCGGAATGCAACAGCGTATGCTTAGCAAGATCTGCAGGGCAACGCAGCGGGCGCTCGGCCGTGATCAGACCGGGACTGCAAACCGGCGAGAACTGCTCATCCAGCAGGCGCTGCGCCTGCGTGTTCGCCCACTGCCCGCCACCTGCAACCCATATTCCGCTTCAAGTGCTGTGTGTTTGTTCAGATGAGTCTGTTGGCAAAAGATCCAGTGAAGATGCCATTATTAGTACGGTACAGGACGTTTCATTCCCAACGACATCGGATGCTGAAAAAGTTAGTTCTTTTCTGAAGAGCGATGGAAATAAAGTCATCTTCTCCACCTATCATTCATCGCCTGTGATTGCTGAAGCTCAAAAATCAGATGGCACGCCCGGATTTGATCTGGTCATTGCTGATGAGGCACATCGTTGTACTGGCGAAGCTGGAACAGCATTTACCACTGTGCTGGATCAATCTCAGATTAAAGCGCAGAAAAGACTCTTCGCAACAGCAACACCCAGAACGTATTCCAGCAACCTTCAGAGTAAGGCCAGCGATATGGGCGTTGATGTTACAGGCATGGATGATGAGGGTGCATTTGGTAAAGTGTTTCACTTGCTTTCTTTTGGCGAAGCCATTGAAGCAGAACTGCTTACAGATTATCAGGTTGTCATTATCGGTGTTGATGAACCAATGGTTTCGGAGTGGATTGAAAGAGGCATGCTGTTAAAAGCTGACACTGGTAGCACTACTGATGCCAGGTCATTGGCATCTCAAATTGGCCTTATCAAAGCCATTAAAGATTATGATCTAAAACGAATGATCAGTTTCCATAGCAGGGTAAAACGGGCCGAGTCATTTGCCTCAGAAATACATGATGCTATCAACATGATAAGCAATGAGCACCGCCCGAAAGGTACCGTATGGACGGGTTCAGTTTCAGGACAAATGTCTGCCCATGAAAGGCGATTAAAACTCGATCAGCTCAAAGAGCTCACCCAAGGGGATATCGGACTACTGTCGAATGCACGTTGCCTTTCAGAAGGCGTTGATGTGCCATCACTGGATGGCGTGGCATTTATTGACCCAAAAAGCAGTCAGATTGATATTGTTCAGGCCGTGGGAAGAGCTATCCGACTTAGTGAAAGCAAATCCTTGGGAACAATCGTACTGCCAGTGTTTATTGAAAACGGCACTGATGCAGAAGCCTCATTGCAATCCAGTCATTTCAAGCCTGTGTGGAATGTGATTAACGCCCTGAAATCTCATGATGAAGTGCTCTCGTTTGAACTCGACAAATATCGCACCGATTTGGGGAAGAAGGCTGGTACATCTGAAGTTGTTGGCAGTTTTTCAAAAATAATCATTCATTTACCTCAAACAGTTGATGCCTCTTTTGCCGAATCCCTGAGAACCTATCTTGTAGAGAGAACGACATCTTCATGGAATTTTTGGTTTGGCTTGCTAGAAGCCTTCGCTATAGGAGAAGGGCATATAAAGGTACCAAACCGATTTGAAACTGACGAGGGTTATAGGCTTAGTAGTTGGGTTATCGGGCAACGTAGTAATAGAGGTAATTTAACATCCGATCGTGTTTCGAAACTAGACTCGCTTGGATTTGATTGGGACCCTTTCAAGACGGCTTGGGAATACGGTTTTTTGCATCTGGTTAATTATGTTGAGCAAGAAGGAGATGCAAGGGTTCCCCACTCATACCTTGCGGAAGGTAACTATAAGCTGGGACGTTGGGTTATCGAACAACGAAGTAATAAAGATATTCTGATTCCCGAACGAGTATCGAAGCTAGAGGCATTAGCAGGATGGGCATGGGATGCTAATAAGGCAGCCTGGGAGGAAGGATACTTATATTTAATCAACTATATTCAGCAGGAAAAGCATGCAAAGGTACCCGACTCATACAGAACAAAAAGTGGCTACAGCCTTGGGAGCTGGGTGAAAAGGCAACGAAAAAATAGAGACACCCTATTGCCTGAACAAAAGCAGAAATTGGATTCATTGGGTGAGTGGATTTGGGATGTATATAAGGCGGCTTGGGATGAGTCTCTCTTGCAATTAACTGGGTATGTTGAGCAACAAGGTCATGCAAGGGTTCCCAGTTCATATATAGCAGAAGATGGTTTCAGGTTAGGGCGCTGGGTTGTCTCCCAGCGCGTAAGGAGAGAGAGGTTATCCCCGGAGCAAAAATCGACTCTGGGATCATTTGAAGGATGGATATGGAATTCTAATGAGTCAGCTTGGGATGAAGGGATCTCCCATCTCACTAGATATGTTGAGATGGCAAGTCATGCAAATGTTCCAGGCCCCTATAAAACGGAAGATGATTACAAACTCGGCCAATGGGTTTCCAGAAATCGTGTAAAAAGGAATGAGCTACCCCCAGAGCAAATAGCGATGCTGGAATCATTTAAAGGCTGGGTTTGGGACGTTCGAGTTACGGCTTGGGACAAAGGGCTCTCGTGTCTAATCAGGTATGTTGAGCAACAAGGCCATGCAAGGGTTCCCAACTCCTTTAAGACTAAAGATAATTACGGGCTTGGACTTTGGGTTTCAATGCAGAGGAGCAGAAAAGACCGTCTAACTATAGACCAGAAGTTAAGACTGGAGTCGCTGGATGGATGGCTTTGGTGTGCCAGTAATGAGGCTTGGGAACAGGGCTTATCGTATCTAACTGAGTACGTTGAAAAAGAAGGGCATGCGAGAGTGATCAGTTCATATGAATTAGAAAATGGGTTTAAGCTTGGGCGTTGGGTTATTGGACAACGACACAGAAGGGATAGCCTGACAAATGAGCAGATATCAAGATTGGAGGCACTAAATGGATGGGTTTGGAATACTTTAGAATTGGCTTGGGAAGTAGGGTTTTCGTATCTGGCTATATATGTTGAGCAGGAAGGACATGCAAAAGTACCGAACTCATATAAAACAGATGATTCTTATAATCTCGGTGGATGGGTAAAGACGCAGCGAAAGCGAAGAAATCAACTATCACCTGAACGAAAATCTAGATTAGAAGCATTAAATTTTGTTTGGAAAATAATATGAGGCTACCGATTCACTATAACAATCGAAGATGGTGCTATTGAGTAGTTTGGATTTGAAATGGTGATGAACAGAGCTTGGGAGGGAAGTTGATGAGCAATAAACTTAATCCAAGAGAGGTCGGGAAGTCCACAAGGGAGTGCCTGTATGATAAGATTCTTCTTTCTTGGGAGCTTGAATATTCATCAGTAACATTTGACGTCAGATTGGGTTGCTTTAAAGAATTTTGTACTACCCACTCTATAGTCGTTGAGCAAGGGAGTAACCCCAAGGACTTTGATAGAAAAGTTAATATAATGAGAAGAAGCGGGCATCTGATGTATTTCGTTTATAGAAGGGTTCATGATAGTAAAGCAAAGTCTCTGTTCTACTTCCTTCGTAATGCAGCCGCACACGCTGACTTCGGTCGAAAAAAGCCCGGTAGAAAAAACTTTGTATGTTTTCAACATATCTACAATGGGAAGGTGAAAATGATGGGACAAATTCCTGAATCACTTTTTTCACAGTTTGTTGACGCCCTTGCTTCAACCAAGAAGGCCTAGACTATTATTGATTCATTCCCACCATATGCGCCCCCGAGTCCAGTGGAACAGGTTCGCACAGGGCTACAGCGAAATCATGACATCAGGTCAACATAGCCCCTTGCCCGGACTACCAACAATAGAGAAAAAACTTTACCGCAGGTTTGCGGCTTTACTCTACCCGGAAGATGCCGGTACCGGCGATCAGATCATGCAGCGGGCTGCGCTCACGGGTGATGGCCATCGTCGCCATACTGATCGCAGGGATCACAGCCGCGACAAAGAAGAGAAAGTGACCGGTATCTTTGCTGATGATGTACCAGAGCGTCATGCCAAGTGCCAGCCAGGTGATCATCAGGCCGATAAAACGCACCGACGCGGTAAACCAGGAGAGCGGCTCACCTGTTTCATTCATAACGATGCGCAGCTTCCACGGGCGCATGCCGGTCGTTGCCCCGCCCTTGACCCAGAAGCCGGCAAAATAGGCATAGGCGATGACAATAATCAGACTGCCCTTGAGCCACTGCTGCATCGTACCCAGGTAGTTTTCAGCCAGCGTAATCAGACTGAAAGCGATGAACAGCAGCCCGAACAGAATCAGCGAATCATAGCCGCTGGCCAGCAGGCGGATGCCGAAGCCCGCCCTTATGCCTTTCTTGCGTGGTTGTTCAGCCATGTTCTCCCCCAGTTAATCGCCCAGCTCCCGACAAACAGCACGCACAGTGCCAGCACCACAGAGGCGCCGGATGGCCATTCATGGGCATAGGACCAGATCAGACCGGTCAGCGTGCCTGTCATTGAAAATGCCACCGCCAGCAGCCACAGGCTGCCCAGCGATCGTCCCCACAACCAGGCGCAGGCGGCAGGCAGCACCATCAGCCCTGCCGTCAGCACAATGCCGGCAAGCTTGACGCACAGGATCACCGTCAGCCCCACCAGCCCGTAGAGCAGCAGGCGCAGGCTGGCTACCGGCAGGCCGGATGTATCGGCCGTAACCGGATCAAATGCGATGCTCCACCATGCTCTGGATGCCAGAGCCAGTGCCGCCAGAATAAGGCCGGACAACAGATAGAGCCAGAGTTTGTCCTGCGCGGAAATGGTCAGTATATTACCGAAAAGCAGGCCGAACAGGTCAACCTGTGCGCTGCTGGCCGAAGAGATAAGGATAATCCCCAGTGCCATACTGCCGGCAAACAGCATGCCTGTACCGGCATCTTCCGATATGCCCTTGCTTCTGGGCATCAGCGCCAGCAACAGGGCGATCACCACGGCAAACAGGGTGGCGGTAGGCAGCAGCGGCAGCGCCAGCGTGACGGCGATGCCGAGACCGGCAAGCGAAGCATGCGAAACACCAACCGTCAGATAGGAGAGGCGATGAGCCATCACCATCACAGACATTGAAGCCGTCACCACGGCAATCAGCAGTGCCGGCAGCAGAGCTTCCCGCATCACGGGACTGGCCAGAAAATCACTCAGCATATCAACCATGGTCATGCTCGCCCGGCCCGCAGCCGATGCAGCCGGCATCATGGGACACAATATGGATATGATCACCGTACATCGCGCGCCACACAGCTTCCGGTATGTTTTCACCGCGCATGGCATGATGATGGATCCTGCGGTTCAGGCAGGCCACCGAATCGACATGCGAACTGATCGCCGCAATATCGTGTTCAACCATGATCACAGCCATACCCGTTTCATCACAGAGGCGGCGCAACAGCTTGAACAGTTTTTCCTGGCGCACGGTATCGAGTGAGGCGGACGGCTCATCCAGCAGCAGCAGGCGCGGCCTGCGCACCAGCGCACGCGCCAGCCGCACACGCTGACGCTGACCACCCGAGAGAAAGCGGAAATCGGCATCGGCAAACGTCTCCATATCAACCAGTGACAGCGTCTGCAGAATAACATCGCGACGGGCGACACTGTTCCACGGCCAGTGGTAGGTGCGTAGTCCCATTGCCACAACATCGCGTACGCGCATCGGCATCGAAGGCTGATGATCATGCAGCTGATGCAGAAAACCGACATCCTTGAGCAGATGCATGCGGTTAAAGCGGCGCAGGCACTGCCCCATCAGATCAATATGGCCGGCATCGGGTTTGATCAGGCCGGCAACGACATTCAGCAGTGTACTTTTGCCCGCACCATTGGGGCCGACAATACCGAGAAAGTGACCGGCTTCCAGTGTCAGATTGATATCATCCAGCACCGGGTGATCAACAGGCCCGAAGCGCAGATGAGTAAGCTGAACAACAGGCGCGTTCATCGCTGTCCGTCAAACTGCCGGATATTCTCCAGCATGAATGTATGCCACGACTCGCCGCATCTACCCAGTGCATCCAGCGTAACGCGTTGCGCCGCGACTTCACTGTGCGCAGCCAGCCACTCCAGCGCCGTAGCGCTATGCCCTGCATCGGCCAGCAACCAGGCACCGGGATGCTCATTGAGTGTTGCCTGTGCCTCTTCGAGCTGATGCGGGCCGAACTCATGGCCGTGATGACCGGACTCCAGTACGCTGAGTACTGGCACCCCCATCTCCAGCAGCAGACGCCGCCATGACGGATGCTGCATGATCACGCCGGTAGCCTTTAGCGGCTGCAATACCCGCTGCCACTCCGCCGCTATTGCGCTCACCTGCTGCAGGGCTTGCTCAAGCCGGGCCTGAATATCTGCTTGCCGCTCCGGCTGCATCAGCATCAGCGCGCGGGCAATTTCCGGCAGTGCCTTGCGCACCGATGCGGGACTCACCCAGCCATGGTCGATATCGGGCCACAGATCCAGCGTATTGCCGTGCCCGGGTGGCAGCGGCCAGCCGCCATCATCACGGGATGCACGGATCAGCAGTGCGCTCTGGCGCAGCCGCTCAATGGTGCGCGGCTGCATCTGAAAATGGTGCGGATCGGCACCCGCCGGCAGCAGACACTGCACATCGGCTGTATCATCCAGCAGCATCACCAGTCCCGCCAGCGGTGGCAGGGTCACACTGATCGTGGCGCTCCAGACCTGAGCCGGAGCAGAAAGCCATAAAGTGGCTGCAAAAATGAGACTGTAGATATAACGCATGCGCGGCATGCTATGGCGAAGCGGAATAAATGCATCCAGCAGTTTTTCACACCGCCGGGGGAAGGTGCTTGCTTCGCGCAGCATTTCGAGGAAACTACCTCTCCTATGATTTCACCTGATTATTTTTCTTTTCGCTGGAGCTGGTACCGGCCGATCCTGAACCGTATGGAGCAACCATCCGAACGCTGCCGGGTTGAAGTAAGGCAACTGCCTATCCGCATGATCGGTCAGGATGCGGCCGAATACATCCCTTATGTCGTGCAGCCGGAGCTGCAGCGCAGCATCTCCACCGCCCTGCACCGCCTGCAGGACTATACGCTGCGCTATATGGTGCGCGGGGAAAAAATATCGGCACACAAGCTGCCGACGATGGATCAGAAAGCGCGCCAGATGGTTGCCCATCTGCGCAGTCAGAACCCGCACCTGTCACGCGATTTGTTGCATCACTGGTGCGCCGACCCCGATGGCGCCGTCGCGCTGCTGGCGGTATGCGAGGGGCTATGGGAGCAGGGCTGGAAACAGGATCAGGCTGATGCCGCACCCTGGGTACCGGCGATCAATGTACTGCTGTTGAAGCTGATCCGGGCAGAAATCGCTGCGCTCTCCAGTGAGCATGTGGAGCTTACCTCGCATGTCATATTGAACATCATCGGAGGGCTCTATACCTGGGCACTGCAGGCCTTCCTCAAACGCTACCTGGAAGGGGCTGTGGAGGTACGCCGCGTCGCCAGCTATGAGTCGATGATGTTGCCTGCAACACCCATGGTATTCATGCAATATCAGCCGGACTCATCGCTGCTGGCGGATGACAGCCGTATCGTGCGTGCCTATGGCCTGGAGCCGGAAATTGTGCCGCGCATGCGCGAATTGCGTGCCAAGGTAGGCATGCGCAATGAAGGGGGCATCCTGCAGCTGCTGGCCAAGGATCAGCTGGGTGCCCACCTGCAGCGGCGTACATGGGCGCGCCTTTCGCTGTGGAAGCTGGCCATGGACAGCGAACAGGGCGGCTGGATGCGCTATGTGCTCAATGCCAAGCAGCTGGATCAACTGCTGGCTGGCCAAACCCGGCCGAATGACGCTCTGTTGGAGAACCTGAAGAACCATGCCGACGTACCTGTCGCGGCCTGGTTACTGGCTCAGGTGCAGGGCGGGCGCGCCGCCAATGCGGCCGGAGAGCCGTGGTTACATGATAATATTACACTGATGGCTTTCCGCGTATTTGATGAGGACATCAAAATTGAAGTAGCGCGCAGACAGGCCGAGCGCATCTGGCATGAGCGCACCAGCCCGCAGGGGGCATCCGCCGCCGCCACCCGTACGCCCGGCATGCGCCAGAGTACCGGCCTGCGCAGTGCGGCCAGCAGCCAGAAGCAAATGGATCAGGGCATGGAAAAAGCATGGCTGGATGGCGAATTTGTATTGATTCAGCCGGACATCACCCGCGCCCTGCACAGTGGTAAAAAGTTATCCATCAGGCATGGCAGCCTGAGCGTACAATGGGGCAGCTACCTGGCCTGCATGCAAACCTGGCATGGCAGTCAGTCCGACCACTTTTTCACGGCCACATTCCTGCCCGGCGTGCTGTCGTTACTGGGCAACCGGGAAGGTCTGTTTATCGACAGCTGTTCTGCCTCCGGCTGCCTGCTGCGCGGACCGGTCGTGCTGCTGACAGAAGCAGGCATCGCACTGCGCGACTGCCTGCGGCAATGGCTGACCGATGCCTCCGCACATCCGGAGCGTCAGCCTGATACAGCAGTCCGGCTGCCACTGTCGATGTGTCTGGATATGGGTGGAGAGTGGAGCTTTGCCGAACTCAGCGATGTACAGCGGGGCGTACAACGGATTGCGTTTTCACAGGCGGTTGCGCAAGCGGATGCCGGTGCATGCCAGAACAGCGCGGTAGAACGCCTGATTCTGGCGCGTAACAATAAACTCGGGCTGGAATCGTTTGGCTCGGTCGGTATCGAGACCGTAAAGTCCGCGGACGGACAACTGGCACACCTGCTGCATAATGGCGGTTTTGCCATGACTGCCGCGGCAATATTTGAGTTAACACGGGCACTGACCGGCAAGGCCGCGATCCGCGAACTGCATCTGGATAAGGCAAAGCTCAAGGGCATGGTCAATGCCTACCGCATGCCGACAATGCCGCTGGAGCTGCTGCAAATCCTGCGCCATAGCTATGAAGAGGCTCCGTGGCTGTTGATGAAGGTAGGCACAGCCAATCTGGCCGGGGCCGATGTGGAGCTGTTTGAGGTCATGGATGCACATAACCCCGCAGTCCGGCATCTGAAGGAGCAGGGGCTGATCCACGCGTGAGCGCTCGCATCAGTAGTGCCGGCATCCGTATGGACCGATCCGGTCTGCCCGGCGAAGTGGCTGTAGCCTGGTCCGGCGGTGCCGATTCCACGGCCCTGCTACTGCTACTCATGCAGCAGGGCTATCGGGTACAGGCCTGGCATGTCGATCATGCATGGCGCCCATCCTCCGCAGACGAAGCAGCCTTACTGGCAGCCCGGGCACAACAATGGGGTATCGAGATGCTGCTTGCCCGCCTGCCCGCCCCCTCCGGCATCAACAGGGAGGCCGAGGCGCGCAAGGGGCGATACGCCCAGTTTGAACAGTGGGCACAGAGTACCGGCATCACCACCCTCTGTCTGGGTCATCACCTGGATGATCAGGCCGAAACAGTCTGTATGCGACTGCTGCAGGGCTCCGGCATCAGCGGCTGTCGCGGCATGCGACAGCGCCGCAAGCAGGGCCCTCTGGAACTTGTCCGGCCGCTACTGCAGGTGCCGGCAAGTGTACTTAAGAGAGCACTGACACAGGCCGGCATCGACTGGCTGGAAGATCCGAGCAATCAGGATATGACGGTATGGCGTAACCGCATCCGGCAGCGTCTGTTTCCGGCCATGGCGCGGGCCGATGTATCACCCGCCTCACTGTTTATGCGTTGGCAGGCTCAGGCCGAGCGGCTGGGCGAGCAACTCGACAGCGAGGCGGATCGCATATTGACCGATGCGCTGACCAGCGCTCCGGAGAGTAGCGACGCATGCATGCCGTGGCTGATTTGGGCGGATTGCTCAGCCCCGCTGCGTGCGCGACTGCTGCAAAAAATGATGGCCATGGTGCTTGGTGAGGGGGCAACCCCGGGCCGTCGCCACATCCTGATGGTCGAAGGCTGGACGCTGCGGGGCGGATTCGGAGGGCTGGATTTGTCGCGCTGCCGCCTGCAGCGCAGCCGTAAGCACTTGCATCTGCGCCGTACTGCGGCAGATTTGTCAGCTTCATCTTGATTTCATATAAATCTGTGCATGCTTTGGCATGTTGTTTAACATTATATTATAAGATTCAGCTATACACATCTTTTAACTACGGCTGACAAGGGACTGCGTTGATGGGAAAGAATATTCTACTATGGATCGTGATCGGTCTGACAATGATGAGCCTGTTCAATATGTTTTCGGCACCGATGCTGAAGGCAGACAAAATGGCTTACTCCACCTTTGTCGATAAAGTCGATCAGGGCATGGTTGAAACAGCAACAATCAGGGATCACCATGTCAGCGGCCAGTTTCGCGACACCTCCGGTGAGCTTAAAAGTTTCGATGTAACCGTCCCTAATGATCCCAACCTGTCACAGCGCATGCTCGACCAGCATGTGCAGCTGGATGTAAAAGAGAAGGAAGAGGTACCGTTCTTCCTGTCGGTATTGATCTCCTGGTTCCCGATGCTGTTACTGGTTGGTGTCTGGGTCTTTTTCATGCGCCAGATGCAGGGCGGCGGCAAGGGCGGCGCTATGGGCTTTGGCAAGAGCAAGGCCAAGCTGCTTAACGAGAACACCGCGCGTGTCACCTTTGACGATGTAGCCGGCTGTGATGAAGCCAAGCAGGAGGTCACCGAGGTGATTGAATTCCTGCGCGAGCCATCCAAGTTCACCCGTCTGGGCGGCAAGATTCCCAAGGGCGTGCTGCTGGTTGGCCCGCCGGGTACCGGTAAAACCCTGCTGGCACGTGCTATTGCCGGCGAAGCCGAAGTACCCTTCTTCTCGATTTCCGGCTCCGATTTCGTCGAGATGTTTGTCGGCGTCGGCGCATCGCGTGTGCGTGATATGTTCGAGCAGGCCAAGAAGCAGGCACCCTGCATTATCTTTGTCGATGAAATTGATGCCATGGGCCGTCATCGCGGCGCCGGTATCGGCGGTGGCAATGACGAGCGCGAGCAGACACTGAACCAGATGCTGGTGGAGATGGACGGTTTTGAATCCAACGAGGGCGTCATTCTTGTTGCCGCCACCAACCGTCCGGATGTACTGGATCCTGCCCTGCTGCGTCCCGGTCGTTTCGATCGTCAGGTGGTTGTACCGCGTCCGGACCTGCTTGGTCGTGAACAGATTCTCAAGGTACATATGCGCAAGGTTCCGCTCGCTGCCGATGTAAATGGCAAAGAGCTGGCACAGGGCACACCGGGCTTCTCCGGTGCAGATCTGGCCAATCTGGTCAATGAAGCAGCGCTGAATGCAGCCCGCTTCGACCGCGACAAGGTCATGCGCGCTGATTTCGAGACAGCCAAGGACAAGGTGATGATGGGCACCGAGCGCCGCTCGATGATCATCTCTGAAGATCAGAAAAAGACCACTGCTTATCACGAAGCGGGTCATACGCTGGTTGCCAAGTTCCTGAAAAACGCCGACCCGGTACATAAGGTGAGTATTATTCCACGCGGTCAGGCGCTGGGTATCACCATGCAGATGCCGGTTGAGGACAGGTTCAATCATGACCGTGAATATCTGCTTGATCAGATATCCATCATGATGGGCGGCCGCCTTGGTGAAGAGCTGGTACTGGGACAGATGACCACCGGCGCTTCTAACGATTTCGAACGTGCAACCCAGCTGGCACGCAATATGGTAACGCAGTGGGGCATGTCCGATGAGATGGGGCCGATGGTCTATGGCGAGCGCGAGCATGAGCCATTCCTGGGTCGTGAAATCACCCGCCAGACCAATATCTCCGAAGAGACTGCGCGCAAGATCGACATCGTAGTACGCAAGCTGATCGAAGAGAATTATGACCGGGCAAAACATATCCTCGAAGAGCATATGGATCAGCTGCACCTGCTGGCCAAAGCACTGATCAAGTATGAGACACTCGACACAACCGATATTGATCGTGTGATGGCAGGCAAGGAGCCGTTACTGATCAAGGAGATCGAGACAAAGCCATCATCCAGCAAAAAACCGCCGGAAGAGCCGTCGGAAAAAGTCGATATCGGCGATGAAGGCAGTGCTTCGGAATCGGCAACGGATGAGGCTGGTCAGCCCAACTGATGCAGTCACACTGGCATCGTCCGCAACATGGTGATGTAAGAATGATGGGGGTGCTTAATTGCACCCCCGATTCGTTTTCGGACGGAGGAAGCTTCCTCGATGTCGATGCCGCAATAGCGCACGCTCTGGCCATGCAACAGGCTGGTGCCGCCATTATCGATGTCGGCGGCGAGTCAACCCGGCCCGGTGCTGCACAGGTATCGGAGCAGGAGGAGCTGGCGCGCGTGATTCCGGTTGTGCGCGCACTCAGCCTGGCCGGCTGCCCGGTATCGCTGGATACAATGAAAGCGGAGGTGATGCGTCAGGGCATTGCTGCCGGCGCCACACTGATCAATGATGTCAGTGCCCTGCGTTTTGATGCAGCAAGCATGGCGGTCGTTGCCGCTGCCGGCGTGGATGTTTGCCTGATGCACATGCAGGGCGAACCGGACTCCATGCAGACAAATCCTCACTATGCCGATGTGGTGGATGAAGTCTGTGCATTTTTCCAGCAACGCATTACTGCCTGCACCCAGGCCGGCATTGCCGAATCCACCATCGTACTGGACCCGGGTATCGGCTTCGGCAAACGCCTGGAAGATAATCTGGCGCTGATTCGCGGCATTGATCTGATCAAGCAGCGTTTCGGCATGCCGCTACTGCTCGGCGTATCGAGAAAGTCATTTCTCGGCCTGCTGACCGGCAGTGATGTCAGTGACCGGGAGCTGGAAACCGCTGTCGCGGGTGCCATGGGTATTGCCTTTGGTGCGGATATCCTGCGCGTGCACGACATCACGCTGCAGAAGCGTGCCGTACGGGTCGCATCCGCCCTTTCGCAGCCCTGCTTGCGCTCCCGTACTTCTTTGGCATGATTCCCACCGCTGCAAGCCGAGGTGGTGGAACTGGTAGACACAAGGGACTTAAAATCCCTCGGTAGAAATACTGTACGGGTTCGACTCCCGTCCTCGGTACCAACAAGAAAGGGGGCGTGACTTAATGTCACGCCCCCTTTCGCGTTAGGCCTCTGCCTTCATCTTCAAAACCGGAGAATCAGGTAGCCCTTGAATGGTGAACCATCGCCTCCCCTTTCTCTTTAATAATTTTTTCGGCGCTTCACGAAGTTGTGTGGGCAGCACAAGTCGAACCTGCCTGATTGGGTGCCGGATACAGGTCCAAAGCACCCAAGTGAAAGTAGATCGCATTGCGAAACCGTTCTCTGTTGCGAAAGCCATTA
>Ga0210046_1001259_pt1 | contig 20196 bp, 23 predicted proteins | sample CryGeyCG2114_250_FD_185461 | JGI IMG/M metagenome (GOLD analysis project Ga0210046, IMG submission 185461) | Groundwater microbial communities from aquifer - Crystal Geyser CG18_big_fil_WC_8/21/14_2.50 (SPAdes) (version 2) | ecosystem: Environmental > Aquatic > Deep subsurface > Groundwater ... | reverse complement strand
CCGCCATAAAGTATATGCATTGTTGGGCATAGTTTTTTATTATCCACTAATTTGGTCCCATATAATTGATTGCTTGATCTATACATTTAATTTCAACGAGTCTAATAACTACACTATCAAACCTAATTGAATCTGGAGAAATCAATGATTTACCAAAATAAGATAAGTCAATAGAACTATCATTTAAATTGTTAATTCCAATTGTATCTATATCCCCAAAGAAATAGTCATTACTTTTTGTTCGAAACAAGTTGCTTTCTAATGATAAAACTTCACCAAAATCTGTTACGATGAATAAGTTATAGCTTTCTATATAACTGTATCGAAGATATGTTTTGGGGTCAGAATTAAAATAGTAAAACTCATATGGGTAATCTCTTGATTTAAAACTATACAAGGAGTCATTTAAAAATATCCATTCTGATTTTGTTTTAGTCATCCAACACTTATCCTGAAATGGTTCAATAATAATCTCAGGTTCTAATTTTTTATCTTTGCATCCAGTTAATACAGCTATAAATATTATGATAAGTAATCTATGTCTAATTGTTGACATTATGCTTGATTTTACAAATTCTGTCATTATTTCAATCTTTTTATGGGCCATTGTTGGGTATAGTTTTATTTCTTAATCCAATTTGCAATCTTCTCTCCTGATTGAATTCCTATTATTATAAATTCCCTTATTTTATTGTCAGAGGTCTTTACATATACTTTTCCGTCATGAGGATAAGGTCCCATTCCCCATTTCTTTTTCTTATTATGGGATACATCAATGATTTTGCTTCTGTCAATTTTAAAATTCGAACAACTAACCTTTAAAATTTCATCACTAAGAATATTTTGGTTTTCTAATTTTCCAAGGAAATTGCCTTTAATGTAGGAATATGGATTTTGTAGGTCGTCAGTAATCGCCATGCTGTTTGTAACGGCTTGTGTTAAAGGGTCAGATCCTCCTTGAACACTCACAACTCCATTTACTTTTAAACCTATCAAATAGTCTCTTGTTAACAGAATTAAAAAAGTCCTATTCAAAATAAGTCCATAGTATTCAATAGCTACAAAATGATTTCCTTCTTTAAGTTCAAATTCTTTAAATTTCATGTAACAGCTAAATTATGCCCAACGTTTTGCAAATACACGCAGGGCGGGATTTAACCGATGAACTTCCTACGAAGAGTTGCTTTTCGAATACTTATTTCTTGTCAACGAAGCACCGAACCCCGACTTGCGGGTATTTTGCTGTTGCCGGTAGGTTTTCTATTCTGCATTTTCGTCAAATATTCTTGTGTAATTAGCAAATTCTGTGTCTTTAAGGTTTTCTTCAATTACGGATTTTGCAACTTCAAAGTCAATCACATAACAACAAACCTCCATGGTCCCACTTCCAATACTTCCACCATCACAATGTCCAAGTCCTGTCCAGCCTAAAACATCGTCCATTTTTTCTTGAAGTCGTGTCCGTTTCTCAACGTCCTCTGCTGTCCCCATGCCATCCACTTTGAACTCGATTAAAAGTGTGAAATGGTCTTCTATGTCGACTTCCTGATAACCGTCCTTACAATATTGGTCAATCTCTTTTTGCACTTCTTTCCTAAAACTAGAGAAAAGTCCAGACTTAACTTTTCGATAGTCACCGCGATGTCCAATAATACCTTTATGAACAGCACCTGTCTTGTCGTCTATATCCCAAGTCTCCCAGAAATGAATATTGTCGTCTACTCGTTTGTAAAGTTTCATTGTCTCCAATTTTGCATTTATCTGTTAAATATGGTTTGGTTGCGCAGCCCTTAAACTTACCGGCAACGGGAAGCATATGCTTTGTGGCGGACTTTAAAAGACGAATCTTTCTGTCCACGCCGATTTATATTTGGAACTAAAATACTCATTTTCATAACGTAACCCGCCATAAAGTATTATGCATTGTTACAGGCTGGCGTAATTAAAAATTTGAACTTCCTCCAAGAGCTTCATAAGCATCTAAGATGTTTGTAAGACCTTGTTTTTCTTTTGCTGTCAAAGTTCTGTCTTTGTAGTATTGTTTTCCATTGCAGCGAAGTTTCACTGTTTTAGATTTACTAACATCTTTAACAATATTGTAAAGTCTATTATCCATTGAGACATCATACCATTCCCAAATACCACCTGAACCATTGTCAGTTTCAACCTCACCATAAGAAGTCGATATTGTATATGATTCATTATCTGTTTTTATCACATAACTTTCTATAAATAACCAATCATCTGCGGCATATTGAATTCTAAAGCGAAGCCATGGTTTTCCAGATTTTTCTTTACCCATATATAATTGAAAGCTGTTGTAGTTTGTATATTTAGGTGTTCCTTTGTCATAATACCAAGTAATGCCTTTAATATCATCGTAAGTGGTTCTTAACTTCTTAGTCACATTTGCAAGTCTTTCCTTATCAGCCTTCTCCTTTTCTAACCTTTCTTTCTCTAAAGCCTTCTCCTTTTCTAGCTTCGCTTTCTCTTCAGCAAGTTGTTGCTCTTTGATTCCGTTTTCCACAATAGCCAAGAGATTTTTTGCTTCTGTTGCTTGTTGAGTTGCAGGGTGTTTGTCAATCAAAGTTTGAAGTTCATTTTTTGCTTTTATTAAATCTTTACTTTCATTGTAAGCTTTAGCCTGATTTAATAATATGTCAGGACCGAATTTCAAATCTTCGATTTCTTTCTTTAGTTTTTCATTTTCAGTTTTTAATGTATCAAATTCCTTTTGTGAAACTCCTCCGCAACTTATCAATAATGTCAATAAAATACTGATTGTCAAAAATTGTAAAGCTCTTTTTTTCATTGTATTATATGTTTTATGTTAGTTTCTTACGCTTGCCTGTAACGGTTGATGGTATGGTGTCGTGCGGGATTACGAAGCGATTTCCTATCAGTTTACACTGACCTTTTTTACGAGCTACAACCGCTCGCAAACCGATGAAACCCGCATGCACTATACCATGTGTTGTGCCCAGTTATTTTTAATATCCTTGAAAATAGAAAATTATATAATCCTCCTTTAGAAAGAAAAACAAGAGCTTATCCATATTAAAATAGCTACTTCCCATTACTAAAAATTGTCCGTCAAATGAAAATTTTTGTTTTCTACTCAATGCATAACCTTCTGTATTAGTACTTTCTCCGATTGATGTTACTCGATTATATTGAACCAGCCCATTCTCTATATTTCTCGATTTGGAAATTGAATCAATCTTTGCAATCATTTGTTTATAATCACAATCACCTTGTCCATAGGCTGTAAATCCAATAGCCAAGACAAATAAAATAATAATACTTCTTAGGATTTTCATAATACTATTTTTTTAGTTATCAATCATGTAGCTTAAAAGTTATCGGGAAAGTTACTCGATAATCAATCGGTTTATTATCTAAAATTGCAGGATTCCAATCTGGCATTTTATTGAGCATCTGTTTACATTCCAAATCAATTTCTGGTGAAAGTCCTTTTTTTATTTCACGGTCAACAACTTTTCCAGTTGATTTTACAATAAAAGTCAGAAAAACTCTCCCTTGAATACTATCATTAATTGCTTTTTCAGGATACTTAATGCTTTTTCCAATAAATTTTACAAGTTCTTCAAATCCACCGTTATATTCTGGAAACTTATCTATTCCGACGCAATTTAATGCTGTATCAGAAGGAGTAAAAACAAAATCAAAGCCCTTAAACTTTATCGTGTCTATTTGTCCATAAGAAGTCAAACAATTTACAAAAATCAGTATGGTTAAAATTCTTTTCATTCGTTTATCTGTCTGTCTATCGGTTTTTTATAATTGGGCACAACGGGCGTGCATATGCTTTGTGGCGGATTTTAAAAGAAAAATCATTCTGTCCACAACGATTTATATTTGAAACTAAAATGTTCATATTCAGACCGAAACCCGCCATAAAGTATATGCATTGTTGTGCCCAGTGTGTTATTTCTCATTCTACTCTTTGTCCTATTTGTTGTCCTACGTTTTGAGCGAAGTTCGCGTTGTCACAATGTAGTCGAACAAAGTCAACTATTCTATCAATTTTTAGATTGTATTTTTTAACATCATCAGGATGAATACAAACAGTCAGTTTGTCGCAGTAATTGTCGTTACTTAATGAAACCAAAAATGAAAGAACTATCTCTTTAACTACTTCCTCTCGTGTCATAGTTATACGACCCCTTCCAGTACCCAGAATAGGAATTATTAAATGCTCTTTACCTCCTGAATGTATCAGATACGCCCATAATTCAACTAATGAATTTCTTAAATCGTCAGGGCTGCTTTTTGATCTTCCATGCTGATTTACAGAAGCATTGCATAACAAGTAATATTGCTTTTCATTTTGAAAGATGGGTACCACCGTTCCTATTTTGTATTCTTTAGGATTATCTTTGATAACAAGCGAAGTATAGTAGTCGGTATTGTCTTCTAATTTGTTTCTTATGTCCGTTGCCAAATGTTGGTCATTTTTACTATATACTTTCTTGATAAAGAAACTTAGGATACTGTTTGATTGTGCAACAATGCCATTCAAAGCAGTGTCAAGTCTATTGTTTATCGTGATGATTTTAGCACCTTCTAATTCGAATATGTCTGCTATGGTTATTGCAATTGATGCATCTCTGTTTTTCACATTGAATGAGTACGAACTTTTAGGCCAATTTTTTAAAATAGTATAAACGAGTCCAAGTAAAATAAATAGCCACCAAATTGAGCGTATTCTGTTTGCAAAGGCACTTTCGTTAAAAAAGACTAGAACTTCAATAATTAGCCACAAAGTACCGAATGCAACTAACAAGGCTTCACCAGCACTAAACCAGCTAAGCCGATTCCAGATTCGATATAGTTTTGAAATCATAGGTCAAACGATTTATATACATCATTGTCATAATAGAAAGGGCCAGTTTTACCTTCTCGTCTCATTTTTCTGTGATATAACTCCCAATTTTCTAACGCCTTTTGAATGATTTTTGCATTAAAACTTACATGTAGTGCTAATTCACTTTTTAATATTAAAGGACATTTGTCAATATCAATCCCTCTCTTTCCGTTCAAATTGACTACAATTATTGGTAAATCCATACTTAAGGCTTGTTCAATTTCCCATCTTACAAATTTATACAGGAATTTTGTTTTTTCTCCAACCAACAATACAAACACCTTTGTATTATTTAGTCTTTCCCTAAGTCGTCTTTTAATAGTATCCTCAATACTTTGATTCCAAATAGAATTAAGGTCATGGGCATTATAGAAGTCAAAATTTGTATTGTCATTTTGCTTCCATGCAGTCATTAGCCTATAATAGCGAATATCGCTATCTGCATCAAATGCTACGTATATTTTATTTCTATATGACATTCTTTTTCTTTTTTACATTGGGCACAACGGGAAGCATATGCTTTGTGGCGGACTTTCAAAGACAAATCTTTCTGTCCACAACGATTTATATTTGGAACTAAAATGTTCATTTTCATAACGTAACCCGCCATAAAGTATTATGCATTGTTGTGCACCGTAATTAAATTTCTTCTAATATGTTGTTATTGACATAATATTATATTCATCGATTATCTCTATAGAATTCCAATCAATTTCATATACATAGTATTCCTTTCGATTTGGTTCAACGGATAAGGGAAATTTAAAAACCCAACAAAGAATGTCTAATTTTTGGTTGTAGCTAAGGTCAACTTGATAATCGTCGGTTCTAATTCCGTAATAATTAGCTTCTTTTAACGCATATTTTTCAATCTCACTTCTGGACTTGAATGTTGACTTATCCGAATAATGATTTGTCGGCCAGTTTGATTGAAGTATTTGTCCGAATTCATCAAGACTGAGTTGCAGATAATAGCTTTTAATGCCAATTGAATTATCTCTAAGAATAAAATTTACATCGTAATGGGGAACAATCCAGCCATATTCATAAGTTGCAGAATCTAGTGCGAAATATTTTTTTAAATCAACAACCTGTCCATGTGAGAATTCTACACTATCACTCATCGTTCCCAAAATTCGTTGGAGGTATCCTTTTATATTATACTGTATGACAGAAGGTAGTCCAGAAATTGAATTTATATGTTCAGAACAAGAACCATAATATGTATTTCCATTAAATGGTTTATCCACAATCATTTTGTCTTGAGCGGTAAGTTGGAATAAAGATATTACCACCAAATATATTGTCAATATTCTGTTCATTTGCAGTATTTTATATTATGGTGCACAACGATTGGCGCTATGTAAGAGTTGCCGAATTTCGTGGTTCGCGTCCTGTCCGCCAGGACAAGGATGCAAGCGAGAAATTCGCAACCAAGTTGCTCAAAACTAGGCAATTTTACATAGCGTTTGTTAGCGGTTCGGCTTTTTATTTTTCAATTTATTCAATTCATTTTTTGTTATCCAAAGTTCGTGTCCAATCGTGTCTGTCAAACTTTTATATCTCACAAAGTCAAAGTGCTTTCCGTCTTTACTGAACTTCGAAGGTTTGACAACTCCAAAGCTATAATACTCGTCTAAATGCCTTCCAATATTTACATTGTCAAAATATATAGTATCGTTTTTTAAATGGTATTTTCCCTTAGTTTCTGTCACTCCAAAGCAAACATTTCGTTCTTTAAAAGTGAAATCATCTTTTAATTTTAAAGTTGTCATACAGTTTGCAGCCCCTTCTCTTTCAGCAACTAGAATGTCGCCACCTTCGAGTTTGTCAAAATTTATAAGTCCATTGGGTCTTATAAACGTAATTGTCAATACAAAAACCAAAAGACCGATAGTGAGAAATCTTAATTTGTAATTGAACTTTTCTTTTATTGTCAGGTAAAGTTGTTTGATTAATGATATTCCAAGTCCAAGGTAGATTATAATCAAAAGGATAAATGATGGAAATGCAAATAAACCAAGCTTTCCCTCCCAATAGTAACTCGTATTCACTATCAGGAAGAAAAATATTGTCGCTATTATTAATCTGTACTTTTTCATTTATCTACTGGTTGTCTTTTTTAAGCTGACCGCTAACGGTTGAGGCTAAAAGCTGGCGGGCATTTCGGAGCACTTCACTGTCAACCTGCGATAAAGTTTATTCGATGTAACACCCTTCAAATTACCACTTTCCGCCCGCTTGATTTTAGCCTTTGTTAGCGTTTCGTGCTTTTTTCTTCCAAACAAATTTCAATGATAATATTACCCCTAAAACAATTCCTAAAAATGCAGTAAAAATAAAGTTAAAGTAACTTGGTTCAGGGTGATAACCAGTGTTAGAAGAAATTTCATAAAATAGGTTGAAAATAGCACTAGTTTTAATGTTGTTAGTGTCATAAGCACATTCATCTCCAATAATAATATTGTTTATTAGTGTATAATTTATCGTATATGCTATTAATACACTTATTATTATAAAAACAGCGGAAATTAACGCATTGAAAAGTATAGATTTTATTTTCATGTTTATCTTGTTGTACCTGTTTGAAAACTTGTACCTGTTGTCTGACCATTTGTATTATTTTGCATTGGAAGTGCAACATTTTGCTCATTTAAATTCCAATCTTGGCTCCTTTTATAACCACCAACCAAATAAGTTCTTTGGAAATAAACCATTCCATTGTTTTCAGAATTTATAAAATTATCTGCCCCATTTTCAGAATTAAGTCTATAGTTTGTAAATTGAGATGGAAAAGCTGATGAAGTCTGACCAGAAACATTTACATTTTCAAAATTAGATAATGATGATACTTGGTTTGCAAATGAAGTAATTCTATATTCTGGACTTAAACTTCCATAACTATTAACATAATAATTGGTGATTTCTTTTTTTTCAGCACCAGTATTACAACCAAAGAAATTTGCATTAGTGCCTGTCCCATTATTATTCCAGTTAAAATCAATATTACCCCAGCCAGTTAAAGACATTTGTTTTCCATCAACAGCATTCGCACTTGTATTTGCTGAACCAGTTGGACCATCTGTTCCAGCATGCGACCAAATACTAAATTCTTGTGTCTGACCATATTGTGGACTGTAAGTTTTAACAACATCATTTACTTGTTTCTGAATAGAGGCCATATCTTGTACAGCTAACACAACAACTTTATCTTTTGATGGATCGAAACCTTTACTCCTTTCAATATCAGTTTGTCTCGTTAATGCAGAAGCCCTAAACATCTCATCTCCTCTGTCATTACCACTGGTGTAGAATAATATATATACATCTCTGCCGTCAGGGTCAATTGCTCTTATTGGCATATTACCAACAAAATTATAAGGAGACATGCTTGGATATTTATTTGCATGAGGGTCTGTACTGATAAATCTTAGAATAAATGTTGGCAAAAGGCTATCAGTTTGATAAATAACATCGTTATGATCAATATATTCAACTAAATGAGTTTTTGTATTTAAAGCAATACATTTTAATCTTTGTGTTGTATCAGTGTTATTAATAAAGAGAAATTGTTTACCACTTTCCTCTTCGGGAGTTTTTAAAACTTTCCCTTGATAACCAAAAATTGAATAGGGGTTATCATTTTGAGCATGAGTTTTGGCGAAGCCAAAACATAATGCAACTAAAATCAAAATTCTAAATTTTCTCATAATACAAATTTATTAAATTTATAATCATTTATTTATTTTTTCTTGTTCAACAGATTTAACCCACTGATCATAGAGGTCTTGTGGCATTTCTCGATAACCAAGTTCTTTAATTTGCTTGTCTAATGCAATAAATTCTTTATACGTTGCTTCCATTTCTGGCGTATTACCGATCCCTTTTTTCTTTGCTTCTTCTTGCTGTTTTTTCCCAATAGTTTGTAAGCAGTTAAATTTTGTCATTATTGCTGAAATACAAGTCGGATAATGCTTAATTACAGTATTGCAACACTTTAAAACAAATTCATCATATCCATTGTTTGTTTGATATCCCATTGCTAAATCCCATAGGCAAAGAGCTACATTTTCTTTTTCGGATAAGGCGTCCATATAAATACCTTTTTTAATGGCTTCTGCTGAAATTCCCATTGAAGAAATCATCCAAGCGTCTGATGATGGATGTCCGTTTGTAAGTTCAATATTAACCCATTTCCCATTCTCGTCAATATGTTTTATATACATGTGATTTGGAGCAATGGCTAAATATGTTTCTAAATTTAATTCGTTTGCAATGATTTTGTAGTAATATGGCAAAGAATGACAATTGCCTGTTTTTGTTCTTATTACCTTTGTAACAAACATATTTGTCCAGTCCTTATCTCCCATGAAATCATTAAAGTCATATTTAAAAACTTGATTATTGTTAAGATAAGAGGGTTCATACATATAGCTGAATATTGCGTATTGTCCTGCTGTTTTGTATGCTGCAATACCTTTTTTATTAACATATTCTTTGAGCCGTTTTGCCAAAACAGAAAAATGATTTGAAAATTCATCGTAATTCAATGTCCCTTTTAGATATGTATTTTCGTAAATGAAAACGGCTCTTTTAAAATCAATCGGTTTTCTTCCTTCTAACATATCAAGGTATTGTCTGTATGCACAGTCGTATGTATAGCAGTCAGAAAAATCCTTTACTTCTAATGTATCAGCAGAGTCATGAGTTTGAGTTTTCATTGTATCTTCGACCAATACAGTACTTTTCAAGCTGTCATTTTTTGGCAACATTTCTTGTTGCTTAGGTTTTTCTGATCCCAAGTAATAAACTGTTGCCCCTATGACTGTTAAAGTTGTTAGTGATAATATTGTCATTTTCATTTTCATTTACTGCTTCGTTTTCCTAGCATGAACGCTAACGGTTTAGGCTATGTTGCGTGCCGCATTATTTTCGAATAATCTTCATTTCCATTACAATTTTCATTAAATCTATAATATTCATGCTCACAACGAGTTGCGGCATGAAACATAGCCTTTGTTAGCCACCGATTGTTTCCAAATCGCTAAGTTTCTTTTGAAAAACGGTCTTCATTTCTATTCAAAATTTGATCGAAGCAATACGCTCCATTTACAAACCTCATTAATATTTACAATTTTCTTTTCTCACTACAATTTTCATTTGGAAGAAAGACTTCTAAAATGAAGCGCTTCGGCGCTTTATTTCTTTTAAATGGTGGCTAACGACCGAGGCTAAGCGCAGTAGCCGAATAGCGGGCTACATCACTGTCGCACTACGAAAAAGGTATTGCGGGAGATAAAACTTCCACATTGCACGAATTCGGCTATTGTCGCTTAGGCGTGTGTTGGGTGCAGTCCTTTTCTTTCGTTATGTTGTGTTGTTGTTATAATATGTTGTCTGTCTATATTCTGTTTGTGTTTTCTGCTTCTTTGTCTACCGAGTCGTATGCAACTTTTTCGCTTATCCATATCTTTTTTACGCTGCTGTATATCTTTTTTACGGAGGTCTATATCTTAATTACTAAGGCTTAAACCTTTTTTACCATGCTCTATATTCATTTTACGGTCGCCTATATCTTTTTTACGAAGGCTTATATTTAAATTACTTTGTCTTATATCTTTTTGTTGGTGGCGTATATCTTTTCTGTGTAGCCTTATGTCTTTTTTACGCTGCTATATACTAATCTACGGCTGTTTAGAATGTTGCGAAGCAACCAACTCTTCACAGTTCATTGTTTTTTTCTTCCTAATTTCACGGTACTTTCACAATTCACAAAAAACAATGTACTGTGACCGCTCTGCCTATTATCAAAAAGCTATAAAAGCCACAATAAGACCTTTGATATTGAATTCTAACTTATTGTGGCTTTTTTTGCTTTTTAGGCGATTAGTCTTTTGTTCGCATTCACAAAACAAGAAAAGTCTGAATCTTACTTTTTCTTTTTGCTGACATTAATATTGCTATTATTGTATTTGTTAGGTTCATTTTTCAACATTCCCATCCACTTCATATACATTTCTTCGGGCATTCGCCTGTAGCCAAGTTGGTGAAGTTTTACATAAATTTGCTCCATATCTGCGAACATTTCCTTTATCGAAGTATCAACAAATAGCTCTTGCGGAGTTTTCACGTTTTTAGCTTTCATTTGTGCCTGTATATAATACTTTTGTGCCTCAGCTTTAGTAAGCATGGCATTTACATTAAGCGGGTGATACTTCAAACAGGTATTGCAGCACTTCACTACAAAATCTGGATTGGCTTTTCCAAATTTATGCTGATAGCCTTGCGCCAAATCCAACAGACAGTTTGCAACACATTGTTTGGTGTTTAATGTATCCATGTACAAACCATTACGGACAGCGTCAACGGTTACATAACCCGAAGCGATAATCCACGCATCAATGGGAAAAGTTCCGCTTGTTAGCTCGGTATTATACCAACCCATCTTTTGAGAATAGGTTTTGATATAGATATGGTTGGGAGCTAAAGCCAGATATGCAGGAATGCCTAATTCATCCGCTAATATCTTATAGAGATATGGCATAGAATGGCAGTTGCCTTTTCCTGTTGCTAACAACTTTGACACAAACATTTTCGTCCAGTCTTTTTCGCCCCACATATCATCGAAATCGTAGGTAAAGGGAAAATGTATTAAAATATGGTTTGTGTCCAATGCTAAAGGTATTGTGTCTTGAAATACTTTAAATAGTGCCTCATTTGTCAATATATTGACTTTATCTGTACCATTGTATTCAATCGTTATATTTTCAGATATTTTTTTTGTCAACTTTTTAATTTTGTCAAATTCATTATATATTAGTTCATGATTTAATTTACCCTCTAAATATGCATTTTCAGTACATATAACAGCTTCTTTGAAACTTAAAGAAACTTTTTCGTTTAACATACTGTCGATTCTATTATAGGATTGCAAATAAATGCTTTTATAATCTTGAGCTTTGATAAGATTGGAAAATGTAAGAATAAAAATTATAATGATAAATGATTTTATTGTCATGATTATCTTTTATGTGAGTTTTTGTTGTTTTATGATTATTTACTTTAATTGATATTCAGTGTATATAGCTTCAAATACACTTTTACTACCTAAAATATTATATCTGTCTGGTATGTATAATTTATTTCTGAAAACAATATAAGGATCAGGAACACCTTGATTAATCATATAAGAAATATCCTTTTGTTTATCCGTTAATTTCTCATATTCTACCCAAGGTCCATACCACGTTTTAATAGTTTCTAAACTAAAATTTGCAGAGTCGATTTTATTAATCAGAATCAACATTTTATAACTGTCACCTATAGGATCAGGAGTATTAGAAAGGTATTCCTTTACTTCTAAAGGTAACTCGTCAAACGTTAATGTTTTATGTACTAGATTAGTTAACTTGTAATCATATGATTTACAACTAAAACATAAAAGCAAAACAATAATTAATATTCCTATATTTTTCATTCTTTCTTCGTTTTATTTATCCAGTCATTGACTCTATTGTGAGAATTGTGATAATCCCCTATTGTGTCCTCGTTATCTTTTAAATGTATAATCATTTTATTGTTTCATGATTGATTATTTCAACTGATACTCAGTATATATAGCTTCCACTATACTATTACCACATAAGATATCATATCTATCAGGTATGTATAATTTATTTCTAAAAATAATATAAGGAGGAGGGACGCCTTGATTAATTCGATAAGAAATATCTTTTCTTTTATCAATTACTTTTTCATAATCCACCCATGGACCAGTCAATGTTCCTACTGTTTCCTCAATATAATTCGTAGTATCAGCTAAATCTACAAACAGCAACATATTATAATCCTCACATTTCGGGCGATTAGCAAGGTATTTTTTTACCTCAAATGGTAGTTCGTCAAACGTTAATGTTTTATGTTCTAAATTAGATAACTTGTAGTCATATGATTTACAACTAAAACATAAAAGCAAAACAATAATTAATATTCCTATATTTTTCATTCTTTCTTCGTTTTATTTATCCAGTCATTGACTCTATTGTGTGAATTATGATAATCACCCCATTGTATACCTCCATCTAATGCCCAGCCATTAATAAATCCTTGAGGATTATCAACCTCGATATTTGTTGCATTATTAAAAGTTCTACCTGCATTTCCATATTCACCTGTAGGTTTTATGTTTGATTGGTTGTCGGGTAATATTATCATACTATTTCCACCGTTACTTTGTACAGGATCTTTAGGGTCATATACATTTACATGATCTACTCTTTTAACTGCCTTTTCGGATAATTGATAGTCTTTACGTACAGGAGTGTTTATAGTAAGAAGATTAAACTTTACATCCTTGAATTCATCCATTTCTACCATCATATTGATTGCTTCAATACTAACATTACCTCCATGGCTATGACCGACTAGCGTAACGGGTTCTGAGTTGCCATTTTTTTTTAGTTGCCCTCTCACATTGTTTATCAAATCAGTTGCTGCAGTGGTTCTCATGTTTGCGTAATTTCCACCTGACCATGGAAATTTTTGTCCAGGTTTATTGTCACCAAATAGATTGAAACTAGCATTAACAATACCTTTCATATTTTTCCATGTACCCGTATTTGACCACGTTCCGTGTACAGGAATAATAACTCTACCATCTGGGTCGATATATTTTAATGGATTATTGGCACAGTACACATACGGACTATAATTCGGGTATTTTTCTGCCAAAGGGTCAACGCTGTACCAGATACTTGAACGGTCGGATAAGTAGTTGTTTTTTGTGGTATCTTCTTCTAAAAGCTGAATTACTTTGTTAGTTCGTGTATTAAATCGGACTGTTCCAATTTGGACTACCTCGTCGTTAGTAAAGAATTCGTTGTACTTTCCTTTACTAAGGGTTAATGGCTTCTTGTTGAAACCATACTTTTTGAAAACTGCTTGTCCATGAGTTACACCAACACATGTAGCAAGGATAATGCTTAGGGTTAGAATTGTTTTTTTCATATTTGTTGATTATAATTGTTATTTCGTTATGTGTATAAGTAGTTGCTTGTTTAGTCTTTCTTCTTGGTCTCGTTTTTCTTTTTCGGCTGACTTCAACCACTGTTGGTAAGCTTCTTTAGGCATTTTGCGATAGCCTGTACGGTCAATTCTATCATATATTTGATTTCGCATTTGATAAAGCCGATATACCTTGGGGTAGTTTGCTTGGAGTTGCTCCACTGTAGGGTGTTCAATCTGGTCAACTACATACTTGAAATGTGCTGTATAATAATTGCTTCGTATGCTTAATGCCTGAAAGTTGTTCGGGTCGTATTTCATCACACTATCGTTACAACGCAATGCAAAAGAGGTATATCCGATATTATCGAGATAATTATTGGTAAGGTCATTTAATGTCATGGCAATAACTTGTTTCTTGGTTAGTGGTTCCATATACAAATGATTTTTTAATGCTTCTGAAGTAATGTAACCCGAGCCGAGAATAAAAGCATCGGAAGTTATGTGTCCATTGGTCAACTCCAAATTATAGTTGTTTCCTTTTTTGTCTTTAATCTTGACGTACATATGCGAAGGCGCAAGCGATAGCTGCGCCGGTGTATTTGTTTCTTCTGCCAATATTAGATAGAGTAACGGGAGGGAATGGCATTGTCCGCTATGAGTTGAAAGTAGTTTGGAAACAAACTGTTTTGTTGAGTTATCGTCTCCTTTCGGGTCATCAAAATCATAACGCATAGGATATGAAGTTATAGGAGTTTCCTGTCCCGGAAATTTTATTTTCATTGTGTCCGCCATTACTCTGAAAAGCATCATATTTCTTGTCAATGGGTCAGACCAGTTGTAACCCTCTTGTGTTGCTTTGAGTTTGGCAATGGTGATTAGTCGTTGTATAGCATTATTGTATTTTGAGTATTCCAACTTGCCGTTGAAGTATGCATTTTCTACTGCAAATATCGCATCTTTGAGCTTAATTGGTTTTGTTCCGTTAAGCATGGGAAATATAAAATTAGCTGCTTTTCTGTATGCTACTGTTTTACTTGGGTCAGCTTCGGGTAAATCGAAATGATATGTTCTTTTTTTTGTGTTGTTTCGATTTATCGTTCTATTAAATTCCTCCATTCCACGTTGTCGGTTTCTCAAACTTTGGTCAACACCCGAATTGACTTGTGGTTGATTATAATTGTTTGTTCTGAGAGTTGGGTCATAATTATATTGTCCCATCAACTCAGTGTTGTAGAATAAAGTTAGAATGAAAATGTAAATTAGCGAATTCTTTCTCATTGTTTTCTTGTTGTCTTTTTCTGTTCTCGATTCGTTTACGCAGTCGTCTTCCTTTTTTTTAGGATTGCACCCAACGGTTTTCAGCTATACGCAGGCAGGGATTTTAACTACTGAACTTCCTACGAAGGACTGAACTTTAAATTTACCACTTTCCTGTCCTACGAAGCACGAAACCCCTGCTTGCGTATAGGTGATGTTATGCCTTCGCCCTTCTTTTTCTGTGGGCTTAGTCGTTATTGTACATCTGTCTTATGAACTATTTTGTCTTGTTATTATTTTTGTATTCTTAAGAGTTTTGTGATTGAGGAAATGAAAAGCCCAATCTTTCATCTTTCCAATCACATTGTGATAATTCGTCAATGAACGGACAACCTCCCATACACGTTTTTTGAAAAGCACACGAAGTGCAACCATTGTTCAAAATATTGTTACGATATTTTTTGAAAAAAGAATTGTTTTGCCAAATGTCAAGCATACTATTTGTTCTTAAATCACCAAACCAATCATTATTGGTCATAAAGGAACAAGGCATCATTCTTAAATTCTCATCAATAAATGCTGAAAATCGCCCTGCATCACAACCCTCGTAAAACTCAGAATTTACATTTACATATTTAACAACGCCTGAAATACTACAACTGTCAAAACCAATTTTTAATGCACCTTTTGATTCGTTCACTAATCCGTAGAATTCTTTAATTTTCTCTTTGTCTTTAAGAAGTAACGACATATCGGGTTTCCTTCCAATTGGTTTATAGTTCAGGAATATCAAAGAATTAATTCCCTCCAAAAACGAAGGCGGATTTTTTAACCACGAAATAGCTGTGTCAATAGATTGGCTATCAGTTACAAAATGAACATTTGCTTTAATGTCGTATGCAAAAAGTTGTTCAAGGTGGCTTCGAAACTCCGAATATGGTTCATATGCACTTATTGCAACTGAACCGCATAATTCTTTTGTTGCTTTTAATATATCGTGATTAAGTCCTCTTCCATTAGTTGTATAACAAGGAACAATTCCGTGTTCTACTGTTGATTCGAGAATCTTGATAAAGTCGGGGTGTTGATTCGGATTTCCACCACCTAAAGCAACTTGAAAGACATCAAGCTCTTTGGCTTGTTTCATTATAAAATGATAATCTTCTAGGCTCATATGTGTTCCCTTTGTTGTAGATTTTCGGTAACAAAAAGAACAACCTTTATCACACCAATTTGTAATACTAATATCAAGCAATTCTGGTCCGTGCATAGCCCATAAAGGTTCTGGAAACCCCTTATCTTCTGCACGAACAAAGTATCCTGTTTTTTTATTAAACAAAACAGAATAGTGTTGTTCTTCATATTTTTTATGAACGATATATAGATTTTTACCAACCATTTTCTTGAGCATCTATAAACAGTTTGTCACTTTCAATTATAAATTCATCTGTGCAGAAAAACGATTCTATCTCATCGTTATCACTACTTAGTTTTCCTATAAAAACCTTTTTTCCATTTTTCTCGGCTTCAAGAACTTTTGGTAATACCTCTTTGCCACTTTTCCAAAGTTTTTGCTCAATAAACTCCTCAAATGTTGAGTATGTTCCTGCATAGTGTTTTGCGTAGAATTCTCGCGCTGGCTCCATATCGTCTCGGAAAGCATCAAAAAGCGATTGATAGATGTCAAAAAATGTTGAATCATTTTTTACACCAACAGCTTCAATAAAATCTTTGAAGTTAAACTCACCATCACTTATTATTACGAATGATGTTGAGGAGCTATTTGTTACAAAGTCATATCTAATCTTCATTAGTTTGTTTTTTTAATGTTAGTATTTCAATTATTCTATCATACATTGACTCTGAGAACATAAACTGTGGAATCCCATAATCTCCATAAGAGTGGTCATCTTTACGGTAAAGAATGCAGTCTGGATTATCTTTTCTAAACTGCATCAATTCATCAATATATTTCCCTCTAATATTATATTTTCTATAAAGAAATTGTTCAATGTTTTCATACTCAAAGGAGTAGAATTTCTCATATTCCAAGTCCACATTTATCAATTCCGAAGTTACACTATGATACATTCGTGAAAACATATTTAACGAGTAGCCACTTTGTGCTCCTGATTTTTCAAGAAAAATTTCTTTTGTTAGATTTTTATTAATCAACAAAAGCGATTTATAAAAGTCATAAGCTAATTTCATATGATTCCATAAATTGATTAATTTCTTTAGTTAATGCTTCGTTTTTGCTTTTTAATGCTGTTTCTAATTGTTTTTTCCCCTGTTCTGTGTACCGGAAATAATATTTTTCATAAACATCTTGAATGCTCCAACGATTGTTATTAATGAACATATATATCAAAAGTTCAAAAAGGTTTTCATAATAATTGGCTTCTTTTGATTTCTTGTCTTCTATTATATCATCAATTTGACTTACTAAATCTTCTTGCTTTATTCCTCCATAATGCCCCCATCTATCTGTTGAAAATTTGCTTACAAAGCATTCCGAGTATTGTTGTTGTGTGAACTCTCGTAATATCTCTAACAGAAAATAAATATTTAGATTCTTGTAATAATTGGTATCGTACCGAAGAATGAGATCCCAAATAATAGAGCCGCTGTATTTTTCATTGTTAATTAGTTTAGCTCTCAATATTTTTTTATCATCATCTGTTATCTGTGAATCTTTAAGGGAAAAAACACAACTTGAGAATACAGTATCAAACCAAGGTTGTTTGAATAAAATATCGTTCAGTGTTTTATCCGAATTTCTGCGTGATACGAAAAACAGAAAAGTGCTACAACCTTCAAGTATTGGAGATTTTTCAGTAACCTGATTTTCAAGAAATGTTGTAAATTCTTCTTTTGATTTTTGATAAAGGACTTCAACTAAGTATCTTGAAATCAGAAAATCTCTAAACTCATCAAATGTAAAATTGACAACTTCTGAAGAAGTGAAAACACCTTTTTCATTGGTATGAATATCTCGTTTTACAAGTATATTCTCGTCTAAAAAACGAACATACATTTCTTTATCGCCTGGATTGGCAATAATATTATCAAGCGGTACATTAACATAGACATTTTCTTGAATCATAAACTTTACAACATTTTGAATGAAATTTCTAATATCAAAATTGCCAGAAACCTTGAATTCATCGTTGCTTTTTAATCGTTTATTTATTTCCTCGCTTTTTAGGTCGTAATATTTTTCAAATAATTCTTCTTTATAAATATCATCAATGTATTCAAGTTTTTGATTTTGATATGTTTCACAAAATATTCTAAGTAGAAGAAAATTTTCTACAAGTTGTTCACGTGCTTCTTTTGAAATACCATTGTATTCTATTTTAAAATGACTGAAATAAATATGGAAGAGTTTTTTCTTGATGTCATCGTCTGCTCGCCTGCTAATCAATAAAGTTATCTTTTTCATTGTTTTTGTGAATATTGCCTTTTCAAAATTTGAAAAGTTTTGTTCGTAGTATTCAGTTCTACAGCTAATGACCACCTTTATAAAGTCGTATTCAAGAATTTCAGATAAAAATGTTTCTAAGTTTTGTGATAATAATTGAGAATTGTAGTTTTCGTTTATCCCATCAATAACTAACACGAAAAATTTGTTTTCTGCGTAGCAGATTTCTTTAAGAATGGTTAGGAATTCTTGAAAAGTATAAGTGGGTGAATCAGGAAAAACTCTTTGTAAAATGGATTGTCTAATGTCGTTTGCGTTTATTTCTGCACCTGTTAGAAAAATAGTTGGTATTTTTCTTTTTAGTAAAAAGTTCTCCGTGAAATCACACAAAAAGTTTGTTTTCCCTTGCCCTGCTGATTCGGTTATTAATGCAACCTTTGCAAGGAGAAATTTTAAATCATCAATTCTATCACGAAACTTGTATTCAAATTTTGATTTTTCATTAGAACCAATTTTTATATCTACGATTTCTTGCTTCTTTTGGGCTAGGTAGTCACACCATTTAAAAAATATTTCATTACAGTTACTAACTGTCAATTCTCCTTTTTTCGGTTTAAGTTGTGTTAAATCGTAATTAAATAAAGGGTGGTTATTCTTCTCGAGAAAATTATTTAAATAACGGAAGTCAAGAACACTACTTTCTTCAAAACATTTTTCAGAATAAAATAAAGAGTCACATAGGTATCTTAAATTATCTTTTTGTTCTCCAGTTTCAATGAAAGTCTTAGGCAAATATTTCCCGGAACTAATTTGTTTTTGAAGTTGCCTGTTTACTTGAGCGTTTATTGCTTCAATCGTTTTTGGGACTGTAAGTTTTTGACTTAAACGTTCTTCAACCAAGAAAGAGGTGTCTGCTTTTACTGATGTTGTAATTTCCTTGATTTCATTTATAGTTTGAGTGATTTCAAAGATTTGACCCTTATAATTCTCTTCAATAAAAGTTGTTCTTAAAACCTTGTCATTGTTTGTATTCTTAGCGAACAAGGAATAGAATTCCTCCAAATCTTGCTTTGTAGGTTGAATTAACTTGGGAAACTTATTGAAGTCTCCTTTAATTTCATCTAAAGTTCCTTTCTTGAACAGTACAAACATTGTCAAATGTTCAAAAAATATCTGTGAGTGATAAAAAGGGAACGCTCCGTTTGAACTGTCGTATTGGTGAGTTTTTTCAAATTCCTCAATGGTGTCATAGATAACTTCAATTAAACGATTTTTATATTTTTTAGTAGGGAATACGAGCTTTTTCAATCTACCATAACCTTCTTCTTTAAGAAATTGGTCAGTAAATTTCAATGCAACATAAATAACGACTGTTTCAACTACTGGCATCTGATTCGTAATGTTATTATTGGGAAATCAATTTGTGAGAAAAAATTACTTTTCGTTTTATCTGTATGTCAGTCTGTCTGTTCATATTAAATTCTGTCTCGTCCTGAAAAAAGTTTACACTATTTGATTAATAATACTGTTACAAATTTACACTTTTAAATTAATCCTAAAATAGCTTTACATTTGTTAAACCAGAAGAAGCAGAAACGAGCAATGCTGAGGAGCAACTCGC
>Ga0210046_1001255_pt1 | contig 20352 bp, 19 predicted proteins | sample CryGeyCG2114_250_FD_185461 | JGI IMG/M metagenome (GOLD analysis project Ga0210046, IMG submission 185461) | Groundwater microbial communities from aquifer - Crystal Geyser CG18_big_fil_WC_8/21/14_2.50 (SPAdes) (version 2) | ecosystem: Environmental > Aquatic > Deep subsurface > Groundwater ... | reverse complement strand
ATTTTGTTTTTGTTTAAGCTTGTATATAAATAATTTATTAATCAGCATGCTGGCCAGCTATACTTGTAAAGGTTTATGGCATCGGCACTCCAATAAGTAAGTGGACAAAATTAGTTGAAGATAAATAAGCTTGTAAAATCTGACTATCAAATATCTATTCACACATTCACTCATTTATCCATTCTGTCATTGTAATTAGATGATGCTATACTTAACCTTCATTATTAAACATTACGATATTATTTTAAGCGGGCGTTGCCTGGCCAGTTGAAAATTTTTGCATCATAATTTGGCGGTAGATTCCTGCCGCTAAATTGAAGCTATATAAATTGCTCTAAGCTTTTTATGCTCTTTTAAAAACTTATGGTATTTATTATAAGCAGTCTGCTCCAATAATTGAGCACTCCAGTCAAGCAATTATCAATTTTTTTAATTACCTGCTAATACAATATTTATTCTGTTTCTTCTAGAAACTGGTCGGAAAGCACTGTAGCTAAAAGTTTAAACGGGTAAGATAATCTTGTTTCTAAGTTCCGGCTTCCATCTAACCAGTGTATTTATTCGCTAATACCCAGGCTGCGTTTAAAAGGGAACGGGCGTAATATTAAGTTATAACCCAAAAACAAATTGGTGAAAGGGATAATCAAAACTTAATATTTAGCTAATGGAACGAATAATAAGATTTTTTGAAATTTTGAGCTTAGGTACATTACTTTTAATTTTTGTTTCCTCCTGCTCCTCTTCCAGGATAACTGCTTCCGGTGCGAAGCACAAATCTTTTTCTAAATTTAACTTTAGAATTAATAATAACCAGACAAACGCCTCATCGCTCTATAAAAGATACGTAAACCATAACAAGCGAAATGGAGCAAGATTTGGACGTGCTATCGTGCATAAACGCTCAAAAACAAATATAGCACCCAAAAGATCATCGTTAGCCCTCAGCAAATAAAAGTTATATATTCGCATATTCTTTCTGCTTCATTTTTTAAATAATGTATAAATTGTAAAGCGGCATACTGCTGCCCTAAGACAAATTTCAGATTACGATTTAATTAATAATTTTAAAGTTTTATGAATAACTGAGTGTCGGCAAAGGTGTTAACTGGCATTATGAGCGAAATAAAGAAAGGTAAAATGCTATTGCTAAAGAAAATAAAAGAAATAAGAAATAATAAAAATGGAGGGTTAAAGAGTTTTTTGGGAGGTGAGTCAGGCCCTTTTAATAGCAATATCCAAAGAGCAGGTTCTAATTACCTGCTCTTCTTAGATTAAATTTCAAACTTGCATTTACACCAATTTTTGAAGCCGGATTATAGTATTCCGGATTAACGAACTGGTATATATAATAAGGGGTTATTTGCCCAACTACACGCTTATTCTGGTATTGTATACCCATGCCATAAAGCACATTATTAATGGTGTATGTGTGCGGATCAGCATTAAATTTATACCTTTCAGCTCCGCCCCCGGGAGGCGTTCTTTCAAAATTTACCTGTTGGTTAACTGTCAAATCCAAGGTGGTACCTCCGGTAAATAATAAAGAGAACTTTCCCTTAATCGGCAGATAATAGTTTACAGATAAAGGCAATTGCAGCACCGTTGTTTTTAAATCTATTTCTTCAATTTTATCATCAGGCCGGAGCCAAACATGATACATATCTTCAAAGCGTTTACCTTTTGCCAAGTTAAATGCATGCGTGTCATGATGCCGTTCTTCTTCCGGTCTGGAAATATTCAAACCTGCACCTATACTCCAATGCTGCCCGATTAATAATTCGATGTTAGGACCAAATGCCAGCTTATTCAAACCTCCCAAATTTAAGTTTACTCCAACCCGGGCTTGTAATCCCGAAAATTGCAGCTTCCTTTCTGCTTTTGGCAATTCTTTTGAGTTATTGACGCTAGCAGAATCCGGTGTCATGTTATTTCCGGCAGAAGTTGTATCCTGGCGGGCTAAAGCTAAGTTTTGTGACTGTTTCTGTTTGGCCGAATCTGTTTTAATAACGGAATTGGCACGTTCAGTTTTAGTTAAGTCTGGTAGAGTCTTGTTACGGCTGTTATTATCAGTAAGAACACTATCTACCTGGTTCAAATCTACATTATCCGAAACCGTTTTATTCCGGTTAATTGACGCAATATTACCTGAAGGTTTTTGTTTACCGGCCTCATCTCTTCCGAATGAGCTTGCTTTTCTTTTGTTTTCAGCTGATCGGTTTACGGTAGTGGCGGAAATGTTTTTTTCGGGAGTTGGTATTTTTAATGATTGATTTTGTTTTTCCTGCTCAATATCTTGATTGTTACTATTTTTTACTGGATTAGCAGTTTCCTTATTTACGTGGAAAACTGTACCTGCCGTAGGCGTTTGAATTTGATTTGTTTCGGCATTTTTCCGGATTGAATCTGCAATTATTACGGATTCTTTGTCTGCAGCTGGTTTTTGTTTATTATATTGTTCGGTTACCTCTTTTTTTAGTGTAGCTATTGTTTCATGTAGTTGTTGGTTTTCTTGGTTTTGCTGAAAATATAAAATGCTAATTACCGTTACTACAACGCCTCCGATACCACCATAAATCCAGTTTCGGTATTGGTGAAAAACGTTGACGTACCACGGCGCCGGTAACAACTTGTTAAAGTTCTTCCATGCTTCCTCCTTATAAGGAGGTTGTACCGACTCCAGTTTTTTCTTTATTAAATTATTAAACCGCTCGTCTGGCATGATTCACTTGTACAATTTTTTCTGAACATAATTGCTTTATCCATTCCTGCATTTTTAAACGGGCCTTGGCCAAATTAGACCGGGAAGTACCTTCATTTATGCCTAGCAGTTCACTTATTTCGGCATGGGAGTAACCTTCCACAATATAGAGCGAAAAAACGGCCCGGTAAGCTGGTGGCAGTTTTTGCACCAATTCCAGAATTTCATCGGCCGATAATTTTTCCAGTAATTCATCATCATATTTTACTTCGTGAGCCTCCTGTATATCTATAACTAATAATTTGGCGTGGTTTCTTCTAAAATAATCAATGCTGGTGCGCACCATCAAGGTCCGGAACCAGGCGTCAAACACCTGGGTATGATCGTAATAATGCAATTTGGAAAGTACTTTTAAGAAACCATCATTCACCATTTCTTCGGCCTCTTCCGGGTTGGCAGCATACCGCAGGCAAATTCCTTTAGCAAAACTATAATATTGCTCGTAAAGCCGTTTTTGTGCACTGGGTTTCCCGTGCAGGCAACCATCCAGTACCTCCTCCAGATTAAATGTTTTACTGTTTTTTCTAAAAAACACGATTAGTTTTTAACAGGTGAGATACATAAATCTTGTCTTTGAATGGATACAGGTTTAAACATAAAAGTTTGACACGCCATATTCAGCATTTAAGAAGTTTCCAATGGGCCGATTAATTTTATATTGCAGCGAAGCTTAGTAATCAAAATAAAGAACTTACTTTCTAATACGTTAATTCTTACCTGATGCGCTGCCCGGTAAAAAAATTATTTCCCAGGCAACGGGCGGTAAAAAACAATACGTAAAGTTTATATAAAATACTTCTTTGATATAAATTACTCGCCATGGCCTAGACCTGAAAAGGTATGCAATACAGTTTATTGCTGTGGCTTTAGTAAAAAACAAATTTAATCTTATAAAATCAAAAACCTGGGACAAAGAATTTCCTGATCCGGCATTTTCATAACCTGTAAATTTTGAAGCGTTATGCGCAAACTTCTAATTATTGCTTTTTTTTTAATTTTGATGCTACCTGCCCGGGCAACTCACATTGTAGGCGGCGAGTTTGGATTGAAATATATTTCCGGCTCCACATACCAGATTACCTTAAATATGTATTTTGATAATATTAATGGCGATCGCAACGCCATTGACCCTATTATAATAGTGAGCATATTTGAGAAAGGAACCAATAGGCGCATGGCAAATTTCGAGATGAGCAATCCGCAAGAGTCGCCGGTGGCTTATACCGCTATTGCCTGCACCAGTGCTTCTTTAAGTACCGATAAAATTGTTTATACCCAAAATATTACACTTCCCGAAACCGTTTACACCAGTGCTAACGGCTACTACCTGGTTTGGGAAAGATGTTGTCGCAACGGCGTAATCAGCAATATAGTAAACCCGGGAGCTGCCGGGCAAACGTTTTATTTAGAATTTCCGGCCGTAACCCAGAATGGGGCCGCTTTCCGCAATTCATCTCCCGAATTATTTCCGCCGGTTAGCGATTATGCCTGTATAAACGAATTATTCTATTATAATTTTGGAGGGCAAGATCCGGACGGCGATTCCCTGGTCTATGATATGGTTACGCCTTTAAACGGATATAGTACCGTTAGAAACCCTGCTCCTTTGGCTGTTTCTGGCCCTTACCCTATGGTGGAATGGACAACTGGCTTGAGTACCAACCAGCAAATACCCGGTAACCCCACCATTTCTGTTTCGCCTACTGGCGGATTGCTTACCTTACAGCCCAGCAGCCTTGGTTTATTTGTTTTTGGGGTCCGGTGTTCGGAATACCGCAATAATGTTAAGATCGGGGAAGTACGCCGTGATTATCAGATATTGATTTTAAACTGCCCCAAAAATAATAAACCATCTATTAACCTAAAAGCTTCTACCGACAACCAGTTTTACCAGGAAAAAGATGTAATTAAGATAAGCAGTACCGATAATCATTGTTTTGATTTGTATATGGCCGACACCGATCTAAATGAAGCTTTAACCGTGGAAGCCATACCGGTTAATTTTACATTAACTCAGCCATTATTAGGTTTAAACTCCGGCATTGTAAACCGTAACGGGGTTATTGATTCACTAAAAACATCGTTTTGCCTGGAGCCCTGCGAAGATTCTCAAGGTAAAACGTACCAGATTGATTTTATTGTTTCGGATGATGGTTGCAGTTTGCCCAAAAAAGATACCATTCGCTTTTCCTTTATTATTGAGCCGGAACCCGACGCACCACCTACTATTTCTTCTGCAATGGCGGGTCAGGTATATGATATTTTGTTTGGCTCCGCTTTTACGGATAGTGTTTTTGCTATGGATGCAGATTTGGATAGGATATATTTAACCGCCACCGGCGACGGGTTTAACCTAACCGATTATGGTATGCAGTTCCAGGCTGTTTCGGGCACCGGCGAGGTAAAATCTACTTTTAAGTGGATACCGGATTGTAGCATAAAGGATAAAACAGAGTTTAAGGTTTATTTTAATGTAACCGAAGAGGCTTGTAAACCAGAAGCACCGGCCCCCTTGGAGGTTACATTCCGGATAAACTTTGAATCTGCCGCCACCTTTATACCGGCCAATATTTTTACACCCAACAATGATGGCAAGAATGACTTTTTTGAACTACCCGATTTGCCCACCGATTTTTGCAACAGCATTTTTACCGATATAAAAATTTACAACCGCTGGGGCAAGCAGGTTTACAAAAGCACGAATCGGCAATTTAAATGGGATGGTAACGACGTTACCGATGGTGTTTATTTTTATGTAATTAACTATTCTGATAAAGAATTTAAAGGAACGGTAACCAAAGTCCGTTAGCGGATAATCCTTATAGAATATTTTTCATGCTATAGATCACGTCTTAACTTGTCGGAAATAAAAAATAAAAAAAACCACCCCCAAACCCCTCCCGGAAAGCAAGCTTTCTGGAAAGCCAGCTTTCTGGAAAATAAGGAGGGGAGCTAGGCCAACGTTTTCTCAACCGCTTTTCCAAAAAGTTTTGTCGCTGTCTATATGTTAATCTAAGTAAGTGGACAAAATTAATTTAAGTTAAATAAGATCGTAAAAATTTGATAGTTAAAAAGGTATTCACACATTCACTCATTTATTAATTCTGTCATTGTAATTATTTGATGCTGGGCCAAAAATATTTTAAAACTCAGGCAACGCCGGCTAAAAACAAAAGCGTAATGTAATATATAGGGGCAGATTAATTATTAAATAAGTTTAATAACCTCCTCTTAAAGCATGGCCGGCATACGCTTTTCTTTGTCTCAATTACTTAAAACATCAAATCTTAAATGAACATGAAAATTAAATTTATCTGGTCTACTTTATTAGCCGTTACCATTGCTTTTACAAGCTGTGAGCAAAGTGATGTCTCTCCTGATGCTACCGAAACTACGTTAACCGAATTAGCATTGTTGGCAGTATCAAGCTCAACCAATGCAACAAGTTCCAGTTCAACAACTACCGATTCAACAGCAGGCTTTGGTACAAAATGCAGCCTGAACGAAGTTAACACCCGGAGCTTACCTACTACTATTACTGCTTATATAACCAGAAATTACGCCGATGCCTCCATCCAAAAAGTAGGAAAAGCCAGCCAGGGCGGTTATATTGTTTATATTAAAAAAACAGATGGTACTTATGCGGCTTTGTCTTTTGATGCCAGTGGTACTTTTGTAAGTGAATCTACTCCCGGCACTGCGGTTGATGTGAGCAGCTTACCTTCTGCTGTTAGTTCCTTTATAAGCACTACTTACGCTAACAGCACTATAGAAAAAGCAATAGTAACCAGTGATGGCAGGTATTTGGTAGCGGTTAAAAAATCCGATGGCAACATTGTAGGATTAGCCTTTACTGCCGAAGGTGCTTTTATGCAGGAAGTAAGTATGAAAAGCAAATTTGGCTGTCATAGCTCATCTACCACAACCACCAGTTCTACTCCATCTAATTAATTCCTGTTTTCCTAAAAATAGCCGGATAGATTAAGGAATTTTCACCTTAATCTATTCCGGACTATGAACTACGTCTGAATCTTTTCTTAAGGCAGAACTTCTTAAATTAGAATATACCCCTAGCTAAGTGGCGCAACTAAAAAGTTAAGCTATTTAGAAGCAGTGGCTTTTCTTATTAAAGAAAGTAAATGCTCTTAAATACAACTAGAAGCTAGCATTACAAAACAAATAAAAATGGCTGCTTATATTAAAACCGTAAAATATTTTTTTACCCATTTGTGGGAGAAAGAAAAAACCAGGATACAACCTCATCCAAATAAAGAAAAAATATATTCGGTAGATACCTTTGGTTTCTCCCAAAAAAAATGGGCTTGGGTGTATATCTGGGATGCACTTACCCAACAATACCAGATAAAAGATGCTTTACCGCTTTGCCCGAGGTGCGAACTACCGATGTTATATGCGGGGAATCCTTTTCTGGAAGCTACTTGCCAGCATTGCGACAAGTCATTTCCGGTTTATCAATTTAAGTTTAACGTGCTGGAACAAATAGAAGAGCGTTACCCCTCCGGTTATACTTTTGATTTTTCCTTACTTACCAGTGTGGCTTCCTAATTTATTTATAAAATTCTAAATTTTACTATTATGCGAGTTGGCTCAGGCGTTGCCCGGCAAGATATTATACAGCTTATTAGCAGAAAAAAAAGGCTTTCGTTCTCACATATTATAGCTAAAAATAGTTTCCACAAAATGGGGTTTGACTTATTAGATGTGGTGGATATTATTCTGGAAGTGGAAAGAAAATACAAGCTGATTATTCCGGATGAAGTGCCCCTGGAATCAGTTGATGATTTAGTGCAATTTCTGCAAGCCAAAACCATCTCTTAACTAAAGTGCAGATTCCGTATTCAAGCTTTTTGCTCTTTTCAAATGAAAGCTGTTCTTTTCAAAAAAAGCTATTTTGGGTGTTTGCTTTTTCTGGGCCTGGTGGCTTGCCAACAGGAAAATATTAATCCCAATCAGGCTGTAACTACGCTTTTTATAACCCAGGAGCAGTTAGATGCGGTTACGTTGGTGCACCGCAGCAGTGATTTAGCTATTACCGGCGCGCCCTTTAGAAACCGCAATAATGATTCTACCCGTTTTTATATCCGCGATATTTTTTCAAATGTTCCGGCAAACCAATCTTTAAATACCGGTTCTATTATTGCTATAAGAGCTTATGAAAAAGTAAATAACCATCGGGGCAAACTAAAGCTGGTAGATATAATGGTAAAGCTCGAAAGCAGCTATAATGCAGCAGGCGGCAGTTTTGAATATATCCAGATTAAGTATGGTGCCAATACGGATTATTCCCTCCATCCGAATGGCTTATTACCCGATTTGCTGCAAACCGATAGCCGAGGTTTAGATGTAGTGGTTTCCCCGGAAAGCTGCGTTTCCTGTCATTAAAAAGCGTCCCGGAACTCCTTTGTATTTTCTCGCAGTTTTCCCTGATATATCTTTCTCCGTTAATAATGTAATAATTCGAACAAGATTGATATGCCAAATTCCAGCTGTTAATTTTAGAACGGCAAAAACTATTTTCTTATCATTATTCAACTATTCCAAAACAATCCTTTCAGTATATTATACCGCACAACAACACGCCTATATATTTAGGCTTAACGCATATACTTTTAAACTTAGGCCTTTACTCCTATTTATTATTTGTAGTAACTTATACAACAATTCTGTTTTAACGCTTCTGGTTTAAATTTGCTTCTTTTGGATTACCTATAAGGTATTACTGCGTATACTTTAACATTTTGAAAATTAAGTTAAACTATATTTGCCCTAAGTTATTTTTGGAACCGCGGCAAAAAAATCTATTTTTGCAGTACATACTGTTCTGTCCTTTGTATACCTTTAAAAAAAGTACACATGAGTGTTTTAGTAAATAAAGATTCTAAAGTTATTGTGCAGGGGTTTACCGGCTCCGAAGGTTCATTCCATGCGCAACAGATGATTGAATACGGTACCAATGTGGTAGGTGGCGTTACGCCCGGTAAAGGTGGTTCTACGCACCTGGACCGACCGGTATTTAATACCGTATCAGATGCGGTACAACAAACAGGCGCTAATGTATCTATTATTTTTGTGCCGCCGGCTTTTGCGGCCGATGCCATAATGGAAGCGGCCGATGCTGGTATTCAGGTAATTGTAGCCATTACCGAAGGTATCCCGACCAAGGATATGATTTATGCCAAAGAATATATTAAAGATAAAAATCTAACCTTAATCGGGCCAAACTGTCCGGGCGTAATTACGCCGGGCGAAGCCAAAGTAGGCATTATGCCGGGTTTTGTGTTTAAGCCCGGCCGGATTGGTATTGTGTCTAAATCCGGAACCTTAACCTACGAAGCTGCCGACCAGATTGTAAAAGCCGGCTTGGGTATTTCTACGGCTATTGGTATTGGTGGTGACCCCATTATTGGTACGCCTACCAAACAAGCCGTTGAAATGTTAATGAACGATCCGGAAACCGATGCCATTGTAATGATTGGTGAAATTGGCGGTAACTACGAAGCCCTGGCCTCGCAATACATAAAAGAAACCGGTAATAAAAAACCGGTTGTAGGTTTTATTGCCGGCCAAACGGCTCCTAAAGGCCGCCGCATGGGCCACGCCGGTGCTATTATTGGCGGCGCCGATGACACTGCTGCCGCTAAAATGAAGATTATGCGGGAAAACGGCATTTACGTGGTGGAATCTCCGGCCAACATTGGGGAAACCATGCTGAAAGCTTTAAAAGGTGAGCCGATATCTGCTTAATTTAACCAATTTTTTAAGTTTCTGATTATAAAGGTGCAGCCTCCAACTGCACCTTTTTTATAACCTTTGCCGTACTTATTCGGTTTAATTTTAGATTAAATGTTTGTTGAATTAAATAATATAGAAATATAAAATGGAAAATTTAACCGATCTTGGCCTGGAAAAAGAAACCAACAAAGAGCTGGCCGATAAGCTGAATGAATTACTGGCTAATTATCATATCCATTACCAGGATTTACGCGCTTTTCACTGGAATATAAAAGGACCAAACTTTTTTGTGTTGCACCCTAAGTTCGAAGAATTATATACTTCGGCTTTAACCAAAATAGACGAAATTGCCGAGCGGATTCTTACCATTGGCTATACTCCTCTGCATACCTTTTCCGATTATGTCCGGCTTTCTACCATTAAAGAATACCAAAATTTATCCGGCGACCGGGAAACCGTAGGGGCCACCATCGACAATATTAACCTCATTATTCAACTGGAAAGAGAAATACTGAAACTAGCCGGCGACAGCAATGATGAAGGTACTTTAAGCTTGATCAGCGATGATATAAACGAACAGGAAAAAACGCACTGGATGTTGCAAGCCTTCCTGAAAAGTTAATTTTATTCAGTTTTTAAGAATGAAAAATCCCCTTTCCAGAGGGGATTTTTTTATTATTAATATCAAATCGTATTAACCCCGTAACACACCAGCAGAACGCTCCTCCTGTCATGCTAAAGAATTCGAAGAATTCCAAAAGCATCTATTATTTAGAAAGTAAAGTAGATAAAAAAACTATTATTAAAGTTACCTGTAAGGCCTTTTAACCAATAGATCTTTCCAAGATAACAACACTAAGAGTATAGACATATAGTTATTACTATTTGGTATTATTATTATTTTACAATTCAGATAACCTGAATCAGAATGCAGATTCACCAGTAATAAGACTCAAAAGAGCATAAAAAAAGGCTCGATTACTCAAGCCTCTTTCCCCTAATAAAAAACACCATTTAATTTCTTTATTCTTTGCAGAATTTAGTATTTATACGCTATTGCTTAGGATTAAGGTTACAAAAAAGTAAAATATATTTTAGCAAATCCAAGCGAAGAACGAAGGTATAACAGGTATATAGAGATTCTGCAGATTACCGCTAAAAAAGCCGGTTATAGCCAACATTCTTAATATAAGTTATTTGGTCGGCTGATTTTTACCGCCTACATTTATTACAAAGCCTACGCTGAATACTGAATTGCCGGCAGTAAGAAACTTGCGGTTTTTTAACCCGAAATTACTGCCGGTAGTATATTGCAGTTGCACTGCCGGACTTAATACCATCCGGGTAAAGAAAATTGGTTCGAGGAAAATATTATCTTCGGTAGGTTGCGTTATGTCATTGCGGGTAAATTCATCCATTTTAAGATAACTGGCCCGTAGCGCGGTGCCGTAGTTTAAAGGAAATTCTCTACGGAATAACCGGAACGATTTTTTATTTTTTGAACTGTAATTTACCTGCAGAAAATATTTATTGAACGTAGTTTCCTGCCGGTCGTAACTAAGCGAGCCTTCAGAAGTTTTTTCTTTATAAGTACGATCGCTGCTGCCCCGCCCCAAACCCGTATATACCTCCAATATGCGGGTTCCATCCTTCCCGAAAGTAGTGAAATAACCAGCTCCGGCTTCGAGTAAATTATGGCGAAAATCTTTTTTGGTGCGGTTGCTATTCATCATGGCGCCATTTACAATCACCCCAAAATGATCGGAAACGGCATAAGCCGAATTAAAGCTGGCATTGCCTTTCAGGGTTATATGGCCACCGGTATTCAGCTCACCTTTAGTGCTTAACATGGGCGTATTAGGCGTATTGGGCATGTATACCGAGGAGCAGCTACTTACTGTTAAGGTTAAAACCAATGCTGCCAATTGTAATCCTCTCTTCATAAAGATATATTGATAATATAATTGCTTAGTTCTTTAAACCATTTTTCGTTAATAACTTTTTATTCGGCTTAAAAAGGTAAAAATACTTATTAAAGAAGAGAATTTTATAATAATAGTGAGGGAATATCAGTACCAGCATAATTAGGCCTCTCCTTTAGATTAATTTATTGTAGCATAAATTTAATCAAGAAATAAGCGAGTTCAGAAGTAAAATACAGAATAAAAGTTTATTTTTTAAATCTAATTATAGAAAAATACATACTATTGTCTTAAGGTTTAGGATTTGTAAACCTATGATTTATACCTTAATAGTACCAAAAAAGGGCTAAAAAGCTCCGATTAGAAGGGTTGAAACGTATTTTCTCTCATAATTTAAATTATGTTAAATAAGTTTAGAATTCTGGCTTTTGTTATATTTTCACTTTCCTTTTGTAGCTGCCTTATGGTGCTTTGGTTAAAGGGTCGTGTAGCAGAGGTGAGGCATTAGCAAGCCTTGCTACTTTACTTTGTTGGCAGGTTTTTATGTGATGATCTTAATTAAGCCTAAGCTTTTGACAGGGTTATTAGGGACATGGTAGAGTATAATCCTTCTATTTTCATAGCTTTAGTAATTTATAATTATCAATTGTTTGTTAAACATATTGCAAATTACTCGGCCTTTGCCTCAATATCTGTTTCAGGTTTATAGCACTCAGCGTTGAGGTACATACTAAGGTACCCGCCACTTTTCTTCCATTCTTCAGTACTTTTATCCCTTCTTACAATTGTATGCACTGGTGAAACAGCCATGGGTACAGACAAAAACCTGCTATTTTTCCCCTGTTTCACACTCTCCAGCCACTGCACCGTTACGGCAACCTGATCATGACCTTCAACAAGGATGTTATATGCTTTTAAATCAACATGCATCCAACCTGGTTTTTTACCTTTGACTTCAAAAATTACGTCTTCGTGCAAAAGGCTTTTCCCTGGCAAACCGCTCACAACTTCATAAACATTAAATCTGAATTTAACGGAGGCAAAGTCGCTCCACCCCACATACACATTGAAATCATTTAAATAGCAGGCTTTGTTAAGATTGATGATGTTGCCAACCTCACGCCCCAGTCTGTCGTGTGCTGCTGTATCACGTACAGTATAAAAGTTGTAATGAGTAAAGTACTCCCTATCGTTCTTACCCAGAACTTTTTTCCGAAACTTGCCGGCTTGTACTTTTACTTCCTTCATCTCCACTGTATTCGGTTTTAATGAGAATTGCAGTACTTCCATTTTACCATCATTAAAGGTGGTTATGCTGCTTTCGTAGCCAACACAAGAGGCTACAAGCTTATCTGTGCTTGTAAGCTGCCCTTCTTTTACTGTAAAGGAGAAGTCCCCGGAGGCCGTGGCTACTGTACCTATGCCTTTACCGGCGATACCAATAGTTGCATATGGAATAGGCTGTTTTGTGGTGGCCTCTAGAACTTTTCCGGAAATTTTAACCGCTTGCGCAAGGGTATATGTGCTAACAAGGAGCAGCATTAATAATGTAAGAAGAAGATGTTTGGAATACATAGTCTAAGAGTGAAATGTCGGAGTATCAACGGTTATATAGATAATAAGTATTGCAAATACATTATGATATTTGCAATTACTGCCATAGTATTTTAAAGGGGATGTTACTTTTATTGATAAGATGCGAACTTAAACTTTTTGGTTGCATCTACTCTAAATTTTTATTATTTTAATGTATTAAGCATAGGTAGGCCTAGAAGTCAAGTTATGTTAAATAAAATCTATTTTGGGTTTCGTTATATTCCAAACCAACCTAAGATCCATTTTAAAATTTTCTGGCCTTCCACTTGGTATGTAAAATTAATATTATAAAAACAACTTGCTGCACTTCATCCGCCCAATAGAGGCATATAAATATGAGGATGTTTTACTGGAGCAACGTGAAGCTTACGGCCATACTTACTTGGATACTGGTTGTATGAGTTAGACCTGATCAAGTCTAAGTAATAATCTATTTGGTGAAGAGATTGCTTGTCAATTACCGGCTCTTGGCTTTCATATAAGGTACAAGCATCAGTTACTTCCTGCTCTCGGCAGGAACTGAAGACTAAGCACGTCTTATTTTTGCTTCATTTCCTCCCAAGAGCGGGCAGCAGTTTTGCCTTCAAGATAGTCTTGTTTCGTTTGTAACATACCAGTTGTTTCTCCCTGAGAGAATTGAAAAATGATTTTGCTCCTCCACCGGCCGGTAATCATATTGCACGCTATTCAGAAATGCTATCAGCACTAACTCTTCCTGCTCATTATAAACATTAAAAGTTAAGGTTTTCATGATATAAATGGAATAATTTACCTTCACTTTTTTTACCATTGCCACCACAGTCGTTTTTCCATAAAAACCAATTTTTCTGATTGCTTCTCCGGAACTGTTTCTTTAGCTCTTCACCTAACAGGAGCAAAACAGGTATAAGCTACATTTTAAATCCCATCTATTTATCCTTTCGTAGGAAATTTATTAATATAGTTCATCTAAATGTTTCAATCTTCTTGCTTCAGAATTAAAGCAAGAAGATTGAAAATCAACTATTATAGGCTATTCTTATAAAAGAAACCCTACCCTATTTAGCGTACGCCACCGAACGCATTTCCCGGATTACGGTAATTTTTATTTGTCCCGGATACTGCATTTCTTTTTCTATTTTTTGGGAGATTTCGAAAGATAATTGCTGGGCCCGTTCGTCGGTTACATTATCGGCATCAACCATAATGCGTAATTCGCGGCCGGCCTGTATGGCGTAGCACTGGTTTACCCCATCGAAACCAATAGCCGTTTCTTCCAGTTCTTTCAACCGTTTAATGTATGATTCCATTATTTCGCGGCGAGCGCCCGGACGAGAACCCGAAATAGCATCGCAGGCCTGTACCAAAGGCGAAATCATAGCGGTCATTTCCATTTCGTCGTGGTGGGCGCCAATGGCATTTACAACATCCGGATGTTCTTTATATTTCTTGGCTAACTCCATGCCCAGGATAGCGTGCGGTAATTCCGGCTCTTCCGGCGATACTTTACCAATATCGTGCAGTAAACCGGCACGTTTGGCGTGTTTCACATTTAAACCTAATTCGGCGGCCATGGTAGCACAAAGGTTGGCTACTTCGCGGGAGTGTTGGAGTAAATTTTGCCCGTACGAAGAACGGAAACGCATCCGGCCTACCATCTTAATGAGTTCGGGATGCAAGCCGTGGATACCCAGATCAATAATGGTACGCTCCCCTATTTCTACGATTTCGTCTTCAATATTCTTCTTGGTTTTGGCAACCACCTCCTCGATGCGGGCCGGGTGAATACGTCCATCAGACACCAGGCGGTGCAGGGATAAACGGGCAATTTCGCGGCGCACCGGATCAAAACCAGATATAATAATAGCTTCGGGGGTGTCATCCACAATAATTTCCACGCCGGTAGCCGCTTCTAAAGCGCGAATATTACGTCCTTCCCGGCCAATTATTTTACCTTTTATATCGTCGCTTTCAATGTTAAAAACCGATACGCAGTTTTCGATGGCGTGCTCGGCAGCCGTGCGCTGAATAGTTTCCAGCACTACTTTTTTAGCGTCTTTGGTAGCCGTTAGCTTTGCCTGGGCTACAATATCTTTAATGTGCGAAGAAGCCTGAATCTGAGCTTCATTTTTCAGCGATTCGATAAGTTGCTCGCGGGCTTCGGAGGCGGTCAGGTTGGCAATTTTTTCTAACTGATCGATGACCGATAAACGCGCTTTTTCTACTTCTTCTTTGCGTTTATCTATGCCGCTTAACTGGGCGTTCAGTTGTTCTTTCTGGGCATTCAGTTCTTCTTTCTGGGTTGCCAGCTCGGCTTCTTTGCGTTTTACCTGCTCTTGCAGGCCATTTACCTGTTGCTCCCGCTGCTTTACCTTGTTTTCGTTCTGAATAATGATGTTTTTCTTTTTATTTACATCTTCTTCAAATTCGGCTTTCAGGCGAAGGTATTTTTCTTTGGCTTCCAGAATGCGGTCTTTTTTAATGCCTTCGGCATTTACTTCGGCTTCGCGCAAAATCAGTTTGGCTTTTTCGCGAGCCTCCTCTTCCTCTTTCCGGAATATTTGCTGCAGCAGGAAACGGCCAATTACTACCCCAATGCCTAACGCAACCAGGGCCGTAACTACAATATAAGTAGTGGTGGTCATAACTAACTATAATTTTTATGGTTAAAATTATAGCAGCAAGGGCAAGCGCATATAAGTTACTGAATAAAAGCGGAAATAAAGTTTCCCTTAGCCAACTGGCTAATCTAATTTAAGAGAAGAAAGAACTTCTTCCAGGCGCGATAATTTATCAGCAAAATGGCTGCTGGTAGCCTCTTTGGTTTTAGCAGTTGTTAGGCTGTCGGCTGCCACTTCCAGGGCTACCATGGCCAATAAGTCCTGCTTATCTTCAATGCCAAACTGTTCCCGAAACATTTTCAAACGTTCGTTTAACATCCGGCCGGCTTTGCGCAATCTTTCTTCTTCCTCTTCGGTTACGCGCATAGGATAATCGCGGTCAGCTATGCGTATTTTTATAGATAACTCACTCATTCTATGGCACTTTTACTCCTTTTTATTAATAGTTGTACGTAATAAAAACAGATAAAAAATTAAAACCAGTATTAAGCAGCAATTAGCGTGGCGTTTTCGTCTTTATCAGCTATATACTACATAAAAACGTCTGTTCAGCGCAACTTACGGCTTAATTATTTATTTAAAATTTAAATAAGAACAACAAAAAATAAAAAGAACCCAAACTTAGTCTCTTAAATAAGCAATACATTTGTCTATTTCGCGAATGTAATCGTTTATTTTCAGTTTCAACTCGGTTGCGTTTGCAGCATCTGCTGCTATTGTATCTACAATTTTAGTGATATTATCTCGATTATGAAAATTTTTTATTTCGGCTTCTTTTCTTTCGATAATTAAATGGAGCTCCCGGATTTCATGTTGGGCATTCTCCAGCGCCGTTTGTACCTGCTGATAACGGTTAACCAATCGGTTCAACTTGCTTTCGATGCGGCCGAATTGTTCCAGTTCTTTTCCGGTTTCCATGCTTATTTTCTGATTACAGCTCCTAATTGTTTTTCAAATTGTTGCATCAGGCGGTTCATAGTAGCATCAATTACTTTATCGGTTAAAGTCTGGCTCTTATCCAGCAAAGTAAAGCTAATGGCGTAAGCTTTCTTGTCGGCTCCTATTTTATCACCTTCATATACATCAAACACATTTATGTCCTGCAATAATTTCCTTTCGGTGCGCTGGGCAATTATTTTTATTTGCTCGAAGGTAATTCCTTTGTCAATTACCAAAGATAAATCGCGGCGCACTTCCGGAAACTTAGCCAGTTCTTCAAATGTGCCCTGGTTTTTATAATTACGTTCCAGGTAATCCCAGTTTAGCTCGGCGTACATTACCGGCTCCTTTACATCCAGGCGCTTACTTATTCGTTCATCCAACAATCCTACCTGGGCCAGCACCACATCATTTTTCTGCAAGGCTACGCCGGCGCTTAAATATTCGTGCTGCAAAGGCTGCAAGGTATAATCGGTCCGGGCCATTTTAATCAGGATATTTTGTACCACACCGGCTAAGTAATGGAACGTTACTTTCTCCGCTTTCTGAGACCAGGTTTCCGCAGCCGTATTGCCGGTGATGAACAAAGCTAACTTTTGGCTTTCTTTATATTTGTCGCCGGCTTTGGTATATACTTTACCAAATTCGTACAGCTTCAAATCTTTTTGTTTCCGGTTGAGGTTGCGGCGCAATACTTCCAATCCCGAAAACACTAAGGTTTTACGCATCACGTCCAGCTCTTCGCTGTTGTAATTAACAATGCGCACCAAGGCTTCATCTTTAGTTTCCGGACCATTCTCGTAATAAGCCGAATCGGTTAAGGAGTTGGTAATAATTTCGCTAAAGCTGCTGCCACTTAGTAAATTACTTATTTTTTCTTTCAGCTCGTCGGGGTTGGGATGCGGAAACTTAGCCAGAAAGCTGGTGGAAATATTTTCTTTTAGCTCGATGTTGTTGTAACCGTAAATGCGCAAAATTTCTTCTACTACATCAGCTTCGCGGGTTACATCTACTTTATGCGGCGGCACCAGCAATTGCCAAACGGTTTCAGCTTCTTCCTTTATCTCAATTTGCAAGTCAGTTAAAATTTTCCGGATGCGCTCGGCTCCTATGTGCTGCCCGATAAGTTGGTGAACCCGGTTAATATTTATTTGTACCGAAAAAGGCAGAATTTCCTGCGGATAAACATCGGTTATGTCGGAAGAAACTTCCCCACCGGCCACTTCCTGAATTAACAAAGCTGCCCTTTTTAAAGCATAAGGTATCATGTTCGGGTCGGTGCCCCGCTCAAACCGGAAAGATGAATCAGTCTTAATGCCGTGGGTTTGCGATGTTTTGCGTACCGTAGCCGGATTAAAATAAGCACTTTCCAGGAATATCGCAGTGGTTTGGGCGGTTACGCCCGATTTTTTACCACCAAATACCCCGGCCATTACCATGGGTTCAGCGGCGTTACCCACCATCAGGTCGGTAGCGTGTAATTTTCTTTCTACGCCATCCAGCGTTACAAAACTTGCTCCTTCATCAGCCCTTTTTACAATAATTTTATCGCCGGTAATCTGGTCCGCATCAAAAGCGTGCAGCGGCTGACCTAATTCGTGCAACACATAATTGGTAACATCCACCACGTTATTAATCGGCGATAAACCAATTGCCCGCAGCCGGTTGCGCAGCCATTCCGGCGATTCGCCAACTTGCACCCCGGTAATGGTTAAGCCCGCATATCGTGGGCAACCAATTGTATCCTGGATATCAATAGTAATGTTATGCTGGGTATTAGCTACCCGAAAAGCAGAAACATCGGGTAATTGGGCGCGGTTTGGCAATAATGCCTGTAGCTCGCGCGCTACGCCGTAATGCGAAGCCGCATCGGCCCGGTTGGGCGTCAGGCCAATTTCAAAAACCGTGTCGGAGCTTAAACCAAAATATTCGGCGGCCGGGGTACCGTTGGGTAAGTCGGTATTCAGTACCATAATGCCGGCGTGCGAAGCGCCTAAGCCAATTTCGTCTTCGGCACAGATCATACCTTCGGAAACCGCGCCCCGTATTTTAGATTTTTTTATCTGGAAAGATTCCCCACTGAATGGATATAAAATCGCATTTTCGGTAGCAACCACTACTTTCTGCCCGGCTGCCACGTTAGCTGCACCGCACACAATTTGCTTTGGCGTGCCCGTACCAATATCTACGGTAGTCAGGTTCAGTTTGTCGGCGTCCGGGTGTTTTTCGCAGGTTAATACCTCCCCGATTACAATTCCTTGTAAACCGCCTTTTATTATTTCAAATAATTCCAGCCCTTCCACTTCCAGGCCCGAATCGGTCAGCAAAGCCGCTATTTCGGCGGCTGGTTTTTCAAGCGCAATAAGTTGTTTTAACCAATCAAATGATATCAGCATCGTACTTTAATTCTGTTAATATATCTGCCGTAAGGGCAGATATTATAAATGGCAGCAGACAAGAATAAAAGCAAATTGCTTTTGCTCTTACCTTTAATTTATTTTCATCAACCCCGTTCGGGAGCTGGTTTAAAGAGCAAAGTTATAGATATACCGGGATATTTTGCGTACTATTTCTTTTTTGTATAAGCTTTCTCGCCGGCCCGCACGGGTATATTGAGCCGGTTTACGCGGGGGGGTACCGGGCAGCTGTAGTTATAATTATAAACGCAGAACGGATTATAAGCTTTATTAAAATCAATGGTAATGGTATTGGTATGCTCTTCGGGCTTTTCGATGTCCAGGAAACGGCCGCCGTTGTAGGTTTCCGAACCGTTGGTTTTGTCGTAAAAAGGAACAAATAAAGAACTATCGGGGGTATTTACCCTTAAATAAAGCATCAGGGAATTTTGCTGGCCATCCAGGTTAAAGGTAGCCTGGGCATATTTCAGATAAGGTTCGGTTTCACCGGTATTCATGGGCATTCTAACGGTATCCGGACGGCCAAAAACCCGGTAATCGGCTTCTACCTGGTAAAGTTTATCCGGCGTATAATAATTCAGGCTATCAAAGGTGGGCCGGTCAGCTTCTTCCAAAGGGGAATTTTCGGAACTCCGGAAAGATAAATTTTTATCTTGCCGTTCTTTTTTTATCGTGGTTACATAAGAAGAATCGCTAAAAACCGACTCTTGCAGGAAATAAAACAGGATTAACAAGACACCAGCAAAAAATACCAATCGGATAGGTCTGGACATGCATCAGGCAATTTAAGGATCTCAGATAGCGCAGCAAACTCCCGCAAATTACGCAAAGAACCGAAAAAGTTAAGTTAAATTATCGGGCTTATTTCTACAATAAACCTTCATCGGCAAAACTATAGTATTGGTGTTCGGTAAAAATGATATGATCCAGTATAGGCAAATCCAGTAGAGAACCGGCTTCTTTCATTTTTTTGGTGAGCGAAATATCAGCGGTGCTGGGTTTCAGGTTACCCGACGGATGATTGTGCACCAGGATAATGGCGCTGGCTAAGCTTTCCAGGGCATGCTTAAATATAATTTTCGGATCGGCTACGGTTCCGGCAACGCCGCCGCTGCTCACCGGCATTTTTTTCATTACTACATTGGCCCGGTTTAACAATATAATCCAGAATTCTTCGTGCGGTAAATCCAGCAATTGGGGCTTTATGTAGTTATAGATGTCGGTGGAGCAGGTAATTTTGGTTTTTACCGCGGCTGCAGTTTCTTTCCGGCGGCGCCCTAATTCCAGGGCGCTTACAATGGCAATGGCTTTGGCTTCTCCTATGCCTTTATGCTTTTTCAGGTCATTTACCGTGAGTTTAGCCAGTT
>Ga0210046_1001243_pt1 | contig 20498 bp, 17 predicted proteins | sample CryGeyCG2114_250_FD_185461 | JGI IMG/M metagenome (GOLD analysis project Ga0210046, IMG submission 185461) | Groundwater microbial communities from aquifer - Crystal Geyser CG18_big_fil_WC_8/21/14_2.50 (SPAdes) (version 2) | ecosystem: Environmental > Aquatic > Deep subsurface > Groundwater ... | reverse complement strand
CCCTTCTCCCTTACCTCAAACCCAATTTTTCTTTTTGGCGCGGGAGGCGGAGCTAACAACTGATTTATAGCTTCAAAGATTGCTGTTATCTGTTCATCATGAGTTTCAATTTTATATTCCAGTTCCTTTAACTTTTGCGCCAACTCTTTGTGCGTAGATAATATTTCTCTCAACTTAACAAACGCCTGCACAACAAAAATACTTGCCTCTATCGCTCTTTGTGAATTAAGAACAGACGCCAGCATTAAAGCGCCATACTCCGTAAATGCAAATGGCAAAACGGTTGAATGTTTTAGAGAATTGAACCGGTGCCAATTTGTCACCAGTTCCTTTTTTTCACTAAGAGTCAATTGGAACATAAATTCTGAAGGGAATCTCTCCGGATTTCGTTTAACCTGCCGGTTAAGATTTTTAGTCTCCACTCCATACAACTCCGCAAGATCGCGGTCAAGCATTACTCTTTGTCCGCGGAGTAGGAGGATTCTGTTTTCAATTCGTTCTGCCTGTACTATTTCCTTTGCGCTCATCTTTCTTTTTTCCCTTGTCTCGTTGAACTATTAACTTCTCACTTCCATTATTTACCAACATAGTTAACTCCCTTCTCTTCTACTTGATGTTCCAAATTGGAACTTCAAGTTTGCAAGCTCTTGTATCGTTGTTTGGTACACAAAATCTAGTCCAAACTTCCGACGTTTTCAAAACGTCGGAGGTTTTTTGAACTTGCTGTACCGGTAGTGGCGGTGGCATTTGGTTATCCTCATCCGGTTTTGTATGCGACGCGCCATAATTAAGAACATCGCACACTACTTTATACCGGTTATAAAAGTCGAGGTGATTTCCTTTTGCTATTTCTGCAAAGCCGTCATTTGGTTTTTATAAATACTTTTTCAATAAACCTGGTCATGTGTGCCGATATCAATTAATAATATTTCAGTTTCAGAGGTTTCTGCGTTCTTAACAAAATTGAAAATAATTCTCAAATCATACGCTGCTGCACAAGCCCACGAGTTTTCTAAAATCCCTTTTAACTTATGGGTTTTCAGTTCAAACGAAAATGGATCAATGCTTAACTTTTCCATTACGTTAATAATTCTTTGTTTGGCGTCAGGATTGATTTTGACCGTCCTCTTAAAAGCTTTTTTATAACTCGAAGACCAGTTTAATTTCATTCTTCTTCAACATCTTTTAAAAAATCATTCACAGAACCGGATTTTGTTGAACCGGAGTTATATTCTTGCAGACTTTCCTTCACACTATTGGCAAGTAATTTCCGCTTCTCTTCAACAACCCGTTGGTGTAGAATATCTGAGATCATCAACTGGTCATCAAGTGGAAAAAGGGCAATTGCTTCCAACATTTTATCAAGAGTCATTTTGGGATTATTCTTTTTCTCCATCGATAATTCTTCATGTTATTTATAATCTTTTTAATATTTGGTCTAAAATATCTAAAACACAACTGTTTTCAAATCTCAAATCAAAACCTCATTTCTGTTCATTAATTTCGCATCACGCTAAAGAGTGACTCTGCACGAACAAATAAAGGCTGTAATAATTTATTTCCTTCATTAATCTTTGAGTCACCTTCGCATAGCAAAGTTCTTTCACCGGGTACCTCGAAGATTTTCACGATTGAGCGCCAAAGCAAAATTCATTTGCAATTATTTGGATATGACCTCTAAAATCCAATCGCTAATAATTTTTAACGCTTCGGGCGAAAATGTTTCTTCTATTTTAGCATACTCCGTCGGCGAGCCTGTTTCTGACGTTTGAAATAAATGATTCAACCCTTCTAACTTAATTAATTTGTGATTTTTATTCCCGGCTTTTTCGAGAGCAGTCTTGATTCCTTCCAGGTTTACATCTACAGGCACTTGTAAATCATTACTGCCATTTAGTGCAAGAATCGGAATTTTAATTTTCTCCAATTCGCCAGCAGGGTCGTATGATACGAAATAACGGAACCAAGGACTCAGCAGCATAGGGATTCTCTGTTTGAAATTTGCCATATCACTTTCAAATTCGGATTTTTCATCTTCTGTTAACCGAGCAGTGAAATCATCAAAATACAAGCTTATTTTTTCTGTGGCTATGCTGTCATCTTTTTCACTTTTAATAACTTCATAAATTTTTATGATAAGCTTTTCCTGTTTATCAATATAACTTTTACTGACGCCGCTTGCTTCAAGAATTAGCCGGGATTGGTCAATAAGAATTTGTTCGCCTGTTGTACCCGGACCCGCGAGCAAAATAATAAAACTTACAGACTCGCTTTTGTTGGCTGCCATCGGGGCAATCATTCCGCCTTCGCTGTGCCCGGCTATGCCAATTTTATTAGCATCAATAACATCTTTTCTTGAAGCGAGGTATTCAACTGCCGCAATTGCGTCGTTCGCAAAGTCGGTTGAAATAGCTTTACCGAAATCACCTTCGGATTTTCCAACGCCGCGATCATCATAACGAAGAACAGCAATTCCATTTCTCGTAAGGTAGTCGGCAATTACTTTAAACGGCTTATGGTTAAGAATATTTTCATCACGGTCTTGCGGACCTGAACCTGAAACCATTACTACTGCAGGAAACGGTGCGCTGCCTTCGGGAATTGTGAGTGTCCCGTCAAGTGTAATATCAGCTTTTTCATTTTTGAATTTTACTTCTTCTTCGTTGTAGGGATACGGCGGTTGCGGCTCCTGCGGACGTTTAACTTCAACAACTTTATCAACTTTCCCTAATATAAGATCAAGATTCAAAGCTGCTTGATACCATTTCCCTTTGATTAAGTTTTCGTTTTCAAATTTACCCTCGTACCTTCCGTTAATTTGTGCAAAAGAAAATTTTACGCTGTCTTCGTTATAATAATCCACATCGCCTTTAATATTTTTTGCTCCTTGATCGGGGCTATCGAGATGAACCTGAAGTTTATCTTCAGAATTGTAAATTTTAAATACTAATCTCAATTCAATGCCAGAAATAGAAAGCTTACCCTGCCACAAGCTTTCGTAAGCAATTTCATCAACTATTTTATCTTTTGTTTCGGTCAAGCTTAATTCTAATGGAAAGTTTGCACCTCCCTGAAAAAATGTGCCCGCTATTTTTTTGCCGTCTTCAGAAAGAATTCCTTCATACTTACCGCCGATAGATTCGATCACGAGTGATATTTTTTTCCCTTCGGTTATTATCTCATCTACTTTTATGTCGTAAGCGTTCTGGTCGGGGCTGTCTAATGTTGCAGAATATTTCCCATCAACAGTTTTAATGTGAAGCACTACCGGAAGTTCTACTCCCACGTTAATTTTGCCTTTCCACGAACCGGCAAATTCTCCCTGCTGCGAATAGATTGCAGCTGAACAAAAAAATATCACCATAAAAAGATGTGATACAAATTTGTAAAATCTAAACATAACTTTTCCTTTCTTCTATTATTTTAATTCAATTTTTCTAATAATTGCTGAGTCTGGTCAAAAAAGGTTGTTCCTGTCATTGCGAACGAGTCCTCGAGTGAAGCAATCTGATTCATTGTTGAGATTGCTTCTCCCGCAATGCGGGATCGCAATGACATTATTCAATAGAACCTTTTTAAACCAGACTCATTCATTAATTGTTCATCCCGAGCATGAAAATATTTAATTCAATTTTTCGAATAATTACTACCGCTTTAAAACAAAAAGCATTCTTAAAAAAAAGGCGAAGTTAAAATTCTTCGCCACCAATTATTATTTTCATTATTTATTTATATTCAAAAGATTAAGAAAGAACATATACTGTAATGCTATTTCCTTTATCCGTTTGAATCTGCCTGATGCGCCGCCATGCCCCGATTCCATATTGGTGTGCAGCAGCAACAGGTTATCATCCGTTTTAAAGTTACGCAACTTTGCCACCCATTTTGCCGGTTCCCAATATTGCACTTGCGAATCATGAAGTCCGGTAGTTACAAGCAGGTTAGGATAATTTTTTGCTTCGACATTATCATAAGGCGAATAAGAAAGCATATATTCATAAAAATCTTTTTGATTTGGATTTCCCCATTCATCATATTCGCCAGTTGTCAGAGGGATTGATTCGTCGAGCATTGTAGTTACAACATCGACAAATGGAACGGCAGCTACAACTCCTTTGAATAAATCCGGGCGCATATTAATTATCGCCCCCATCAATAAGCCTCCCGCGCTTCCGCCTATTGCAAATAATTTTTCTTTATTTGTAAATCCGGATTCTATTAACTGTTCAGCGCATGCGATAAAATCTGTAAATGTATTTTTTTTCTTAAAAAATTTACCGTCTTCATACCACAAGCGTCCCATTTCCTGTCCGCCGCGTATGTGAGCAATTGCATAAACAAAGCCACGGTCAAGCAAGCTTAACCGTACTGAACTGAAAGAAGCGTCAGTGCTGATGCCATACGAACCATAACCATAGAGCAGAAGCGGGTTGCTGCCGTCTTTCTTCAATCCTTTGCGATAGACAAGCGAGATAGGCACACTGCTTCCGTCTGAGGCAGTTGCATATAATCTTTCTGCATGGTAGTTGTCAGGATCAAATCCACCAAGCACTTCATCTTGTTTAAGTAAAGTTTTTTCTTTTGTGGTCATGTTATAATCGAATGTGGAAGAAGGAGTAGTTAAAGAAGAATAGCCATAACGAAGAATATCGGTATTGAAATCTCTATTGACAGAAATATATGCCGAATATGTTTCTTCGCCAAAGTTGAGATAATGTTTATCATTATTTAACCAATTAATAATTCTTAATTGTGTTAATCCTTTTGCTCTTTCTTCAACAACGAGATATTTTTTGAATATTTCAAAACCCTCAAGCAGCACATCACTCCGGTGCGGAATTACTTCCGTCCAGTTTTCTTTGGAAGTATTAGATACGCCCGTTTTCATCAACTTAAAATTGATTGCGTCCATATTTGTACGGATGTAAAAATTATCTTCGTAATGGTCAATGTAGTATTCAAGTCCTCTCTCTCTTGGAGAAAAAACAATAAACTCACCGTTGGGATTATCGCTTTTTAGAAAACTAAATTCGGTTGTTAATGTGCTTGTTGATGATATGATTATATACTTTTCTGATTTTGAACGACGAACGGAAATGTTATAAGTTTCATCATTTTCGTGAAAGATTAAATTATCTTGCTCAACGGGCTTACCGGTTGTATGTTTGAAAATTTTGAAGGGACGAAGAGCTTCGTCTTTTAATGTGTAAAAAAATGTTTTGTTATCATCCGCCCAGGCTACCGAGCCGGTGGAGTTAGGAATGAGATCATCCAAAATTTTATTCGTGCGCAGGTCTTTGATTCGCACATCATACTTACGGCGGCTTAACGTATCAACTCCGAATGCGAGAAAGTTATTATCCGGACTAACAGACAAACCTGCGACCTGATAATAAGAATATCCCTCCGCCATCTCGTTTACGTTAAGCATAATTTCTTCTGCCGAGTCGAGTGAGCCTTTCTTACGGCAGTAGATGGGATACTCTTTTCCTACTTCGTAACGACTGTAATAATAGTAGCCGTTGTCTTTATACGGCACAGATTGGTCATCCTGCTTAATGCGGCTAATCATTTCATCGTACAATTTATTTTGAAACTCTTCCGTATGTTTCAATTTTTTTTCGGTGTACTTGTTCTCGGCTTCAAGGTAAGCAATTACCTCCGGGTCTTCCCGCTGATTAAGCCAAAAATAGTAATCGGTTCTTGTGTCACCGTGAATTGATAATTTTTTTTCAACTCTTTTTGCAATCGGCGGTTTTGTCATACTTTCGTTTTCCTGACTAATAATTTCACTCATACCGGATATCAACAGCGCAAACAATAAAGATAGCTTTGGCAACAATGATAGATGATAGGACATTTCATTTTTCCTTTAAGATATACTGCAATAAAAATAAATTTTCCTACGCCATTTTACAAGCAGAATTGTATAATTTATTAGGAAAGTTCAAGTTCAAGGTTTGCACAAAAGAAGCACAGTGAAGAATGCTTTTGGGGAAGAAAAGGGGCTTTGGAAAGTCGGGAGGACTACTCTACCGGGATTGAAACTGTAAAGCGTGTCCCTATTCCTAATCTGCTGTTTACAATTATTTTCCCATTTAAAGTTTCAACAAATTCTTTACAAATAATTAATCCGAGACCTGTTCCTCTTTCGTTGTTTGTTCCGGCAGTTGAAAAATTTTGCTTAATATCGAATATCTTCGGCAGGTCATCTTCGTTCAATCCTATTCCGTTATCTTCAACAAAGATATCAACAAACTCTGCTTTGAGGACGGCGCCTAATTTTACACTTCCTCCGGGTTTGCTAAACTTTATACTGTTGTTAACCAGATTTCGCAGCACAGTGGATAAAAGATGCGCATCACTTATTAATTTTACCTCATTGCCGCTAATTACTTCAAGTGATATTTTTTTTTCAGAAGCCTGAGGATAATAAGCAAGAATAACTTGTTCGAAAATTTCACTAAGGTTAATCTCTTTTTTATCAATTGAAATTTTATTCAACTGCATTTTTGACCATTCGAGGATGTTGTTAGTTAAAGTTAAAAGATTTCTACTCGACCTGTTTATGCTGCCGGCAAATTCTGAAATTTCTTCTTTCGTTAGCTTGTCTCTTTCAGAATGGAGAATATCCGATAGTCCGATTATCGACTGGAACGGGCTTCGCAAATCGTGGCTAATGATAGAAAAAAGTTTGTCTTTAGAGTGGTTTGCTTCTTTCAGGTTTTCGTTTTTTAATGCAAGTTTTTTATTGAGCAGCTCAAGTTCGTTCTTTTGTTCAATAATTTTTTGCTGAGTTTTTCTTTTTAACCTTATATACAGAATAGAAATGGAAAAGGTTAACACAGCGACGATCAGAATTACAAACAATAAATTATTTAAGTTGCGCTGGTTTTCAAACTGAGCCTGCTTTATTACATTTTCCTCACGCAGTTTTTGATTCTCACTTTCTTTTTTATCTACTTCATATTTTATCTGCCAGTTAGTAATATCATTATTCATTTGTTCAAGGCGTAAATTGTCTTTGGCTTCAATATATTTTTTATAATAATTAAAGGCTCCCGTTACATCGCCTTTCTTCTGAAGAAGATTGGAATAATTCAGATAATGTTCTGTGATGAGTTCGGATAAGTTTTCTTTTAGCGAAATTTCATATGCTTTTTGAAGATGCTTTTCCGCTTCATTTATATCGCCCCGATGAATATTTAGTTTTGCGATGCTTTGATACGTGATGGCAAGAGAATACTTATCATCTGCTTTTAAAGCAGTATCAATTGCCGCATTAAAATATTTGACTGCTTTTGCATCATCGCCTTTACCTGCATAGGCGCTGCCGATGTAACTTAGAGAATGTGCAACGGCGTTTAATTCATTTATCTCATAATAATATTTCACAGCTTTCTGGCTGAAAACAATCGAACGGTCATAATCCTTCTTATCTAAAAAAAGTAGACCGAGATTATGGTTTGCATAAGCTTTTCCGAAAGTGAAGTTAATCTTTTCCGAACGCGACAGAGCGGTTCTATACAATGTTTCAGCTTTATCATAATTTTTCATTTTGTGAAATATCAAACCGATATTACTGCCTGAAACAATTTGCCCCTTTTCATCATTTATCTCTTCACGCAGCCGTAGAGACTCCGAATAAGATTCTAATGCTTTTTCATAATTTGCATAGCGCCAATAGATAGTCCCGATATTATTTAAGGACATAGCGATTTCAAGTTTTAATCCAAGCTCTTTCCTAATAACATAAGAGATGTAAAAATTATTCAACGCTTCATTATTTAGTCCTTTACGCCAATACATCAAACCAAGGCTTGAATACGCCATAGCTTCACCTTTTCTATCGCCTATTTTTTTAAATAACGGAAGAGAAAGATTATAATAATAAAGTGCGCTGTCTATCGAACCACGAAAGCGGTGTGTATCTCCGATATTATCGTAACAAGTTGCAATGCCTTTGGTGTCTTTCAATTCAATAAAAATTTTTAAACCCTTTTGAAGTGCAGAATAAGCCTCTTTGTTTTTATTTCTGTTGAGATGTGATAGTCCAATGTTATTATACGCCCAGGCGAGTCCTTTTTTGTATGATAATTTTGATGACAAGTCGCGTGCTTCAACCGCATAGCGATATGCTTCTGTGGAATTTTCTTCCCACAAATTAAAAGCGAGCTCGTTTAAAACTTCAATTCTTTTTATCCCCTCAACGCTCTTCAATTTGATTTTTAAACTGTTGACCGATGCACTTAGTGGTACAAGAGTAAAGATAAATATTAGAGTAAATAATTTTAGATTCATTTGCTTTAGCACATAGCGCGGCAAGCCGCAATTAAAAATTAAAAATTGTAACCACATAAAATATTTTGACTTAAAAAATCCGTTGGCTAATCCGTTAGATAACGGACAAACGGCAATACTATAAAGAGTCTACTGCTTAAAAATAGTTGCAAACTATTAAAATAGCTACAAACTAAATGTTTGACATCAACCTTCTCAGTTTTATGAGGATCTATTGTATTATCGAAAATGTTATTCTTTTTTTTACACTTAAATTGTGTGATCCTTTCTTCAATGGCTCTCTATTACCATCATTGTCCATTGGCTAACGGACAATGACATATAAATCGCTCAATTAAGATTACAATAAAACTGCTTTTAACGATTTGAGATGCGCGGTGATAGTTTTATCGAGGTCTTCAGTGGAATGAGCCGTTGAAACAAATACCGCCTCAAACTGTGCGGGCGCTAAATAAATTCCACTCTTTAACATTTCGAGAAAGTATTTTCCATACAATTCCGTATCGGACGTAACGGCAGATTTGAAATCATCAACATTCTTTTCGGTAAAAAACATACACATCATCGAACCAACCCGGTTCATCGCATATTTTTTATTTACACTTTTTAAATTTTCTTTAAACCCATTTTCGAGATAAGCCGATTTATCTTCAAGCATTGTATAAATGTCTGGATTATCATTTATATATTTTAAGCCTGCATACCCGGCTGCCATTGCAAGAGGATTGCCGCTTAGAGTGCCCGCCTGGTAAACCGGACCGGCTGGAGCAATCATTTCCATAATTTCTTTTTTGCCGCCAAATGCGCCAACAGGTAATCCGCCGCCAATAATTTTTCCGAATGTAGATAAGTCAGGCTTGATGTTTAATAATTCCTGCGCACCTCCTTTTGCAACTCTAAAACCCGTCATCACTTCATCAAATATGAGTACAATTTTTTCTTCATTACAAATAACGCGAAGTTCGGTTAAAAATTCTTTTGAGCCGGCAATTACGCCCATATTACCGGCAATGGGTTCTATTATTATTGCGGCTATCTCACCTTTATTTGCGCTGACTAATTTTTTTACAGATTCGATATTATTATAATCTGCTAATAATGTATCTGCAGCGTTGCCTTTTGTAACACCGGGACTTGTTGGAATGCCCAGCGTCAATGCGCCGGAACCTGCTTTGATTAAGAAATGATCTGCGTGTCCGTGATAACAACCCTCGAACTTGATAAACTTATCTTTTTTTGTGTACCCGCGCGCAGCCCTTACGGCGCTCATAGTTGCTTCTGTGCCGCTGTTAACCATTCGCACCATCTCAACAGAAGGAACCATTTCAGTAATAAGTTTCGCCATTTTAACTTCAAGTTCTGTTGGCGCGCCAAAACTTGTTCCATTTTCAATTGCTTGGAGTAAAGCCTTTTTTATGAAGGGAGGATTGTGACCAAAAAGATGCGGTCCCCAACTTCCGATATATTCGACAAACTCATTTCCGTCTACGTCATAAATTTTTGATCCGATGCCTTTTTCAATAAACAGCGGTTTTCCGCCTACTGATTTAAACGCTCTAACCGGTGAATTAACTCCGCCGGGAATATATTTTTGTGCTTCTTCAAATAGCTCGCTGCTTTTAGTTATGTTCATTTTAGTTCTTTTTATTTGATTGATAAATTACACGGTAAATTTAACAATCTCTGTGAAATAATAATATGAAGTTTCCTCTCAAAAAGTTAAAATTGAAGGTTAGAAGGAATTTCTTTGTGTGTCTCAAGTTAAATTTTAATTCAGAACATATAACGGCGTCGCCAATGAGCGGTCGCCCCAGAACAACGATGCCGCTGGTTATACCGGTATTTCACATTAATATGCACCTTACTATACACTTGATAATGCCCATATTATTACACATATTTACGATAACATTTTTGCAAAAAGGAACTTTTATGCCTTCTGTACAATCAACAAATAAAAAAGAAAGACTCAGTTTCTTTGTGAATCGGGAATTATCTGATAAAGTCAATAGAATTTCAAAACAAACAAAATTAACAATCAGCGAAATTGCCCGAAACGCTTTACAAAATTATATTGAACAAATTGAGAAAGAGAAAATTGAAAATGAGCTTGAAGCCGGTTATAAAGCGAACTATGATTATTATCTAAAATCTCAAGATGAGTGGAAATATGCAGATAAAGAATAAAACCGGAATAATTTTTCCACTTCTCCGTGGTGATGTTTATCTTGTCAATCTTGATCCGATAATCGGCAAAGAAATCGGCAAAGCCAGACCATCTGTTATAATCCAAAATGATATAGGAAATAAATTCAGCCCGGTTACAATTATTGCACCAATCTCAAGTGTAAAAGAAATTACAAAACCGCTGCCAATAATGATCTTTCTTAAAAAAGGCGAAGGTGGATTATCTGAAGACAGCTATGTTGATTGTGGTCAAATAAGAACCGTTGACAAAGACCAAAGGCTAATTACAAAATTTGGAACCCTGAATAAAAGCAAAATGCTTGAAGTCGATAAAGCTCTAAAAGTTTCTCTTTCTCTTCAATAATTCAAAGAACGACAACAAATTTCTAATATTTTTTCTTCCGGTATAACTCACTCATGTTATGCAAATTATTTTTTTTATCATATTGGGTTCGTTAGCCAACGGATTCAGAATGACAGTTGTGCGGAACATATAACTCAGTATTCATTCATTAGTTAAAGGAACTAATTTTTAACTCGTTCGTCAGCTAAGAAACGATGATGTGATTTACCTTTTTGAATAAGTTCGCCTATTGCTTTCTGCCTTTATTTTAACTTTCGGGATTAACCATTCAATTCATTTTTGTTGCCATCACTTAAGTTTTAATAGTTTAGGTTTAATAATAATTTCAGTTATTTCCGGTGTGGAATTATATCTAACGGGTGCGAGTGACATTCCCAGCCCTCTTGTAACATAGATCATCATATCATCTAAATAAAACACACCACGAACATAAGTGGTTTCAAATTGTGTGGGGCTCAAAAGCATGAATGGAAATAGGAATGAAACTTGCCCCCCGTGAGTGTGCCCGGCAAGAAACATGTCATAATTATAATGTCGAGCTTTCTTTATCAGTTTCTGCACCGGTTGATGAGTTAAGAAAATGGATAAATTATAATTGAGATTATGATCAGCAAGTGAATCAAGAACACCCTCGATAATTTTTTCAACATATGTGTTAGTTACAAAAGTGATCCTAATTTCTGCGCCATCTACATTGATAAATTTTTTTCCGTTATCAATCATTAAAACATTTTCTGCAACGAGCGCTTCTTGAATTTCTCTTATGCTTCGTCTCGTATCCTGTCGGTATGCCCAGTTATCATGATCTCCCACGCAAGCAAACACGCCGAACTTCGATTTAATTCTTCCAATAAAACCGGCGCTTGTTTTAATATAATCGGGAGTTGAGGTAATTACATCGCCGGCAATTAAAACTAAGTCGGGTTTTGTTGAATTAACTTTTTCCACAAAATTTTCCAGCCGCTGTTTGTCTGTATAACGATCTGCCTGGATATCTGAGATCAAAACTAATTTAAACCCGTTTAACTGCTCCGGCAGATTTTGTTTAAAATACTCAACCAGGTTGACATCAACGGCATAGTAATCATAAACAACTCTAACCGGAATGTAAAAGATGAAAATGCCCGCAATAAAAAGCACTCCCCAGCTTTGTGCAGCCTTAAGTTCGTTACCATATTTTTTGTTAAAAGGGAGTAAAAACAATCTTAAAAAATCTATGACCACAAACAAAAGTATGGATTGAAACATTAACAGAAACAAAAGCCAAAATGGGTACAATGCCAGGTAATCGAAAAAAATATTTTCGGGTGATTGTATTCGGGTACCAGAATAATTTGAATATATAAATAATATCAGCATCACTATAGGATAGACGTTTACCCAAAACATGATGAAATAAATTGGTTTTTTAAAAATCGTTTTTTTATCCGGCAGGATATTGCTTGCCGAATTAAGAACATGCTTACTAAAATAAAGCTCTATTAATGCGAGCAGCACAATTCCGAGAAGGATTCTTAATATAAAATTCATGTTGGATTATTATTGTGATTTGATATTTGTTCGACATAAAAATAACCAATTTAGGGCATCTCTAAAAATCCGTTGGCTAACGGATTAGCTAACGGATTTTTAGAGGATCCCTTTAGTTTTAATTCCCACCAATTCATTTTGCGTAAAATGATATTTCAATATTCACCGCGTTTACTTTTATTGATTTCTTCTATCGATTGTTTCATTCTATAAAAGTGGCTTCCCTTCCAAAATATTTTATTGCAAACTGGGCATTTTTTAAAATCGTTAAAATTTTCTTTCACTTTGGGTGGAATGGAAACAATTATTTCTTCCTTTAAAACATTTTCTAATTCGGAGTTGCAATTGAGGCAGCGAGTAAATTCGTTTATTTCTTTTTGAAGATGAAATCTTTCCACAACTTCTTTAATTTGTTTCATTAAGTTTTGCCCCCGAATCCAATATCTGTGAGTAATAGCATTCTGCTTAAGAATGTTTTTGTCATGCGTTAATATCGTGCGTTGTTCACTTAAAGAAACAGAAATAATTTCGCTGCTGCTTAAATTTTTTTTGTAATAAGTATCAAAGCCGAGCATTCTTAAATATTTTGCAAGGCTGCCAAGGTGAACGTCAACAATAAACTTTGGCTCGCGTAAAGGTTTTGCTCTTAGATGCTGAACATCAGAAATGTCGAACGATTCAAATACAGGATAAACGCTAATTTCGTCGTCGTAATTTACCTTATATGAAAAAGAAACTGATTTGCCATTCACCAAAATTAAATCAATTTCGGCGTGGGGAACACCGAGAGATTCAATCATATCTTTTACTGATGCCCTGTCAATAAAATGATGTTCAAATTTTACTTTCCTTTTTCCGATAGGTAAAAAATCGTTTAGTTCTTCATAAAACCGGAAATATGCTTTATGCTTTTCCATCAGAAACAGCTCGCTCTGCAAATCTTTATTATTCTTGAAATAAAAACCTGATTCTTTCTTTCAAGTTAACAAATAATAGGATATTTTTTGATTATATTTTTCATGGCATGATTGAATAAATTTTACATGTTTTTAAAATACATATTCTTAACGCTGTTTGCTATGGTTGCCGTTTCGTGCAACGCACCACGGACTAATCCGTTAGACCCGTTTAATCCGGATAAACCTTTAACGAGCATTGAAGGTATTGTAAAAACTATAAGTTTCCCCAACCTTCCCATAAGCAATGTAAAAATTTTTTGGCAAAACGATAATATACTTGCAACCACAAACGTAAATGGTCAGTTTGCATTAAACAATCTTCGTCCGGTTAACGGCTGGCTTGTTTTCCAAAATGAAAAATTCGTTACCGACTCGGTCTACGTGCAATGGGATTCCCAAAAGAGAAAAAATGTTTCTGTTTTTTTAAATGCAAAACCGATACTCGACAGCCTTGAATTTTACAGCATTGTTCTAAACCGCTTTCAACATAGTCAAACTGCCGATCTATTCATCCGCGCGAGAATTTCCGACATTGATGGAGTAAATGATATTGACTCTGTCTATGTTCAAAATACTTTTCTCAACTTCTTCAAAATTTTAACCTATAACGTAAACACTCATTTTTACGAAACAAAAATTACGCTGAGCGAATTAACTCTTTTTTCGATTGATGAAATCATTGGTAAAAATTTTGAAATAATAGTTAAGGATTTGAAGGGAAGATTTTTTACTGCCGGCAGTTCGAACATAAAGCGAATTATTAAACAAGAAATTGAAATTATTTTGCCGGCAAATAACCAAAGTGTTTCCTCCCCATTTACTCTATCATGGAGACGCTTTTTACCCGGTTTCACATTTAAATATTTGATTCAGATAAGTACTGATACAACACCGCCCGAAATTCTTTGGCAGGTTGAAAATGTTTCTCCGGATTCTATTTCTTTTACAATAGACCAAACTTTACCTCAGGGTGAATATTTTTGGACTATCTGGGCAATTGATGAATTTAAAAACCGTACACGTTCAAAACCTGCTACTTTTAACCTGGAATGACTATGAATGAAATTCGGCACAACGATTTATCTCTCTTAAAAAAATTAAACAAAGAACAGTTCGAAGCGTTGTTCGAAATTAACAAAGTTTTAAACTCGGAGAAGTACAGACAGCCGCTTATAGAAAATGTGCTTGACATTATCATTGATGCTTTGAAGGCGGAAAGAAGTTTGTTCGCTCGTTTTGAATGTGAAGAGAAAATTACAATAATAGCAGCACGAAGCAGCGATAAAAAAAATATAGAAGACATAAAAGAATTTTCATCCGGCGTAATCCTAAAAGTAAATGAAAAACAGCAGCCAATTCTTTATCACGATGTTCAGGGCGATCCGCAGCTTTCACAGTTTGAAAGTGTGCAGTTAAAAAAAATTAAATCAGTAATTGGAGTTCCTGTTTTTCGTGATGAAGATATTTGGGGCATTATTTTAGCAGACACGCAGTTAAACCGAAAAGAGTTTACAGAAAGCAATTTAATATTCCTTCAATATTTTGCAAATCTTGTTTCGCTTGCGCTTGACAGAATTGAAAGCATCGAAAAACTGCACGACGAAAACGAGAGGCTTATTAACAACACTTCAGTTGTTGATAAACTTCCCAACATACTTGGCGATAGCAAACCGATGCAGCAGTTAAGCAGATTGATCCATAAAGTATCGCGGACTGATGCAACAGTGTTAATACTCGGCGAAAGCGGTACCGGCAAAGAGTTGGTTGCGCGGGCTATTCATCAATTAAGCGAACGGCGGGATAAATCTTACATTGCACAGTTTTGCGGATCAATCCCGGAAAGTTTACTTGAGAGTGAATTATTCGGTTACAAGAAAGGCGCTTTTACCGGAGCGGTGAATGATAAAAAAGGCTTGCTTGAAGTATCAGACGGCGGCACTTTTTTTCTTGATGAGATTGGTGAAATACCTCTTTCTGTGCAGGCAAAACTTTTAAGAGCAATTGAAAACCGCGAAATAATTCGGGTGGGTGATACTTCCGTAAGAAAAATTAATATCCGCTTAATTGCAGCCACTAACAGCGATCTTCAAAAACTTGTTGAAGACGGAAGTTTTAGAGAAGACTTATTTTACAGACTAAACGTTTTTCCAATTACCCTGCCGCCTTTGCGCGAGCGTTACAGCGATATTCCGATTTTAACAAAACACTTTTTGAAGCAATTTAAAAATGAAGACGTAATTATTGACGGTGAAGCTCTAAAAAAACTGGAAGAATATAATTGGCCCGGAAATGTACGTCAGCTAATTAATGTGCTGCAGCGGGCTGCAATTATAAGCGAAAGTAATAAAATAGGGAGCGAACACATACTGCTTCCGGAAGTAAAATTCAACGTTGATTATAAGGGCACATTGCAGGATCTTGAAAGAACATTGCTCGAACAACGGTTGAATAAATATAACGGCAACCGCACTCACGCTGCCCGCTCGCTCGGCGTATCAGTACGATGGGTTCAACTTAAAATTAAAGAATTTAATTTGAGTTAATTATGGTTGAGCCGAAAGAAATATTGTTCGAGAAGTTTGAGATAATCGAATGCTTTAAGAAAGATGAACATTCGGCGGTATATCTTGCAAACCATGTTTACCTTGGCAAAAAGATAATCCTAAAATCTCTTAATACCAAAACCGCAGCGGATGAAGAAAAAATTGAAAGATTTAAACGCGAAGCAAAAATTCTTGCTATGCTTGACCATCCGAATATTATTAAAGTGCTTGACTTTGGCACTTATAACGAGTTTTTTTATATCTCGTTTGAGTACTTTGAAAGCCGCAGTTTAAGATATGTTATAAAGAATAACAATCTTTCTCTAACACAGAAAGAAAACCTTCTTGTACAATTGTTCAAAGGATTGGCGTTTGCACATAATCACCAAATTATTCACCGCGATATAAAGCCCGAAAATATTTTGGTTGATGATAAATTTAATTTAAAGTTAAGTGATTTCGGACTTGCGCTCGTGATGAATGAAAATTTTGTATCGGGACAATTTTCACTCGTCGGCACGCCCTGTTACATGTCGCCCGAGCAAGTGCAGGGTGAACAACTTACCGAAAAAACTGATTTGTTCTCAGCCGGCATTGTTCTGTTTGAGTTATTTAAAGGATTCAATCCATTTCTTGGCGGCGATATAAATGAAAGCTTCAACAAAATTTTAGAATATGATGATAATAAAATTGCCGCTGAAATTTCCGATCTTCCCGATAATTATAAAATTATTTTGGAAACACTATTAAAAAAAGAGCCTTCCCAAAGATTCAAAGCCGCACAATCGGTACTGGAACTTTTAAGTTTTCAAGAAACAATTAGTGTTGACAAAGATGAGCGGGAACCGGAGAGAAAGAAAGTCTATCGGGCGCTTTTTATAGCCGGAATTTTGATTCTCTCAATAGTAATGTTGCTGCTTGTATCCATGGAAAAAGAAAGAACGGCAGCCACAGAGCAAATGAAAACTGATTCAACTAAAATTATGACAGGAAGCGATACGCCGATTTGGATGCCCGAAAAGGGAAATCTGAATAATGTTGAAACTACAACGTCTAAAAATAATTCAAACTCTAATGCTGAAAAAAATGCTGACGTCAACAAAGTAATGGCTGAAGAAATAAAGATAAACGAGGGAGAACTTTATATTGAATGTCTTCCGTGGGCAAATGTTTATATAAATTCCACACATGTAGAAACAACACCGATAAGTAAAAATATTGTTTTGCCGACAGGAAAGTATTCGGTTAAACTTTCGCATCCCGAATATCCCGAATACAAAGCCGAAGTAAATATTAAAGCTGGAGAGACGACAAATCTTTCTGTAAATCTCGAGTCTCTCTTTGGTTATATTGACTGCAAAATTTATCCTTGGGCTGATGTTTACATTAACGGTACGAAAAAAGGTTCAACTCCTTTTCAATCGCCAATAAAAATTGCGCCGGGTAATTATTTGATGACGATTAAAAATCCGAAATTTAAAACGAAAAGTAAAAGCATCACCGTAATACAAGGTGAAACTTTAATAATCGAAATTGATTTAACTTCTGATTGATCTGGTATAGTAATTGAAGAATGGAAGAAAAATTAGAAAATAAATTATGAAAACACTGATTATTGTTTTTTTAATAATGTGCTATAAAGTTAATGCACAATTGCCCGGCTGGGAAGTTAGAGGTGAGATGCCGATTCCGGTTGCCGGTGCGGCGTCTATAATTGACAAAGGAAATATCTACATCTTTGGCGGGTATTCGAGCGACACACAAAGTTTTGTGGATTACATTCAAAAGTACAGCACACATCTTTCAATCTGGAAACTTAGCTCGCACATGCTAAATCCCCGTTTCGGTTTTTGGGCAGGGATCGAAAATGATACTGTTTATTTTTTTGGCGGATTAGATGATACTATATCCAATTCTGCTGCACTTGAGTTTTGGAACATGGGAGATCCAACTGTAATATTTGACACAAACAAAATTTTTGACCGCATCTTCCCCGGCGCAGTAATATATGGTGATAGAATTTTTATTTTCGGCGGAAATTCATCCGCAATAACAGGCGCGCAAAAAACTCCTTACATAGTTGAGTATTCGATAGCAGAAAGAAAATTCCGTTATCAAAATGATTCTCTTTATTCTGAAGGTGATCTGCCGGAACAGCAAATGATAGTGAGGAAAGGAAACTATATCTATATTTTCGGCGGAGTTATAAACGGCGTTTCAAATAAGATATTCAAATTTGATATTGCAGCACGTTCATTTGAAAGATTACCCGTTAATTTAATGGAACCACGCGCCGGAGGAAGGGCTGTATTGAATTATAGCACTAGGGAGATATACATAATCGGCGGATATAATGAGAACAATCCGGCAATGTCTTCGGTTGAAATTTTTTATGAATCGGACGGAAGCGGATTTAATATTTACCCGGGACCTAATTTGATTACCGGAAGATGTTTTCCGATAGCCGAATATGTAAACGAATTTATGTTCGTGATGGGTGGCTACAATGACTCCAACGATCCCGAACCAACGATTGAGGCTCTATACACGGTTCTAACAACTGTAGTGGGGTTAAATTCGCCGAACAAATTTACACTTCTGCAAAATTATCCTAACCCGTTTAATCCGGAAACAAACATCGCTTTTTCTGTTGCTCACAATGAGTTTGTATCGCTCGAAATTTTCAACAGCCTCGGAGAAAAAGTAAGAACTTTGTTCCGCGGAAATATCGAAAGCGGCACACATGAAATAAAATGGAACGGGAAAAATGAGGTTAGTGAAGAAATGCCTTCCGGCGTCTATTTACTTAGATTAACTTCGGATACTTTTTCCAACTCTAAAAAAATGATGCTGTTGAGATAGTATGAAATTCTCAGAATTTATTATTCTTTTTATATTCGTGCTTAGCACAAACTTAAAAGCGCAAACTCTAATGGATCAATTAGAAGAAAATTATAAAACTTTCCGTTACAATGATGTAATTTCTCTATCGGAAAAAATAATTTACGATTCGGCGTCATACAACAGCAACGTATTAATTGAGGTTTTCACTATGCGTGCAGTTGCTTACTATTCGATTTCGGAGATAGACCCGGCGCGAAAAAGTTTTATTGAAATTTTACGGATAGATAGAAATCATCAACTAGATCCGGTGAAGATTTCACCCAAGATTCTATCTTTGTTTAATGATTTACGAAATGATTTTGAGCGAATTGAATCTAATAACACAAATAATGAATTGAAAGAACCGGAGGAAAATCAAATTATAATTTCAAAACCGGTGCTTGATAATTCTTTGATGAAAAATTCACTCATCCGCTCTATTGCGCTGCCGGGATGGGGTCATCTTTACCTTGAAGGAAATATTAAAGGATGGCTTTTAACTACGGCATCAACCGCTGCGATAAGCGGAATGATATATTATATTTTCAATGTAAAAGAAAAAGAGAATAGTTATTTATCTCAAACAGAACCGGATATCATTCAACAAAAGTATAACGAATATAACAGCGCATATAAAATTAGAAATTTACTCGTCGCCGGTTATGCAGTCTTGTGGCTCTATTCTCAAATCGATTTGCTCTTCTTTTCGGATGAACTCTTTGAACAGAAATTTAATCTTTCTGCAACTTTTACTCCCGGCATATATGAAGGAGTAAATCTCAATTTCAAATTTTCCTTCTGAGAATTATGTAACACCTCTAATTTTATTATTGTCTATTATGCTGCGAAATTTATTCGTGTCAACCGCCACAAATTTTCGCAGCAGTTATCACTCTCCTATTAAAATGACTGAGATTCTCACTCTCTTTTGCACCATTCAAACCTAAAAGTTCGAGAATAGAATTTCCTCGTTGGCATTTTACTTGAACAATTAAATTCGTGTTAAAGTTTTACAATTAAAAAGATGAACAGGATTTTACTTTTAATTATTATAACAGCATCTGCAACTACTGCGAAGTGGGAGATAAAATCAAAGGGCGTTGATGCAGACCATATTTATTTCAGCAGCAACATGGGACAGAACTGGGTTACAGAAACAATTCCCGTAGGTCAGTTAAATGGGAGAGCTTTGATCTTCACAAGTCAACTAAATTTATGGCTCTTATGTGATGGGATTGTACTACGGAATCCTAATGTGAATACAGTTCTTTCAAATAGGGCATCTGCTGAAATACCTTCTGCATTTAATCTCAAACAAAATTATCCCAACCCGTTTAATCCTTCAACAAAAATAAATTTTACTTTGGAGAAGACAGGATTTGTAACTCTTAAAGTCTATAATTTATTGGGAGAAACAATTGCGATTTTATTGAATGGGGTAATGAAGGCAGGGAAACATGAAGCAACTTTTTACGGGGAGAATTTTAAAAGCGGGATTTATTTTTATACATTAACATCCGGTTCTAAACAAACAACTAAAAAGATGTTGTTGTTACGGTGACAAAAGGTTAGCGGGAAACAGCGGTTGTTCAAAATTAATATGAAAGCTCATCCGAATATTTTGAACAACCTCCCGTTTTATTAAAGAATGCACTGAGAAATTATTTCACAACTCACCTTAGGCAAAAATTGTCCGTTAGCTAACGGATTATCGAAGCTTCGCTTCGATTT
>Ga0210046_1001230_pt1 | contig 20694 bp, 12 predicted proteins | sample CryGeyCG2114_250_FD_185461 | JGI IMG/M metagenome (GOLD analysis project Ga0210046, IMG submission 185461) | Groundwater microbial communities from aquifer - Crystal Geyser CG18_big_fil_WC_8/21/14_2.50 (SPAdes) (version 2) | ecosystem: Environmental > Aquatic > Deep subsurface > Groundwater ... | reverse complement strand
AATTCGTCTACAACGGGAAATACTTTGAGTATTTTGAAGTCGGTCGTACCGAAATGATGCGGGCAAACGGATTTCCATATTCAGAGTTTGAGAAAAAAGGATTGCAGCTCCCCGTTTTGGAAACACAAGCAAAGTACAAAAACTACGCTAAGTATGACGATGTTTTAATCGTCCACGCGTTTGTTAAAGAACTTCCGTTATTAAAAATTAAAATTGATTACGAAATAACCGAAAAGGAAAGTGGAAGGATTATTGCCGAAGGTTATACTATTCATGTTTTTATGAGAAGCGAAGACAAAAAAGCCATCCGTCCGCCCAAGTTTTTTATCGATCACCTCAAGCCGTATTACGAAAAAAAATATGCATGATGAATTAAATGAAATAATAAAAAAAGCTTTAGATGAAGACATAAAAACAGGCGACATAACTACTATGGCTTGCCTATCCCAATCTGTAGAAGCTGAAGGAACGCTGCTGATAAAACAGGACGGAGTTATTGCAGGTCTTGAAGTTGCTGCCGCAGTTTTTAATTTCGTTGATCCGACATTGCTTTTTGAGACATATAAAAAAGACGGCGATGAAGTTAAGGAAGGTGAAATAGCAGGCAAAGTTACGGGCAAAGCAGCTTCTATTTTAACAGCCGAAAGAACTGTGTTAAATATACTTCAGCGAATGAGCGGTATTGCAACGTTCGCAAAAACATTTCAAGACAAAGTAAAACATACAAAAGCCAAAATTATCGATACGCGAAAAACAGCGCCCGGTCTTCGCTATTTAGATAAGCTTGCGGTAAAACTTGGCGGGTGTGGAAATCATAGGATTGGTTTGTACGACATGTATTTAATAAAAGATAATCATATAGAAGCAGCCGGTTCACTTTCCGCCGCTGTTCATGCATGCAAAGAACACAAAAGTAAAACCGGCAAAAATTATAAAATTGAAGTTGAGTGTTCGTCCATAAAGCAGGTTGAAGAAGCAATTGCCGAAGGTGTTGATATTATAATGCTCGACAATTTTAAAACAAGCGAAATGGAAAAAGCTGTTAAGTTAATTAACGGTCGTTGCAAGGTTGAAGCCTCGGGCATGGTAAATCTTGATACGGTAAAAGCAATAGCAGAGACAGGCGTAGATTATATTTCCGTAGGCGCATTAACACACAGCGTTAAAGCGATGGATATTTCTTTAAAAATAAAAAATATCGAATAACATCTCCATGTTTGATAAATTAAAGGAACTTACAAAAGACACCGCCATATACGGCATCAGCACTATGGTGGGGCGGTTTATAAATTTTTTACTGGTTCCTTTTTACACAAATATATTTCTTCCGGAACAGTACGGAATTATAACTAACATTTTTGCATTTGTCGGGATAATGAATATTGTCTTTATCTACGGGATGGATTCTGCATATTTAAAATTCGCTTCTACACAGGAAGTGGGTGATAAAAAAGATAATTTCTCCACACCTTTCATTTCCATTTTTTTTACTTCGCTTTTACTTTCGTTAATTATTTATTCTGCCGGCAGTCCTATAAATAAAATGTTAGCTGTTCCCGGCAATTACAACTATCTGCTGATTTTCGTAATCCTTATTTTGTTTTTAGATGCTAACACGGTTGTTCCGTTTATAAAATTAAGGTTAGAAAGGAAAGCAAAGAAGTTTGCAGCCATTAAAATTGTTAGCATTCTTATAAATGTTGGGTTAACGCTTTTACTTATTCTAAAATTAGATTTTGGAATTGAGGCAGTTTTTATAAGCAACGTTGCCGCTTCAATTGCCTCACTGCTTTTGCTTCTGCCGGACATTATAACCGAGTTAAAATTTTCTTTCAACAAAAAATTATTCCGTCGTCTTTTGAAGTTCGGGCTTCCATACCTTCCCGCCGGCTTTTCATTAATGCTCATACAGGTTATAGACAGACCAATTATGGAACACCTTAGAGGATTATCCGAGCTTGGCATTTATCAGGCAAATTATAAACTCGGCATATTTATGATGTTATTCGTAAATATGTTTCAGTTTGCATGGCAGCCGTTCTTTCTTCAAAATGCAAAAGAAATAAATGCCAAAGAAATTTTCGCAAAAGTGCTCACATATTTTACGATTGCCGGAAGCATAATATTAGTTGCCCTGTCCTTGTTTATAAATGATTTTGTTCAATGGAAAATTTTCGGTAGAACAATTATCGGTCCTGATTACTGGGCTGGAACATTTATAGTCCCTGTTGTTTTACTCGCGTATTTGTTTAACGGATTTTATGTGATATTTAATGCCGGGATTTATATTAAAGAAAAAAGTATTTTTGCGCCAATTGCAACCGGCGCGGCGGCATTTTCCAACATAGTATTCAATCTAATCTTAATACCGCCGTTCGGAATAATGGGTGCAGCTTTTGCAACTTTAATTAGCTATATAGTTATGTCGGGCGGGTTATATTTTGTAACGCAAAAGTTTTATAAAATTGAATACGAACGAATGAAAGTTTTAAAAATATTTATTCTTGTAGGTATTGTTGCGACGGTTTTTTATTCGCTTGGCGGTTTTGCTATGGCTTTGAATTACAGGATACTTTTACTTGCGGGCTTTTTAGCTTCTCTCGCAATTTTTATAACAGATAAAAGTGAAATAAAATTTTTAAAACAACGATTGCATTGGAAGAATAAATGGTAGAGAAGATAGAATTAAAGTTTAAAAGATTGAGCAACCTATTTGATGATTTAGAGCTACCGCATTATGCAACCGAAGGCAGCGCCGGAATGGATATTAGAGCGGCAGTATTGGATGAAATTATTTTAATGCCTGGAAAAGTTTATTTAATACCGACAAATCTCTCCGTCGAAATCCCTGCCGGTTACGAAATTCAAGTTCGTCCCAGAAGCGGATTGGCGGCAAAACATTCCATCGGTATTTTAAACTCACCCGGAACAATTGATTCGGACTATCGCGGAGAAATTAAAATTATTATGATGAATTTTGGTGAGGAAAATTTTATCATTAAAAGAGGGGAAAGAGTTGCACAGCTTGTAATATCTAAAATTTATCATGCGAATATTACAGAAGTAAAAGAACTTAAAAACAGCAAACGCGGTGATGGCGGATTCGGACATACGGGAGTTAATTGAAAATTAAGAATTAATCCAGGGCATCCGTCAGCTAATGAAAAAAAACCCAACTTCTAAATCCTAACCCGGCAAAGCCAGAACCAAATTATTCCTGTAGAGACATTCCATGGCATATATCTTCGATTAATCTGAAAATATTCATACCATTTTGCACAGAATGTTTTTACTAACATCTAATTTTCAATACTTTTTCCTTTTTACTTTGCGCTTAATTTTTTAATATTGTTATGCTTCATTAAGCATTTCTAATTTCTACTTAAACATAACCGGAAAATTTTGAATGTCAGATTTCGTTCATCTTCATAATCATACACATTATAGTCTGCAGGACGGCGCATGCACAGTTGAGTCTCTTGTTGCGGCAGCTAAAAAAAACAATATGTCTGCCGTCGCTTTAACCGATCATGGAGTAATGTATGGCGCGGTAGAGTTTTATAAAAAGGCTTCGGAAGAAGGTATCAAACCAATTATAGGAATGGAAGCGTATGTTGCGCGTGATGGTTCTCGTTTTGAACGCGGAAAAAGCGAAGACGGAACTGGAAAAAAAAAGAAACCTTATCATCATCTAATTCTTCTTGCTAAAAATAATCAAGGTTATAAAAATCTTTCAAAACTTTCCACGCTCGGACATACGGAAGGTTTTTACTACCGTCCGCGTGTTGATGTTGAACTGTTGAGAAAATATAGCGAAGGGTTAATCTGCACAACTGCATGCGTAGGCGGAATTGTTTCGGTTCACCTCGTCAACGGCAATTATGAAAAAGCAAAAGAAACAGCAATAATCTATCAAGAAATATTCGGCGAAGATTTTTATCTTGAGATACAGGATCACGGTATGGCAGCCGATATAGCGGTGCTTGAAGGGATGCCGAAACTTTCGAAAGAACTCGGTATAAAATTAGTTGCAACTAATGACTGCCATTACATCGAACAGGAACATTCAATTGCGCACAATATTCTTCTTCTTCTTTCGGATAAAAACGGCGAAGATTATAATAAACTCCGCTATGGTACAGATCAGATTTATTTTAAGTCTGCCGAAGAAATGAAAAAACTTTTTAAGAATTATAAAGATGCAATTGATAACACGCTTGAAATTGAAGAAAAGGTAAATTTAAAACTTGATTTTGAAGGGCATCATTATCCAGTTTTTCCGATTCCCGAAGACTCATCTGCAAAAACTCTTGACGACTATTTCGAACTTCTTGCACGTGAAGGCGTGAAAAAAAGATTTTCAAAAACAACACCAGAAATTGAAGAGCGTTTGAACTATGAAATTGAAACAGTTAAAAAGATGGGCTTCTCCGGCTACTTTTTAATTGTGCAGGATTTTATCAACGCGTCAAAAAACATGAATATTTCGGTTGGTCCCGGAAGAGGCAGCGCCGCCGGCAGTTTAGTTGCTTACACACTCGGCATCACTAATATTAATCCGCTCGAATATGATTTGCTGTTTGAGAGATTTTTAAATCCGGAGCGCAAATCAATGCCCGATATTGACGTTGATTTTGCTGATGATAGACGGGGCGATGTGATTGAATACGTGCGCGAAAAATATGGCAGCGAATGTGTAAGCCAAATAATTACTTTCAATCGGCTTTCTTCAAAAGCTGTGTTAAGAGATGTCGCTCGTGTTCTAAAAATTTCTATACCAACCGTAAACAGCATCACAAAATTTATTCCTTCAAAATTTGGCAAAGTGTTTACGATAGAACAGGCGCTTGATGATGTCCCCGAATTAAAATGGGTAAAGGAATCTAAAGACTCGCAAATAATTAATCTTATTAAATATGCAAAAGTGCTTGAGGGGATGAACCGCAACTCATCCAAACATGCTGCCGGAGTTGTTATTGCGCCGGGCGATGTTAGTGATTATGTCCCGCTATCTTCTCCGCAAGGGCAAACGGATATTGTTACTCAATATACAATGAAAGACATTGAAGGTGCCGGGCTGCTGAAGATGGACTTTCTCGGACTTCGTACATTAACTATTATTCAAGATGCGCTCAAAATCATCAAAAAAAATTATGGGGTGGAGATAGATATTGATGCCGTTCCGCTTGATGACGAGGAGACTTTTCAGCTATTCTCAAAAGGTCAAACAACCGGCGTGTTTCAGTTTGAAAGCGCCCCGATGCGGGAATACTTAAAACGACTCAAGCCAAATAGTTTAAAAGATTTAGCAGCGATGAATGCACTTTATCGTCCCGGACCAATGGATTTTATTGACGACTTCATCGATATAAAATTTGAACGCAAAGAACTTTCTTATTTGCATCCGCTGCTCGAAACAATTTTAAAAGAGACATATGGTATTATCGTTTACCAGGAACAGGTTATTCAAATTGCAAACAAAGTTGGCGGTATGAGCCTTGCCGAAGCGGATAACCTCCGGCGTGCGATGGGGAAAAAAGATTTGAAGGCGATGAAAGAGCAAAAAATAAAATTCGTGGAAGGTTCGGTCAAAAAAGGGATTTCAAATAAAATTGCTACCGAAATTTTTGATGCGATTGATAAATTTGCAAACTACGGGTTTAATAAAAGCCATGCGGTTGCATACAGTTTTGTGGCTTTTCAAACTGCCTACTTAAAAGCTCACTTCCCCGAAGCTTTTTTAGCCGCCAACTTAACAAACGAATTTGGCAATAAAGATAAAGTGACAACATTTTTGGAGGACTGCCGAAAATTAAAAATTGAAGTGCTGCCTCCGGATGTAAATAAACCATCAGTTTATTTTGATGTTGAAAATAAGAAAATCCGTTTTGGTATGTCTGCAATTAAAAATGTGGGCGTCTCTGCCGTTGAGGAAATAATTCGCAGCCGTGAAAAATTAGGACGAAATTTTTCGAGCATATTTGATTTCTGCGCCAACACCGATACGCATGTTGCAACTAAAAGAGCGCTCGAAGGATTGGTGCTTTCCGGAGCGTTTGATTCTATTGATAAAGATCGCGCAAAATTATATGCAGTAATTGAAGAGGCTCTTGAGTTCGGACATAAAATTCAAAACTCTAAATTAGCAGTTGAAAATAGTTTGTTCGGCGGGATGGAAGAGGAAGTTAGAATAACAGAACCGCTGTTTAAGCCGGTAACTCCCTGGACTGAGCGCGAGCAGCTCGCAAAAGAAAGAGAAGTAATTGGTTTTTATGTAACGGGTCATCCTCTTCGACCGTACGAAATAGAATATCAGTCATTCACTACAATTCATCTTGGCGAGACGGAAAAACTTGTGGACATGGATACAGTGCGAGCCTGCGGCGTTATAACATCATTAAAAACAAAAATAGATAAATCTAACCGAACAATGGTTTTCTTCACGCTCGATGATTTTTCCGGTTCATGCGAGGCGCTTATGTTTTCAAGTTCGTATGAAAAATATGGCGAGTTTGTTAAAGAGGAAGAATGTGTGTTTATTATCGGCAGACCCGAAAGCAGCGGCGACGCTATCAAACTTCATATTGAAGAGGTGATGCCAATAAAAAAAGCAAGAGAACGCTTTTCTCAAAGCGTAAAAATTGTTTTAGAAAATGAAAATTACACAGTTGACAAAATTGCCGGAATTAAAAAAATACTAAAAAAACATCCCGGCAATCTACCCGTTTATATTCATCTATTTAACGGCGGACCTCGTCCCCGCATATTTTTCTTAAATGAATTTAAGATAAAAATAACAGACAAATTTATCGAATCGGTTAAAGAACTACTTGACAATGATTCGATTTCGTTCAATCAGAAATAAATTTTTTAAGCTTAGAATACAGAAGTTGGAATATTATTCTCATATTTAATTTATCTGACCAATGCTACGGGACAACCAAACCACTTCGATTCTTTTTGGTTAAAATTTTTCCCAAATCTGTTCGTGCTTAGTAGATGTGTGAAACCTGAGTGAAGTTAAATTTGAGAAAATATTTTTTCTTCCCTCTTCTGACTTATAATTTTCAATTTCTAATTTTTATTTTCTCGCCATACCAGTTTAATTTTTAAAAAGCATTATTGTTTAACAGAAATCAATTTTGTATTATTATCCCTCAATTTTTATCCGTATTAGTAAAGGACATTATGTATAAATGATCGATAACATAAACAATAAATATTGGGCGCTTATACTTGGCGCTTCATCCGGTTTTGGTGAAGCTACTTCATTAAAACTTGCCCGGGACGGCTACAACATTATTGGTATTCATCTCGACCGTCAGGCAACCATGCCCAATGTGGAAAGAATTATAAAAGAAATAAATAGTTATGGTCGGCTGGCTAAATTTTATAATGCTAACGCTGCCGATGCTGTTAAACGCGAAGAAATATTGGATGAACTAAAAATTGAATTTGGCGGGGAGCCGGTTATAAAAATACTTATGCATTCACTCGCATTCGGTACATTAAAACCATTTGTTCCCAAAGAAGGCGAAACTGCATTAAATAAAGCGCAGATGGAAATGACACTTGATGTTATGGCGCATTCACTTGTTTACTGGACTCAAGGTCTTGTTGTACACAATCTCCTTGCAGATAAAGCAAGAATTTTTGCGATGACAAGTTCCGGCGGTCATTCCGCTATACCTTTCTATGGTGCAGTATCTGCAGCTAAAGCTTCACTCGAATCGCATGTTCGCCAACTTTCAGCAGAACTTGGATATAAAAATGTAAGCGTTAATTCTATAATGGCGGGAGTAACAGACACACCTGCGCTAAGAAAAATTCCCGGAAATAAGCCGATGCTTGATGTTGCCCGCAGGAAAAATCCTCAAGGCAGATTAACCACACCCGATGATGTTGCAAAGGTAATATCTCTTTTATGCAAAGACGGAGGAGAATGGATTTCCGGAGGAATAATTCACGCGGACGGCGGAGAAGATATTGTTAATTACGTTGGTCAGGGCGGCGAAAATATTTAACACAAAAAAAATTAAGGAAGATGATATGAAACCAATTGTTTTTACAGATGATACTTTTGAAACAGAAGTACTTAAATCTGAATTGCCCGTATTAATAGATTTTTGGGCAGTATGGTGCGGACCCTGCAGAATGATTGCGCCAATAGTTGAAGAGATGGCAACGGAATTTTCCGGCAAAGCCAAAATAGGAAAACTTGACGTTGATCAAAATCAGCAGACTGCAATTAAATATGGCGTTCGTAGTATTCCAACACTTTTAATATTTAAAGGCGGGGTAGTAAAAGATACCATAATCGGCGCTGTTCCTAAAGCCCAGATAGTTCAAAAATTGAATGCGGTACTTTAATTATCTACAGTGCAACTTTAACTATACATATTGTATAACAGAGAATAACTTTAGGGCATCTCTAAAAACAAAGTGTCATTGTCCGTTAGCTAATCCGTTGGCTAACGGAAAGCAATCCCAGTGTAGAATTTTTAGATTGCTTCGCTCGAAGACTCGTTCGCAATGACAGTCATTTGGTCATTGCGAGGAACGAAGCAATCTCAACAAATGAATCAGATTGCTTCGCTTCCGTTAGCTAATCCGTTAACTAACGGATTGATTTTGTCCGTTAACTAACGGATTAGAGATGCCCTATACATATTGTATAACAGAGAATAACTTTAGATAAAATTTTTTTAATAACTGATACTGTAGATAAGAAAAAAGTAAGTGAACTGAAATCCGAAAGCTGTAATATTAAATATCAGCCTGGCACGTGCTCGCCGGTGAAATAAAAAAATATTATGAATTCGGTTTAAAAGGCATTTTAAAGTAAAGTCGTTGTTTGTTAACCGTTCACGCATGGGGAAGAGCAAACTTTTATTTTTATCTAAAATAGAGATCGCTGATCTTCACTGGTGGAGAGAATTATATTTTTAAGACATCTTTTTTATTTTCAAATGAAATTGAAACTGAAAAGAATCTCTCTGAATCATTAAGATAGATGAAGAGATTATCGCTGGTGCACCTGATGTCATTTCATCCATAGGCGGTTCGAGTAATATCTGTGCGGTTAAAATTTAATTTAAATGGTTTAAAAATTTACTTGACAAGTTAGAAAAAAAGTTGTAATTATCGGGTGAATAAAAGCTTAAAAAATACTTGACAAAAAAAAATGGTTATAGTATTTTGTTTGCGTCTTTATATTTAACATTAACTTAACAAGAGGAAAGCTTGTTTTTAAAGTTTGAAAATAAAATGGCTGTTTCTCGTATTAACAATAATCAAATCACTCACAATCAAAGGAGAGCTATAATGCTTAGAAAAACCTTTACGATTCTTACAGTGCTCGCACTGTTAGCAGGTTCAAATCTTTTCGCTCAGAACAAATCATTGAAGTTCGAAAGAGCAGAGAGAATTAATCCTGCAACCGAATCATTGAATGCCAACACTGGATCCGTAGCACCAGCCGGAACTTTAGTAGGCGACCAATTAATGTTCACAAACTATGACTATGCAGGTAACAATAATATACCTAACATGGTTGATATGCATGACTTCACCGGTGATGGTCTCTGGGATTTAGTTGCAGTTGCAATGTTCCGTGATGCCACAGCGTTAGCAAGACAAATTAAAATGTTCGTCGGCAACAGAACCGATGATTTTGCAGTTTTCGATATAACTCCTGCAGATGGCTCGGGCTGGGGTACACTTCAAGTTGCAAATGCCGGACCACTTGCTAACACAGCATTAGTAATGTGCCATCAGGGTGGTAACAGTATGCTTTGGTTTGTTGATCTAGCTACATTTGCTGTTACTGGCGGTACAATGGCAGTTGCCGGTAATTTCCCTTCATTCGCTTATTTGGATGATGGCACAGGCTGGCTAACTAACACCACAGCAGAAGTTTGGAAATCAACAGATGCTTTTGCTACATTTACTTCTCAAGGATGGTTTTTAGACCCGACAGATCCAGCCCCAACAGGCTATCCGTCAGAATATATACTTAGCCGTTCACCTAACGGACAGTATTTAATGCACGTGGCTGCATGGTCTATGAATGGCAACGGACAATTTGATGGTGTATTAGAAGATTCTTCTGACTATACCGGAATTAATTATTCTACAGATGCCGGTGCTACATGGCAGTTCGAAATTATCGGACGCGATGGTTATACAATGGTTGATAATAGACCTGGTTACTATCCTGTTTTTGAGAACTTCGGACAGGTTGCTGGTATAGTTGACAATAACGGCGTTATGCACGTTACCGCTAACGGTTACTCAATTTATGCTCCTTCGGCAGGTGATACAACTTTTGCTTTTGCAGCTTTATATTGGAATAGCAGAGACAGAAAATGGATTGCCGTTTCTGACGAAACTATCGAAAAAGATCCGAACTACGATTCAGCAAAGCGTCCCGGCAACGGGATTGGCTGTGCATATCCAGTACCTAGTGCCACTACAGATGGAAGCGTCATTTTCGTTGTCTGGCAAGGTTCTGAATATGATGGACCTACTATTAGAGAATGGACACCTACAGCAACCGATCCTGATGTAATCTATTTTACAGATTTATATCATAGTGTATCCAACGATGGTGGCGTTACATGGACACAAGCAGCTGTGCTTCCTGATCAATCAGCTGCAAGCGTACAGGAATCCTATCCTTCAGTTAATCGCTGGCTTGAAGTTGGCGTTCCTTCATCAACGGAAGCCACAGCTCACTTCCTGTATATGGTAGATGAAATTCCAGGGACAAGCTTATTTGCTGCTAATAATACAAGTGGAAATGGAAGCTCATGGAATTACGAACAAGTTGTTATCAGTTTATTAGATGTAGATGATTCTGCACCTATAGTTAACAGCTTCGAATTAAGCCAGAACTATCCTAATCCTTTCAATCCGAGCACTTCAATCAAATACTCAGTTGCTGAAAGAAGCAATGTAACTCTTAAAGTGTTTGATATGCTTGGCAGAGAAGTTTCAACTTTAATAAATACAACAAAAGACGCAGGCAGCTACGAAGTTTCTTTCGACGCCTCTAACCTTGCTTCTGGTTTGTATGTTTACACCTTATCCGCAGGAAATTTCACTTCATCGAAAAAAATGATGTTAATGAAATAATTGTGGTTTTGGTACTTATTAAAACTTTTCCGGTAGCTGAACCGCCTTTTTACAGGCGGCAGCTACCTTTTTTTAGTCCAGAGGTAAATCTTCTATCTAAAAATAAATATCTTCAAAGAAAATTTAATGAGGTATAAGATGCGGTTAAAACTTAAAGCAGGGATTTTAAGTTTGGCGTTTCTAATGTTCAGTTTTGTTTTAACAAGCTGTTTGGAAGAGCCAACTATCGACCCTGTTACAAAACCATTTTCTGTTGCCAGAGTGGTTAACATTTCAAGCAATGTACTTACTATGCGGATTACTATTGACGACGTGCCGACCTTAGATGGCTTAACCTCTCCTTCGGCTTCGGATTACTTCGATATTAAATCCGGCAAAAGAAGATTTAAAGTATATAACGCTGCCGGTGATCTTCTGTTCAATAAAGAAATAGAAATGATTTCTTTTGACAGAACTACAGTTGTATTTACCGGTACGTATTCTACTAACGAGCTTGAAAATACATTTGCTAATTTTGAGGTTTCTGAAGGTGAAGTGTATGTTAGCAGCCAACCCGATTCAGCAGGAATGGCTAATTTATATTTCGTTCATGCTTCAGCAGCTTTCGATACTTTAAACTCGATAGATTATAATTTAGGCTTAAATTACCTGCCGACTGGCGATACAGTAAGCGTAGATACAGCACTTGTTACCGGACTAAAGTTCGGCGAAACTGAATCAGTTGGTAATGTAGTTCCAGGAGTTTATTCGAATATTATATCTGTAGCTGCCGAAAATCCGGTTCAATATAGTGACACACTAAATTTAGGCGCAATTAATGCAGGTTTCAGATATTATATATTCCTATATGGAAAACCAAACGACTTGTCATATTTCAAGAATGAGGTGGTTCCTCCTCCAATTCGTTCACGAGATTGATAAATAAAAGGAGATAAAGAGTTATGAAAAACAAATTTACATTATTTTTTGCGTTGCTCCTTTTGCTGGCTTCAACAGCCTACGCTCAAACCGGTAAAATTGTCGGTAAAGTTACTGATTTACAAACCGGTGAGCCGTTAATCGGAGCAAACATAATAGTTCAAGGCACAAGTTTGGGCGCAGCGACTAACGTTGAAGGTGATTTTATCATATTGAACGTTCCTCCTCAAGCTTATACTTTAGTAGCGAGATATATTGGTTATAAGGAAGTTACACAATCTAATATAAGGGTCTCGGTTAACGTTACTACGGAAGCAATTTTTTCATTACCGAGTGAAACTTACGAATTAGGTGATGTTACCGTTATAGCTACTAAACCAATGGTTAATAAAAACGTTACTAACTCTGTTAACATAGTTGGCTCTGATGAGCTTGATAATTTACCGGTTAGAGGTGTTGCAAGCGTTGTTAGCACCCAGGCTGGCGTAGTTACTCAGGGCGGAGCGCTTTATGTTAGAGGAAGCCGAAGCGATCAGGTTTCTTATAGAGTAGATGGTGTTGATGTAACTGACGTAGTATTCGGCGGAGCTTCAACGCTCGGCATTCAAAATGCTGTCCAGGAAATTCAATTCCAGGCGGGCGGTTATTCGGCAGAATACGGCGGTGCTAACGCAGGTATTATTTCCACCACCTCCAAAACCGGCGGTGAAAAATATCAGTTTAGCTTCGAAGGTATTACGGATAATTTTGCAGATGTCGGCAATAAATTTCTCGGAACTTATTCATACGGCTATAGCGAGTATGTACTTACTATAGGCGGTCCTGTTATCCCATCATTTAAGGGTTTAAAATTCTTTGTTGCTGGTAGTAACACATTCCGCAGAAGCCCTGCCGGGTTTTTTCGTGGTATCGATTTAAAAAATGTTTTTGATCCGGGTAGAGGAGCAAGCGCTGATACATTTGATGTTTATTATCCAGAAGGATATGTTGTCAATAACGCTACACGAAACTATCAGGTTCAAGGAAACTTATTCTATGATGCAAAAGTCTTTCAGGTAAAAGTTAACGGTAGTTTTAAGAGAAATGACAGCAGAAACGGTGCCGGAAGACAGGGTTATAACACTTGGACCCGCGCTGGTATGCATCAAGATCAAACGATTACCGGCAGCTTAAAACTTACTCACATAGTTAGCGATAAAGCTTTTTATGATTTAATTTTAAATTATTATGATGATTACTACGTTGATATGGACCCGGTTTTCCAGCACAACATAACCGCATACGGCGATTCTGTTGAAAACGCTAAAATCGGAACAACACTACGCGGCGATGGACAGACTCCGCTTGCGTTAAACGCATACGGTTTCACATTCACACGTCAGGTAATTCCGTGGAATGCATATAGAAAACAAAGGTCAATGAGTTACGGTGGTTCTGCAAACTTGTTATATCAAGTTGGACAGCACCACGAACTTAAAACCGGTGGTGATTTTAAATATTACACAATTCGTAGATATTCATTACCTTCTCCAATGGCAATAGCAAGTTTGAAAAGATCTATTCCAGACGGCACAGCTAATGACCTCTATAACCGTTTAGACAATTACGGTTACGATGCTGAAGGAAATATTTCTGACGAAGGTTTGACGGCTCCAAGGAATCCAATCTTTGCAGCTTATTACTTGCAGGATAAAATGGAATTCAGTGATCTTGTCGTTAACATGGGTCTTAGATTAGATTATATAGATATTGACGGTCAAACATTTAAAGATCCCCACAATGTCAAATTCACAAAAGATGACTTAATAGATCCCGCTTCTTTGGTAGATGTAGAACCATTTACGCAGATAAGCCCAAGATTAGGTTTCTCATTTCCAGTTACTGATCAAACTGTGTTCCATGCTCAATATGGTAAGTTTGTTCAGCAAACAAGATTAAGAGATGTTTACCAGGGATATAACGTAGTGGCTGATAACATCAAAGGTGGTTTTGCCATTCAGGCTCCGGTTGGTTTTGGTCTTCGTCCCGAAAGAACAACTCAATACGAAATCGGTTTCAAGCAGCAGATCGGTGAAGTTTTTGCATTTGATATTACTGGTTTCTATAAAGATATTAAGGATCAAATTCAAATCCGTGCCATATTTGCCGATGCTTCTGCTAATCACAGACAATATTACGCTTTTATAAACGGAGACTTTTCGACAGTTAAAGGTATCGAATTAAAACTTGATTTAAGAAGAAGCAACAGAATATCCGCCACTCTCGATTATACTTATTCGGATGCTCTCGGAACCGGTTCTAATCCTTCTTCAAGTTTTAGACAAATTTGGCAGTCACCTACTGCAACTCCTTTTTTCCCGCAGCAGGTTGCACCTTTGGACTTTAATCAGACTCATACCGGATTCTTAAACATAGACTATCGCTTTGGAGATAATGATGGTCCTTCCGTTTTTGGCAGCAAAATTCTTGAGAAATTCGGAGCCAACATTCTCTTTTCCTTTACAAGTGGTTTTAACTATACACGCTGGGATGAAGAAAGTTTTGGTAACAGAGCATTCCCGATTGAACCGCTAAATGCTTCAGCTACACCATGGACGTTTCAATTGGACGCAAAAGTAGATAAAACCATTGAGATCGGTCCTTTTAACACCAATATATATGTTTGGGTAATTAACCTTCTTAACACACAGAACGTTACCAGTGTTTATAACACTTCCGGTGACGCTTATGATGATGGCTGGTTGACCAGTCCGCAAGGTGCGAAGCAGGTTGAATCATTTCGTTCTCAATATGGTGACGAACAAGCGGCTCTTTATCAAGATCTGTACAGAGCTACTAACTATGATTCCGGTAAATTTGGAACACCGAGACAAATTAGATTGGGTATTAGGTTAAATTATTAACTCTAACCTTATAATATCTAATGAATAAAATGGAGATTAAAATGAATAAAAAAATTATAGGTCTTTTATCAGCGTTTTTACTGATACTGGCTTTTATCTCTCTCGGGTTTAGAGGAGATGATAAAAACGGCAAAGTAAAAAAGACATCGATAAATGATGATTATGACTACATTGCTATTAACCAGATACTTATGTGGGTATCTAACAACGGAGATGGCTCGCATGATCCTCGTACCGATAATGGCGGTTTTTATTGGCCCGGCGGTATTAACAATACCGGTAAATCTGCAATATTTGAAGACGGGCTTGTTTTCGCAGGTAAAGTAGGACGCGAAATTAGAATGAACGGCAACACTCACAGACAGGGTTTGCAAGCTGGAAAAATTCTTCCCTCCGGCGAAGCAGATAATCCGGGACTCGAGAAATACCGTGTTTACAAAATTAGAAAAGGCTGGGAAAGTCTACCCACCGGTCCTCAAAGAGACGCGTATAAAAAGGATTACGAAGAGTGGCCCATAGAAGATGGCGCTCCTTACGTTGATGTTAACGGCGATGGAGTTCCTAGCGCTGGTGACGAACCTTTCTTTATTGGTGATGAAGTCCTTTGGTACGTAGCTAATGATTTGGATGCTTCCAGATCTACATTCACTTATGGTACTTTACCATTTGGATTGGAATTTCAGACGACAATATTTGGGTTCCAAAGGACAGGCGCCCTTGGTGATATGGTATTCAAGAAATATAAAATCATTAATAAAGGCAACACTGTTATCCGTGACATGGTCCTCGGTTACTGGTCAGACACAGACCTCGGTGATGCAAATGATGATTACACCGGCTGCGATACAGTACTAAGTCTTGGTTACACATACAATGCAACCAATAGCGACGGTATTTATGGTTCACCGCCTCCTTCCATTGGCTATGACTTTTTCCAGGGTCCGATTGTCCCATCTGCTCCATTGGACAGTGCAAAATTTAACGGCAAGTGGATCAAAGGTTATAAAAATCTACCAATGACCGCATTCACTTTCTATACTCAAGGTTTTCCTGCTTATAGAGACCCTACCCAAGGTGTAGCAAGCGGTGCACTTGAGTTTTACAATTACCTTACCGGAAAAGTATGGGACGGAAGCCCATTTATCGATCCTAATACAGGGCAGATTGTGAAAATAATTCTTGCTGGCGATCCTGTTGCCGGAACTGGTTGGAGGGATGGCTGGTCAGGCGGTCCTACAGCGGGAGACCGAAGACACGTGATGGGTTCAGGTCCTTTTACTATGTCACCCGGTGATACTCAGGAAGTAGTAGTGGGAATCGTTATTGCAAAAGGTTCAGACAATTTAAATTCTGTTACCGAACTGAAGAGAAAAGACGTAGCCGCACAAATTGCATACGATCTCGATTTCCAGTTAACTCCTTCACCGCCTTCGCCAGAACTTCATGCTTTTGGCAGCAATGGTAAAGTTACTTTATGGTGGGAAACTAATGCTGAATCTTACGATGAAGGTGATCCTCTTATTTACAATGCAGGTTTAGCTGATACAACTTATACTTTCCAGGGATATCGTGTATGGCAGTTCAGAGATCAGGCTGGTACTGATCCTGTTTTACTTGCAGTTTATGATATTAAAGATGGTATTTCTGTAATCAGTGACTATCTTACTGTAAATGGAAAAGAAGTTCTCGTTCCCGTTATTACAGGACCGAATGAGGGACTGACAAGGTTCCTGGAGATTACTACTGATATTTATTCAAATGGAGCTCTATTTAATGGTTCTCCTTATTATTTCGCTGTAACTGCGTATGGTTATTCGGGTAATAGCTCTCCAACATTTCTGGAAAATCCTCCAGTAATTATTGAGATTAGACCCGGTACTCGTGCAATCGATGAAAAATATGGAAAAGAGCAATGGGAAAATGGACTGGCTACTCAAGTTAAGGGTACCGGTGACGGACAGGTTTTCTTTAGTGTTATAGATCCTACAGCACTAACCGGAGATACTTACCGTGTTGAACTTGCCGGTACTATGTTAGCTCCTTCATGGTCGCTAATTAATGTTACCAAAGGTGATACTGTTTACCGCAATGTTACTGATTTCGGAAGCGATACAACTCACAATAAATATGTAGTTGATGGTTTCTTAGTCAAAGTTATTAACGTTGGCGCAGACTCACTTCCTGCTGGACCCGGCGGGGTTGGCTTCTTTTCTAAAATAAAACGTGTTATTGAAGTCAAAAATCCATCCGGAGATATTGAACCGGTTGACGTTGTAAACAACTTTAATTCCACTGGAAAATGGAAAATATCATCTTATGATGAATCAAAACCGATACTGAACGCACTTAATTTTACGGACAACGTTGGCTTTGTTAATTATGAGTTGAGATTTAGCGGCAATAGTCAATACTGGACTTCAGGATATTCTTTGTTGAATCCGCTCCTTAAAAAAGATCCGGTTGGCAAAGGCACTCTTCCTTTCGAAGTATGGAATGCTGGTACAGATTACACTCAAACAGCAGAAGATTTCCGTATGACGATCAAAGTGAGAGACTTTGACATTAAAGATTTAACATGGAGTACACGGGATTCAGCATGGACTAAAAGAGCTAATGGAAGTTGGGAACCACTCTACTTCTCTAACGTCCCGGTTTACACTGATTCCGTAGCCAGTAATACATCTCCAACATTATTAAAGACGGATATGCCGATTGGTGAATTAGTCTTCATTGGCGAGCAGCCTGCGGCAGGTACGGTTATTAGGATTGAAACCTGGAAACCACTCTCAAATGGTGATGGATTTGAATTTGTTGTTCCGAAAACGGAACGTTCGAATGCCGAGCTTGCTAAAAACAATATAGACAACATAAGCGTTTTCCCAAATCCTTATTTTGGCGCTAACGCTCTCGAAAGAGATAAATACCAGAGGTTTGTAAGATTTACAAATATGCCTGAAAAGGTTACTGTTAGAATATTTGCTCTTTCTGGAGTATTCATTAACACCATTGAGAAAAGTGATGCTAGCCCTTACTTAGATTGGAACCTTAGAAATTCAGAAGGTCTTCCGGTAGCAAGCGGCGTGTATATTGCTTATCTCGATATCCCGAATGTTGGCACTAAGGTAATGAAACTCGCTGTAATTATGGAAACACAATATATCGACAGGTTATAAATGATGGGGGGAGTTCGCCCCTCCCTCTGTACATATAATCAAATTTTAAAGGAGATTAAAGATGTTTAAATACACTACTAAAATATTAAAGGTATCTATCCTCGCATTGTTGATGGTAATAGATATTTTTGCGAGCGGTGGGAAACGTAACGGAACGGCGGGCGCCCAAGAACTATTGATTCCTGTTGGTGCACGCGGTTTGGCTCTTCGAGGAGCTTATGTTTCCGGGCTTGAGGGTATAGATGCTATCTATTACAATCCAGCCGGTCTGGGAGTTTCCCGCAACTCTACCGAAGCATTGTTCTCACACATGAGCTACATTGCAGATATCGGCGTTTCATACGCTGCTATCGGAACTAATTTTGAAGGTCTTGGTTCGCTTGCCTTCAGTATTAAATCTATTGATTTTGGTGATATTCCTGTTACTACGGTTGAAAATCCTTACGGAACAGGCGCCCTCTTTTCACCTTTATTTGTAACTTTTGGCGTTACTTATGCAAACGCCTTAACAGATAGAATACGAGTTGGAGTTACAGTAAACGTGGTCTCAGAAAAAATAGTTAACACAAGCGCAACCGGAGTTTCTTTCGATGCCGGCGTCCAATACAACGGTATTGCTGAAATAGATGGTTTGAAACTCGGAGTTGTTCTTAAGAATTTTGGTCCCCAAATGAAGTTTGATGGACCGGATTTATTAAGACAGGCTGAAGCTGTAGATGGTTTGAGAGGAACTCAGTTCTATAAAATAGATGCTGCCGGTTTCGAACTTCCTTCGCAGATAGAACTTGGTTTAGCTTATGAAAGAAGATTTGCAGATGATTTTAATGCTTTGTTTGCCACTTCTTTTCAAAACAATAACTTCGCTAACGATGAATATAGATTTGCAGCCGAATTTGGCTTCAAGGATATGTTTTTTGTAAGAGGCGGTTATGCATTAGTCCCGGATGCGGCTACTGATCAGGAAAATATTTTCGGTCCAACTTTCGGCGCCGGAATTAATCTTAATGCCGGAATTAATATTGTGGTAGATTATGCTTACAGAACTACTACTTATTTTGATGCTAACCATTTGTTCTCAGTAAAACTTGGTTTCTAATTAATTAAAAATAAGTTCATTTGAAAAAGGCTGGTGTATTCCAGCCTTTTTCTTTAAAGATATGCCATGAAAAAAATAATTTTCTTACTACTTGTTTTGCAAGCATTTGTTTTTGCACAAAAGAATCTAAAAGTTGATTTTGATTATGCCCGCTTTATGTATGATGGAAAGAGCGGATATGTTGAAATTTATTATTCATTCTTTCAGCCAGAGCTTCAAGTTATTACCATGGATGAAAAATTGTTGGTTCGTGGAAAACTTTTGGTTCAGATGCTTAATAATAGTTCTGGCGAGTCGATTGTAAATAAGGAATATCAGTTTAGTAATGAAGTAGATACTGCAAAACTGAGCGCCTCCTCAAAAAGTTTAACTGGAAATATCGGATTCATTCTTCCATTCGGAGAATATTATTGTTTTCTTGAGGGGAGTGATGCTTCCGATTCAACAAAAACAGATTCAATTTCATTCCAGTTATCAGTTTCAGCTTTGCCGGAAGAAAGGGTTTCGCTTAGCGATTTACAACTTGCAAGTTCTATCCGTCAATCTGAGGATAAAAGTTCTATATTTTATAAAAATACTTTTGAGGTCATTCCCAATCCGGGAATAATTTATGGCGAAGCTCTTCCGGTCATTTATTTTTATTCAGAATTGTATAACATCGATAAAAACATCGGTGATGAAATACTTAAACTTGAACATCTGTTAGTTAATTCAAACGGACAAACTGTCTATCGTAAGAAAAAACTTGTTCCCCGTAAAACTGCTACTATGGTTGAGGTTGGAGCAATTAATGCAAGCAAATTGCCATCCGGGTCTTACACACTTGCTGTTGCGGTGAGTGATTCAATTAAAAACTCGACAATTTATTCTTCAAAAAAATTATTTATTTACAATCCTTCGGTTGTTGATACTAATATGTACAATGTTTCTGATAACAAATTAATTTTAAGCGAATTCGCTTCGATGTCTGAAGAAGAACTTAATGATGCTTTTGCTGTTTCTAAATATATTGCCTCAAGCCAGGAAATTAACCAGTGGAGTAAACTTGCCGAAGAGGAAGGTAAACGAAAGTTTTTATTTGATTTTTGGAAGGGGCGGGATTTGAATGTGGATACTCCGGTAAATGAATATAAGCGAGATTATATGCGCCGTGTAGATTATTCAAATGAGCATTTCGGTAATATTCAGCGCAAAGGCTGGAAGACTGATAGAGGGAGGGTTTTTATTACTTACGGCGAACCAAGCGAGATTGAAAGATATCCAAATCAAGTTGATACTAAACCTCACGAAATTTGGGTTTATAATCAATTAGAAGGCGGCGTTGTTTTTGTGTTTGCGGACTTAACAGGTTTTTCTGATTATCAATTACTTCATTCCTCTATGCGCGGTGAGTTATATGACGATAACTGGCAGAGAAAAATAAGCACTTACTAATTTTTGAACGGGTACAACGCATTTATTTTCGAAA
>Ga0210046_1001223_pt1 | contig 20773 bp, 20 predicted proteins | sample CryGeyCG2114_250_FD_185461 | JGI IMG/M metagenome (GOLD analysis project Ga0210046, IMG submission 185461) | Groundwater microbial communities from aquifer - Crystal Geyser CG18_big_fil_WC_8/21/14_2.50 (SPAdes) (version 2) | ecosystem: Environmental > Aquatic > Deep subsurface > Groundwater ... | reverse complement strand
TCAAACTCTACATATTCGCAATCGGTAAGGGCTTCTTTGGTAATCATTTCTCTGTTTTCTACATAACGGGCAGGACGAGTATATTCTTCTATCACATCAATTGGTGAAAATGGAGCTTTGTAGCAGAAAGGCCACTTTTTTACTTTGGGTAAACCGCCTACCAAGCATTCAAAATCGGTTAATTGCAATTGTTCGTTATAGTAACCCAAAATAATATTGTCCATTCCGGGAGCAACACCACAATCAACTATTGCGGTAACATTTTTTTGTTTGGCAAGTTCATGTAATTCTAATGCATTTTCAGGGAAGAAAGAAATGTCGATCACATTTTTTTCTGCTTCAATGATGTTTTTTAAGGTGTTTAAACCTAAGAAACCGGGTACAGCACAAATTACCAAATCATAAGGTTGTAGTGTTGTTTTTAATGTTGCTGTTTGCGTAACATCTAGTTGCAATGTGTTTAATTGATTACATTTATTTTTTACATGTTGTAACGTGGAGGTGTTTACATCGGTAAGGGTTACTTCATGTTTTTTAGCTAGGTCAATAGCCATAGCACTGCCTACCATTCCGGCACCTAATACAATAATTTTGCTCATAGTATAAATTTTTAAGAAGTTGAATAATGAAATTAATTTTCCTGTTGGAGGAATTTGTAGGATGTTTGCACAACATACCTACACAAAAAAAACAGCAGCGTTACATCCCGGGAATAAATACCCAAGGCATATTATCAAGTGTTATTTTTAGATGAAATTGCATGGTGTAAACCTAAGCAATTTTTTTTAAATCAAAAATGAAAAAATTGTTATAAGTTAAAAAACGGTATCTCAAAATTGTGTTACAAATGTGTTATAAAATAAAAAACCTCAGCAAAAATGCTGAGGTTTTAAGCTCCCCCTCTTGGGCTCGAACCAAGGACCCTCTGATTAACAGTCAGATGCTCTAACCAACTGAGCTAAGGAGGAATCTCCGTAAAACGGGATGCAATATTAGTAGAAACTTTTTAATTACACAACTCTTTTGTTAAAAAAATTATTCTTTTTTATGTTGTTGTTAATGAAAAGGTAAAAGATGAAAAACGCAATAATCCCGATACTCGGGACAAGTTGTAAAAATAAAAAAGCGAATTTTAAAACTTGTCTTATCTCATATCAAATTCTTTTGTACCTTTGTAAGCTAACAATTATTCTAAGTGATTTAGAATGTAAAATTTTAAAAATGAATGCTGTATTAGGTTTTTTAGGAACGCAAGAAATTATTATCATTGCTATTGTACTTGTTTTAATGTTTGGAGCAAAAAAAATTCCACAGTTAATGCGTGGAGTTGGTTCTGGAATTAAAGAATTTAAAGACGGAATGAAAGAAGGGGAAGATGATGCAAAGAAAGAAAAAGAGATAGATTCTTCAAAGTAATTAATCCTTGAGTTTATATACGTAAATCCATTATCGGATGAATGAACCCGAATAAGTTATCTATGGAAAAAATATACACCTCTTTTGAGGAAATTCAACAAGAATTAAAAAATAAAACTTCATCCTGCCAAACAATTGTTGCAAGTTATCTTCAACGCATTGAACAAAATAAACATCTTAACGCTTTTTTAGAAGTTTTTGCTGATGAAGCCTTAGAAAAAGCGAAAGAAATTGATGCGAAAATAGCTCAAAACAATGCTGGTAAATTGGCAGGTATGGTTATCGCTTTAAAAGATAACATTTGCTATAAAAATCATAAAATTTCAGCATCCTCTAAAATTTTAGGCGATTTCGAATCCCTTTTTAGTGCTACAGTTGTAGAAAGATTATTGGCTGAGGATGCCATTATTATTGGACGAACCAATTGCGATGAATTTGCTATGGGAAGTTCCAATGAAAACTCGGCTTTTGGAAATGTGCTAAATCCAATTGATAATTCAAAAGTTCCTGGCGGTTCATCAGGAGGTTCTGCTGTGGCAGTAAAAGCAAATTTATGTTTGGTGGCTTTGGGTTCTGATACTGGGGGTTCTATTCGCCAACCAGCTTCTTTTTGTGATATTGTTGGGCTAAAACCAACGTATGGAAGAGTTTCTAGAAACGGATTAATTGCCTATGCTTCTTCGTTTGATCAAATAGGACCTTTTACAAACAATATACAAGACGCTGCTTTAGTGATGGAAATTATTGCTGGAGCTGATGAAATGGACAGCACTTGCTCAAAAAAAGAAGTCCCTAAGTATTCAGAAAGTTTAAAAACCCACACTAAATCAAAAATTACTTATTTTAAAAGTTATATTGAAAACGAAGGGCTAGATACTGAAATAAAAACAAAATTTTTGGCGTTTATTGAACAATTGAAAGCAGCTGGACACACTGTTGAAGCTATCGATTTTCCGTATTTAGATTTTTTAGTTCCTACCTATTATGTGCTGACCACAGCAGAAGCTTCTGCAAATTTAGCTCGATATGATGGAATTCATTTTGGATATAGAAGTCCGCAAGCTTTTGATTTAGAGTCAACGTACTTAAAATCTCGCTCCGAAGGATTTGGAACTGAAGTAAAAAGAAGAATAATGCTAGGAACCTATGTGTTGAGCTCAGGATTTTATGATGCTTATTACACCAAAGCTCAAAAAGTGAGGCGATTATTAAAAATTAAAACAGATGAAATTTTATCTGAATATGATTTTATTATTTCTCCAACTTCGCCCAACACACCTTTTGAAATAGGAAAACAAGTTGAAGATCCTATAAAAATGTATTTAGAAGATATTTATACTGTCCATGCAAATTTAACAGGCGTTCCTTCCATTTCATTACCGTTGGGAAAGCACAGCAATGGATTGCCATTTGGAATACAATTTACCACTAAAAGCTTTAATGAACAAAGGTTATTAGCATTTTCTAATACCTTATTACAAAACAAAAATTAATTAATTTCGTTTACTACTCTATTATGCATAAAATTATTTTTATTATCGCTTTATTACTATCAGGTTCATTGTTATCTCAACAGAACAAGAAGGATAGTGCCTATGTTGTTTTGGAAGACGACCCCATTTTGGCAATGATAGATAGTATGATGGCTTCTGGTTATTATGAAAGCTTGGGTTTTAATGATAATGTCCACAAGAAAAAAAAATATAATTATGCTATCGACTCAATTCCTGTTTTTGATAGTATTACTTACGCAAAACGCTTTCAGAAACTAAATGCACATTCTCCATTTTCTTTGGTTTATAACAATTATGTAAGAGGATATGTTGATTTGTATGCCAAGAGAAGAAAGAAAACAACTGCACGTATGTTGGGTTTGGCTCCTGTTTATTTTCCAACATTTGAAGAAGCTCTCGATAGATATAATTTACCGTTAGAACTAAAATACTTACCTGTTGTTGAGTCTGCATTAAATCCTAAAGCAAAATCGAGAGTTGGGGCAACAGGTTTGTGGCAGTTTATGTATCCCACAGGCAAAATGTTTGGTTTAGAAGTAACTTCCTATTATGATGAGCGAAGTGATATATATAAATCAACAGATGCAGCATGTAGATACTTGAAATATTTACACAATATGTATAATGATTGGGACTTGGTTTTAGCGGCTTATAATGCAGGGCCAGGTAATGTTAATAAAGCCATTAGAAGATCAGGAGGAGGAAAAACGTATTGGGAAATTCGTCCATTTTTACCGAGAGAAACACAAGGTTATGTTCCTGCTTTCATAGCAGTAAATTATGTTATGAGTTATGCTGCTGAACATAATATTTATCCTATTCAGCCTGACATTTCTTGTTTTAAAGTAGATACCGTTGGTGTAACTCAACACCTTTCTTTCGAACAATTAGCTACTTTTTTAGAAATGCCTATTGAATACATAGCTTATCTAAATCCTGCCTACAAACAAAACTTTATTCCGAATACACAAAATGCAAACACACTTTGCTTGCCAGCAGAAAAAATTGGTGTTTTTTTAATGAATGAAAAAACAATTTATGCAATTAAAACTGATAAAGATATTAAAGATAGTATTGCCGTAGCTCAGAATAATACAACTCATTTGGCTGAAGCTAGAGGAGGTTCTGAAGTTATTTATTCCGTTAGAAGTGGTGATGTGCTTGGGAAAATTGCAACAAAATACCACTGTAGGGTTAGTCAAATAAAAGATTGGAATAATTTACATAGTGATAGGTTAAGTGTCGGACAGAAACTTAAAATTTATCCAAAAGCAAGTTATTTGGCACAGAACAAAACAATTGACCAAGTAAAACAAGAAAAATTAAAAACTACAAATGAAAACGGATATGTGTATTATACAATTAAAAAAGGAGATAATTTGTGGAACATTGCAAATAGATATGAGGGTGTGTCTTTGGAGCAATTACAAGAATTAAATAAAAACATTAATGACAAAAACCTTAAGACTGGAACGAGAATTAAGATTAAACCAGTTGGGTAATTAATGTCGATTATGCAAATTTTAAACTTACCATTCAATAAGCTTATACGCACAATGAACGTAAACCATTTCTTTCTTCTACTCATTATTTTTAGTTCTTTGTTCTATTCTTGCGATGAAACCAACGAACGTATTTTACCAAGAATTTCAGGAAAATCAGGAGAGCTGTTGGTAGTTGTAGATTCCTCTTATTGGAATAATAAAACGGGTGAAGCAATTCAAGAAGCATTTTCAACAACACAAGTAGGACTTCCGCAAGCAGAAGCTATTTTTGATATTATTCATGTTCCTCATAGGGCTTTTGCTAGTATTTTACAAACCAATAGAAATATTATTCTTATAGAAATAAATTCAGAGGATGAGCCAGCTATTTCTATTAGAAAAGATGTGTGGTCTGATGGGCAATTGGTCGTTACTATTTTAGCTAAAAATGATAAAAATGCGGCTGAAATCATTGAAAAAAATGCTGCTAATTTGTTGGATTATTTTAATGAAAAAGAAAACGAACGGCTGCAAAAAAAATACAAAGTCAATAAAAACAGCAAACTAGCCAAGCAATTAGAAGAAAAATTAAAACTCTCAATGCACATAGATGATTTGTTTTATATTGCGAAAGAAGATACTAATTTTATTTGGCTTAGAAAAGAATATTCTATGGGTGAACATCCTATCAGTCAGGGATTTATTATTTATACGTATCCTTATGATAATGATAGCATTTTTAATGTACACCAACTCACTGCCAAAAGAAATGCAATAACCAAACAACATATTCCAGGCGGAGCAGAAGGTTCTTATATGGAAACCTATCAAGAGTACATTCCTAGAGAAAGAGAAATCAATTTAAAAGGTATTTATACCAAAGAATTGCGTGGCTTATGGCAAATGAATGGCGATTTTATGGGAGGTCCTTTTGTGAGCTATTCCATGGTGGACGAACAACGCAATCGAGTAATTACAATTGATGGTTATGTTTATGCTCCTAAATTTGACAAAAGAGAATACCTCCGAGAATTACAAGCGTTGGCTTTGACGGTGAGTTTTTAGGGATTAATTTACAATTTCTCAAAAATCAACTGATAGCAAGTACCTTTTTCTACCAACTTTCGAGTAATCTTACCATTTAGTTGTTCCACTAAGCTTATTATTAGCTGAAAACCTAATCCTTGTGTGTTTTCAAAAGTTATTTTAGGGGAGTAACCCGCACCATCATCTTTGTAAATCAGTTCGAATTGGTTGTTTTTTAAATGAGTTATTTGTATTAAAATCAAGCCAATGGGTTTTTCTACGAATGCATATTTAAGTGAGTTGGTTACCAACTCATTGATAATTAACCCTAATGGAATTGCTGTATTTAAATTAAGTATTAAATTTTTAATTTTCAACTCTAAATTAATCTGCTTTGTAGAGATAGAAGCGTTTTGAAAGAGTGCTTGAATCAAGTCATTCAAATAATTTTTGTAATTAATACTAGAAAGATTTTTGGAGCTATATAACATTTCATGCACCTTACACATCGATTCAATTCTAGATTTACTTTGATAAAGCACAGACTTTGTGTTTTCATCATGAAGCATATTCGCTTGTAGATTAAGTAAACTACTGATAATTTGAAGGTTGTTTTTCACACGATGATGAATTTCTTTTAATAAAATCTCTTTTTCTTCAATATTTTTTAAAACGAGTTGCTCTGCTTTCTTTTTTTCAGTTAAGTCTCTCCAAATGGTATTGAGTATTATTCTTCCATCACATTCAACTTTTGACAACCAAACTTCAACAGGAAAGTTTTCTCCATTAGCTCGTGTATGCATCCATTCAAAATGATGACTACCTTTTTTTAAAGCTAGATCCATCATTTCTTGAGCTTTTATAAATGAAAGTTTTCCATCAGGTTGTTTCTTAGGAGATAATTCTGCAGGATGAGTGTTTAATAATTCATCTTTTGATTTATATCCTAACATTTTCACTACAGATTGATTGCAATCAATAAAAGAAAAATTTTCGATAACTAACAAAGCATCATCCGACATTTCAAATAACGATTTGTATTTAGAATGGCTTTCAGATGTAGTTTGATTTATTTTTTCAAAATGATTTATTTTCTCTTCCAAATGAGTAATTATTTCTAACCATTCACTTGTTTTGAATTGTGATGCAGCCTTTGTTTTCTTTAGCTTTTGATATAATGAATTGTTGTTTGAAAGCAAGGGTCTTAGTTTAGAATCATTTCAAAACTAATTATTTTTATTATAACTAATTACTATCAAGTAGATTAATTTACTTTTTACACATTTAAATTATACATAAACTTTAGTTCGGTTTAACCCAAAAAATTAACTTCGTTGAACTCGCAAGCTCGGTTCACAAATTTTATACGATATGAGTAATTATGATTGTCCGCAACAGCACCTAATTATTTTTAATATTTTAAAAATGAACAACTTACTATAGGATGTAAAAGGACAAACGTATTAATCGCCATTATTCATCAATATTTGCAGATGGTCTTCTTTTGGCGGTTAACCGCTTTGCATCTCACTTCCCTTCGCACATTCATACAATTCGCTTCGCTTTTGCATGAATAAAGCGGGTTAAGCAAAATACTGTCAGTTTGAGCAACCAGATAAAAATTTAACCAACGTAGAAAATGAAGTTTAATAAGAATAACTATGGATAAAAACAATCGCTACTCCCCAACTCAGATTATAAGGTTTTAATTCCCTTATTATACCTAATTTTGTAAAAAAATATTAAAATGAAAGCAAAAAAACCATCCGATACCTTTACCATGATGACCGAAATAGTGTTGCCTAATGACACCAACACGTTGGGAAACTTAATGGGAGGTAGATTATTACACTTAATGGACATTTGCTCTGCAATTTCGGCTCATCGGTGTTGCAATAGAGTAGTAGTTACTGCTTCTGTAAACAATGTTTCTTTTGCTCATCCAATAAAGCTTGGAGATATTATTACTCTAGAAGGCAAAGTATCACGTACGTTCACTTCTTCTATGGAAGTGTTTATTGATGTTTTTGTAGAAGACCATCGTACTGGAGAAAAAAAACACTGCAACAATGCCATTTATACATTTGTTGCAGTTGATCAAATAGGAAATCCAATAGCAGTTCCTGAAATTATTCCTGAAACGGAAGATGAAAAAGAACGCTATGAAGGTGCCTTAAGAAGAAGACAACTTAGTCTTATCCTTGCTGGTAAAATGAAACCTTCTGATGCAACAGAACTAAAAAAATTGTTTGCTTAAAAAATGCTATAAAAACAACAATTAAAAAAGTGGAAATAATAGGTTACATAGCTGCCATTTTGGTTGGAATTACGTTGGGACTTATAGGCTCTGGTGGTTTTTTAGCATTACCAATTTTAGTTTATCTTTTTCATATTGAAGATGTTGAAACGGCAACTGGTTATTCCCTTTTTCTTATTGGCGTGGTTAGTTTGATGGGCGTTTTTCTAAAACATAGACAAGGGCTTGTTAACTATAAAATGGCTTTGTTTTTTGGAATACCAACAATTTTGGCTATATTCATAACTCGTAAATACATTATACCTATTATTCCTGAAACATTATTTTCAGTTGGCTTTTTTATTATTACTAAACGTATGGTAATTATGTTTTTATTAGCCATAACCATGCTGTTGTCAGCTATTGTGATGATACGGAAGAAACTATCGGTTGATGAATTAAAAATTCATAAAAAAAATTATTTATTAAACTTTTTTGCAGGAATGATGACTGGTACTATTTCTGGATTTGCAGGTATTGGTGGAGGTTTTATTATTGTCCCAGCATTGCTTAAAATAGGTGATTTATCTATGAAAATGGCTACAGGAACTACATTACTCATCGTTACCCTAAATTCTACTTTTGGATTTTATGGAAGTGTTTTTCACATAGAAATTGATTGGAAATTGTTGTTTTTCTTCTCACTATTTTCATTAGCAGGAATGTTAATTGGCAACATCATATCAAAAAAAATAGATGGGGACAAACTAAAAAAGGGTTTCGGATGGTTTGTTTTGATTGCAGGAGTGCTTATATTAATTAAGGAAATAATTTTAGCATAACCTCTATTTAGGTTCTGTAATGAAATAACCCATACATTTTGACTTGTTCTTTTTTTTGAATCAGTCATTTATTTTCAACAGCTCCACTATTATACTCAAATCACTTAGCTTTTCAGGTAATTTGAGTATAGGTATTACTATTCCGATAATTATCGGAAGGGATTAATCGCTTTGAGTATAACAAAAAGATAAATAAATCGTACCATACTGTTATTGAGATAAGAATGTTCATATAACTCTAAACTTGATTTTCTTCACACCCTTTAGGGATGGGGTAAATGAAGAAAATCAATGACTAAAATAAGTAAACAAACGGATAGTCATTTTAACCCGCTTTATTCATGCAAAAGCGAAGCGAATTGTATGAATGTGCGAAGGGCTGTGGGATGTAAAGCGGTTAATCCCGATTTAGTAATACCCAAATTTGGGTTATTGAAAATAGCTAAATTTGTTGGTATTACTTATATCGTAGAAAATTCATGAACCGAGCTTGCGAGTTCAACGAAGTTAAATTAATATTGGTTAATTTGCTTATTATATTAAAAAATTAAATTATCTTTTAGTTAAACATGTTCAATAAGTTAACTTAATTATTCTTGTTATAATATACTAACTTAAATTCTGTGAATCTAAAAACAATAGTATTACCTCTTTTCTTAAGTATTGTTTGTGTGGTAAACGCACAACTGTCGCTATCTGGAATTGTGTTAAATGCTAGCGATAAAACTCCTTTGGAATATGCCTCTATTAGTATTCTTAATCGACCTATTGGCACAGTTTCAAACAATTCTGGGCGTTTTGTTTTTTATTTCAATGAAAAATTCTTGAATGACACACTTGTTATTTCATCTTTGGGCTACAAACCTTTTAAACAAGTAATAACCAACCTTATTCAATTAGATTCAATTCAATGTGAATTAATTCCAACAGAAATAAATCTCTCAGAGTTTTTAATTACAAGTTTAAGTGCGAATGAAATTGTTAGAAAAGCCATCCAACTAATTCCAAAAAACTACCCTTCTTCTCCTTTCTTATTAAAAGGATTTTATAGGCATTTTAGAAACGAAAACGATCAATGTGTTGATTTAATAGAAATGGCATTACTATTAGAAGACAATAATTATACACCACCATATAAAGTAAAAAAGGAATCAAAAGAAAATTATATAAAACGCTATCAACATTCTCCTGTAACAGAAACAATTTATGTCGAACAATTTCGTAGAAGTTTTAACAACCAACAGTTCTATAAGGAATATTTTTTTAATGAAAATATGATTGTAGAGCTATTAAGAAATAACAGAATTAAATACAGAAATTTTGAATTAGATACCACCATTACAAGCTACTATTTTGCTGGTCAAATAACTAATAATAATCAAAAAATACTAATTATTTCCTCAGAAAAAGAAGGAGGTGCAAAAATTTATATAGATGCTGATACTTATGCTATTATTAAACTCGAAAATGAAGTTTCTTGGATGGGAAATTATTTGTTTCAAAAAAAAGTACATAATTACGAAAAAGCACTTGAGAGAGAAAGATCTATGCGAATTACCATAGAATTTCAAGAATTAAATAATAAAATGTACCTTAAATACTTAAATTATGCATGGAGTTACGAAATTTATTCAGAAGAAAAACAAAAAACGGTAGTCGTTTTTGATGTAAATAGTTTGCTTGTAATCAATGAAATAATTACATCTCCTACAAAATTGGATGTGAATGATGCAAAAAAAATGAATAAAAATAAACGATTAGAGGATTTTAATTATGAATATCACCCCAACTTTTGGAATAAGTATAACTTAATAGAAACAAACCCTATCGATAACAAAGTTATTAAAGACTTAGAAGAGAACTTACCCCTCGAAAAACAATTTAAGAAAAGTCAAGTAAATAAAAAATAGCATTAGATGATATCAGATGTTAGCCCGCTTTATTCATGCAAAAGCGAAGCGAATTGTATGAATGTACGAAGGGCTGTGGGATGCAAAGCGGTTAATCCCGATTTAGTAATACCCAAATTTGGGCTATTGAAAATAGCTAAATTTGTTGGTATTACTTATATCGTAGAAAATTTGTAAATTTTCTGGGTTAGGTTGTTAATACAATATAAAGTAGTAATTTAGTATTTATGATAAGAATAGTATTATATATTTCAATTAGTATCATTACTTCTGTAGTATTTGCACAAGATTCAACCTATTATACTTGTTCTACTTGTTCTAATCCTTTATTCCTCTCTTCTGAAATTATAAAAGAACGCACACATGTTTACATTGTTCACTTCAACAAAGCTGATAATCCATTTAGAATAAACAATAAAGAAAAAGAGATACACTGTGCACACTGCGATAGTCATACTGGTTTTATGCAAGAAGATAGTACGCTAAATATTATTCCTTCTAACGTGCATAAAAATGGAAAATCTTACGATTGTAATGTGTGTAAAAAACCGCTATTTAATACAACAGACTTAAAAGAAGAAAGGAAAGAAGCTTATATTTTCAACAATGTGCATGATGAGGATGTAATCATTGCAAATCGTTCTTATGTTTTAGTTGATAAAAATTTATATTGTAGCTTTTGTTATGAAAAATTGGGAGCGTCAAAAAGAAAAAATAAACTCAAAATAGCAAAAAATAAAGTGGTTAAACCTCAACCCTGAAGTTTTTCTTTAATTAATTTGATTTGCTTTTCATTATAGCCCCCTTGCTCGGTCATGAACCAAAAAATATAATCACGCATTTCCTTATTTAATGTTGGATTGTAAAAAGAATCTATGTGTTTTATAATGTATTTTTTATCCTCTTCAATATTATTGCTAAAACCTAAATAACTCGGAATATTTTTTTGAACGGCAAATCTTATAAAACGAATCTCAAGATTTTCGGGAGAAGCTTTCACCGCTTTATTCATTTCTACATTTGATTTTTTTAATAACTTAATAGCCGAAAAAGGACTCCATTTTTCTTTTGCCATTATAGCACAAGTTGCTCCATTATATACAGTTATTAATGCAGATTTCGGCTCTATGCTATTAATTTTTTTGATAAGAATTTCTGCTTTTTTACTATCTTGTACCGCATCATAAAATCCAATTCTAATTTCATTTAACTTGAAAGAATAACTATTGTCGTGATTTGAAAAACTTGATGTAACTAAACAATAAACAATTAAAATAAAAAAACAGGGTATTATTTTCCTTTGAATTTTAAACATATCCCCAAAAGTAAACAACTCTATTCATAAAATGAATAAGGGTAATAATTTTCACATTGTTAAAACATTTTTAGTTTTCATTTTAAGTAATTTAATAAGTTAGATTGAGTAGATATTTCGTTTTATTGGAAAACTTACCTGCTAAAAATTTTTGTTAACTTTGGATATAATAAATGAAACTATTTATGATGTATATTGAACAACTTTATACGGGATGTTTGGCTGAAGCAGCTTATTACATTGAATCGAATGGCGAAGCAGCCATTATTGATCCTCTAAGAGAAACAGCACCTTATATTGAATTGGCAAAAAAAAGAGGAGCTAAAATTAAATATGTCTTTCTAACGCATTTTCATGCTGATTTTGTTTCTGGACATGTTGATTTAGCTAAAAAAACAGGTGCAACTATTGTTTTTGGACCAAATGCAAATCCTAGTTTTGATTTTCATTCAGGAAAAGACAACGAACTTTTTTCCATAGGAAAAATTACATTAAAATTGTTGCATACACCTGGACATACCATGGAATCTACAACATATTTATTGATAGATGAAGAAGGAAAAGAACAAGCTATTTTCACTGGAGATACTTTGTTTATAGGTGATGTTGGAAGACCAGATTTAGCCGTAAAATCAGATGTAACCGAAGCAGATTTAGCTGCATATTTATTTGATTCCTTACGAAATAAGATTATGGTTTTACCAGATATAATAACTATTTATCCTGCTCATGGAGCTGGTTCGGCTTGCGGCAAAAATATGAGTAAAGAAACATTTGATACCTTAGGACATCAAAAAGAAGTGAATTATGCATTAAGAGCGGACATGACCAAAGAAGAATTTATAAAGGAAGTAACTACAGGATTAATGCCTCCACCGCAATATTTTCCTAAAAATGTGGCAATGAACAAAGGTGTGAATAAAACTTTTGATGAAATTTTAAAACAAGGATTAACCCCACTTTCTGCACAAGATGTTAATACGTTAATTCAAGATAGAAATATATTATGTTTAGATGTCCGCTCAACTACTGATTTTGTAAAAGAACACCTACCTAATTCTTTATTTATTGGATTAGATGGAAGTTTTGCACCTTGGGTAGGAACTTTAATAGAAAACATAAACCAACCTATTATTATTGTCGCTCCCGAAGGAAGAGAGGAAGAAGCTGTGATGCGTTTGGCTCGGGTTGGATACGACAATTCGTTAGGGTATCTTAAGGGAGGAATTAAAGCATGGAAAGAAGCTGGTTTCTCTTTAAGTTCTGTTACATCAGTAACCCCAACTTATTTTGCTAACAACCTTACTCCTGAAGATAACGTGTTGGATGTCAGAAAAAAAACAGAATTTTTCTCCGAACACATTGAGCATCCTCATGTTCAAAACACACAATTAGATACGCTGTTTGCTGATTTTAAAGAGATAAATAAAGACAAAACTTATTATGTGCATTGTGCTGGAGGTTATCGTTCATTAATTGCCATATCTATTTTAAAACAAAAAGGCTACGAAAAATTAATTAATGTTGAGGGTGGTTTTAATGAATTGAAGATATCTACTAAAATTCAATGTTCAGATTATGTTTGTCCATCAACAATGACATTTTAAAAAAAACAAAACCAATGAAACTACTCATCACCTTTTTACTTTTATCTCTTTTAAAGATAGGAATTGCCCAAGAAAATTTTAATTTAGATACTCTTCAACCCAACCAAGTATATGAAAATATTTTAGCTGAACCTATTTATGTAAACGAGAACAACTCTTACTTTGTGATTTGGATAAAAAAATCGGTAAAATCGCACAAACATAAAACCCATACAGAAACAATTACCGTAATAGAGGGAGAAGGAATAATGACTGTTGGCAAAAAAAGTTTTACGATTAAAAAAGGAGATTTTTTTGAAATCCCAAAAAACACCTTCCATGCGTTAAAAGTAACTTCTGAAATACCTATGAAAGTATTGTCTATTCAAACGCCAATATTTGATGGAACAGACCGAGTTTTTGAGGATTGATTTATTTCAAAACAACCCTTCCCAATTTTTCTGAAATAAGCGATTTAATTTTTTGAAATCGCATTAAATCTTCCATTAATTTGTTCTCTTCATCACCGCTTTTGGCATCTTTCAGTAAAGTTTGAGTATCTATAATTAAGTGATTGACTTTGCTTAATTTAAAAGCATTTACAGAATTAATTACACCCAAACTCAATTGTTGTTCTTCCGTATTTACATACGTTCTATGCATTTTCGCCCAGTTAGGACTTAACTCATATTTATTGGACAACATATTTATTGCTAACTGACTAATTTCATTATCATGGTGTTGCGTAATTTCTTGTTGTGTAAGAATTTTGTTTTCTTTTAAGCTTTCAGCATAAAGATTAAAAACACGTTGAAATAAGGGGTTCTCAAAAGTAATTTCATCATTCCTCAGAGTATGTACAATGTAAGTAATTACAGGAATTTCTTGTTCTTGTTCTTCATTTTCAGAATTTACAACCTTTATTTTTATTAAAAGATGAGCATAGTTGAGCAATAAACGCATAATTTCAGACTCCCAATATTCTACTTCTTCGTTACCTGTTGCTTTTTTTTCTTCCTGAATAGGATGGAAAATTTCATCGGCAAGTTGGTCGGGTAAATTATGTCTGGTAGCAACCTTTTTTCTCAAAAACTTGTTGGTTTCATTAATTAAAGCTTGCTCAGGAATTTCTAATAAGGTACTACATTCTTTGGTATATATAGCTCTTTTAATTTGATCTGGAATAATAGAAATACTTTCAACAATATCCTTAATTAATTCTGCTTTTTTAATAGGGTCATTTCCTGCTTCTTTTAATAAAACGTGCGTTTTAAACTGAATAAAATCTTCTGCATTATCAGTAATATAGGTTGTTAGCTCTTCAGTAGATGATTTTTTTGCAAAAGAATCGGGGTCTTCTCCTTCAGGGAAAAGTACAATTCGTACGTTCATTTCTTCTTTCAGAATCATATCAATTCCTCTAAAAGAAGCCTTTAATCCAGCAGCATCTCCATCATATAAAATAGTGATGTTAGGTGTGTAGCGTTTTATCAGCCTAATTTGTCCTTCTGTGAGTGATGTCCCAGAGGAAGCAACTACATTTTCAACACCAGCCTGAGAAAGTGAGATTACATCCGTATAACCTTCTACTAAATAGCAGTTGTTTTCTTGCGTAATGGATTTTTTTGCAAAATAAATCCCATACAACACATTACTTTTGCTATAAATTTCAGATTCTGGAGAGTTGACATATTTAGCCGCTTTTTTATCATTAGATGATAAAATTCTACCTCCAAATCCCAACACACGACCAGAGAGGTTGTGAATAGGAAACATTACTCTTCCTTTGAAACGGTCGAATTTTTTATCTTCTTTTACTATGGTTAGCCCTGTTTTTTCAAGGTATTTGATGTCATAACCTGAATTTTCTGCTTCAGTAGTAAATGCAGTCCATTCATCTGGGTTGTAGCCCAATTGAAATTTATTGATGGTTGCTTCTGTGAAACCTCTTTCAATGAAATAACTTAACGCAATAGCTTTTCCCTTATCGGAATTATGGAGTTGATCAACAAAATAATTAGCTGCAAAGTTTGAAACAATGTAGAGGCTTTCTTTTTCATTAGCAGTTTGTATCTGTTCATCTGTTTGCTCCTCTTCTTCAATTTCAATGTTGTATTTATTTGCTAAAAAACGCAATGCTTCTGGATAGGAATAATGCTCATGCTCCATAATAAAATTTACGGAGTTACCAGCTTTCCCACAACCAAAGCATTTATAGATACCTTTGGCAGGAGAAACAGTGAAAGAAGGCGTTTTTTCATTATGAAACGGACAGTTACCTAAATAGTTAGCCCCTCTTTTTTTGAGCGTAACAAATTCTCCAATTACATCTTCAATGATGCTGGCGTTAAAAATTTCGTCTATGGTTTCTTTTGGTATCAAGTAACTATGCTTTTTTTGACAAGGGGTCATGCCACCTTGTTTGTAGGTTTCAACTCCTTTTTCAACAAGGGGTCATGACCCCTTGTTGAAGTCTTTTTCGTTTACAAGTTCACCTTGCTCATTATAAAATTTCCACTTTCCACTTTCTTTTCCGTTTTCATAAGTCCCCTCATACATAAGTTGTTTATTGTGATAATAAACTTTTGCTTCTCCATGCCTAACTCCATCTTTAAACATACCTATACTTTGAAGAATACCATCATCAAAAAAAGCCTCCCATTTCCCTTCTCTAATGTTGTTTTTTATTGCCCCTTGCATTTTAATTTTTCCATTTTCGAAGTAAATTTTTTCTTCAATTTTTAAGGTATCACTTCCATTAACTTTATAAATACCTATTACTTTAGGGGTGTTGTCTTGATAATGGTCTTCTACTTTTTCAATAATAGTTTCCTTGCAAGCTAAAAGTGTTAAAAATACAATTAATAATAGAATAAGTTTTTTCATTTTCAACAAGTAATGGATTATCTATGAATGGTAAAATTAACAATAAACAAAGAATTAAATTCTTCCTTTTTTATTTTATCGTAAGAAGTTTTTTAAATAAAAACTATAAAAATAGTTGTATAACTAAATAATTAGTTATACATTTGCATTATGAATGAATTAACAAAAGCAGAAGAACAGATTATGCAACTTCTTTGGGAGTTGGAAAAAGCCTTTGTAAATGATGTGTTGGAACATCTTCCAGAGCCTAAACCAGCTTATAATACAGTTTCAACTATTATTAGAATTTTAGAGAAAAAAGGATTTGTAGCACATAAGGCTTACGGTAAAACGCATCAGTATTATCCAGTAGTTTCAAAAGACCAGTATGCTACTTTTAGAGCAAATTATCTTTTAGGAAATTATTTTGGTAATTCAGTGGAGAATTTACTTTCATTTTTTGTGAAGGAAGAAAAAATAAATTTATCTGAAATGGATCAACTACTTAAAAATTTTAACGCAGAGAAAGGAAAAAAGAACAAGTAAAAATGTATAGGTTATTTAATTACAGACCTTAAATTAAAAAATAAAACTATGGAACTCTTAACATATCTTATTTTAGTGACATTTTATTTTTCGAGTGGATATTTAATTTATAAATTGATACTGGAAAAAATCACATTTTTTAATGTTAATCGGTTTTATCTTTTGGCAGTTATGGTTTTGTCACTCGTTTTTCCGTTTATTGATTTTTCTATAGAGACAAATAATCAATTTTTAGTTCAAAATTTACCAGAAATAACTGTTTCTGAAAACCTATCTGATTTAAGTTATAATTTTTCAACGTCTTTATTTAATATACTTTATGGTGGAATTTCAGGCTTATTTCTGTTTTATTTCATCATTAGTTTAGGTATAGTGATAAGACGAATTAACCTTTTAAAAAACCCCCAACATAGCGTTTTTCAGCCATTTTCTTTTTTTAGTTTTATTTATGTCCCCCATCTTTTATCGGAAGAAGAACAACATGCTATTGTAGAACATGAAAAAGTACATGCTAATCAATGGCACACAATAGATATATTAATGGCAGAGATATATAAAGCCTTTTTTTGGTTTAACCCTTTAGTTTGGATAATGGTAAAAGATATCAAAACTAACCATGAATTTATTGCTGATGAAATTGCTTCTAAAAAAACAAAATCAGATTATGAAGCAGTTTTAACAGCTCAATTTTTAGGAATAAGCATTAATGATTTAGCAAATAATTTTAATAATGAATTACTAACCTTTAAACGTATAAAAATGATGAAAACACAAAAATCAACACTTAAAAAAGCCATGTATTACTTACTAGTAATTCCCACCATGGCAATTAATTTCTTAATTATTGGAAACATTGAGCTTTATGCTCAAACTAACGATGCGGACAAAATAGAAGCAAAGCAAGATGAAAATGGCAACTATATTATTGTAGAAGAAATGCCTCAATTTAAAGGAGGTATTGATGCCTTGTTTAAATATTTAGGAGAAAATGTCAAGTATCCTCCAGAAGCAAAGAATCAAGAAATTTCGGGAAAAGTTTTTATTTCTTTTATTGTAGATAAAAAAGGAAAAATTAAAGATGTTAAAGTAGTTAGGGGAGTTGACCCGCTTCTTGACAATGAAGCTCTTCGGGTGGTTTCAACTATGCCTAAATGGAAAGCAGGAAAACATCAAGGAAAAAAAGTAAATGTGCTATATAATTTGCCAATTTCTTTTGTGTTGAAATAAAATAGTTAAAAAATACAGCTAAACAAAAATAGTCCCGATAAATATCGAGACTATTTTTGTTTTTTTAAAAAGAAACAAACTTTAATATTCGTCTTCATTAAAAAAGAAATCTTCTTTAGTTGGGTAATCTGGCCAAACATCTTCAATGCTATCGTAAATGTCTTCGTCTGATTCTAATTCTTGAAGATTTTCTATAACTTCTAAGGGTGCTCCCGTTCTGATGGCAAAATCAATTAATTCATCTTTGTCGGCAGGCCAAGGTGCGTCTTCTAAATGAGATGCTAATTCTAGTGTCCAGTACATATTTGTCGTATTTAATTAATTAAAAGAATCTTTACTTTTAACAGTTACGCAAAAGTAGATTTTTTGTTCACATACACAACAAAAAAAATATCAACAAAATTTTATGTTAAAATCAAATTGAATCAATTCTTTATATCGCTTTAATAACGTGCTTTCCAAGGAATTTCATTAGCATTGAAATCGACACTTAATTTACGACTTAACACAAATAAATAGTCAGATAAACGATTGAGATAGATGATAATTTCGTCATTTATGGGTTCTTTTTCTCCTAAAAATACAACTAAGCGTTCTGCTCTTCGGCAAACACATCTAGCAATATGACAATAAGATACAATTTGATGTCCTCCAGGCAAAACAAACGAACGCATTTCAGGTAAATGTTCATTCATTTTGTCCATTTCTTTTTCTAAAAATTCAATATCTTTTGCATGAAGTTGAGGTGTTTTTACTTTAGTGTTTCCATGTTCGGTAGCTAAAATAGAACCCAACGTAAACAAACGGTCTTGAATTTCCAAAAGCACTTCAATAGCAGTTTTATCAATAGGTTGGTCACGAAGTAAACCAATGTGAGCATTTAATTCATCTACAGTTCCATAAGCCTCAATTCGGTAGTGATATTTAGGAACTCTTTCTCCTCCAAATAAGGAAGTAAGTCCTTTATCGCCTGTTTTGGTGTATATTTTCATGTTGTTTATGCTTTATTTTAAACAAAAGTAAGGGATTTTTTAGACCTAATAGGTTTTTAAAATCTGTTAGGTTTGAATAATCACCTTTTCTCCAATACATTGAATTTTCGGATAAGTTCACTACCGTATTCATCAACAAGTGTTAACAAGTGTTCTCCTGCTTCTAATTGAATATCAATTTTATGCTCTCCTTTAGTTTGAGCAATAAAAACATCATCAATATGCCAAAAAATGGTAGCATCAGGATTAGCATGAGCTACTTCAAAAATTACTTTACCTCTTGAGCCATCTAATAATTTAGGGATAAAAACAGCAGTAAGATTTTCGGGATAAATAATGCCCATTTTTACGGTAGTGTTTTCATAGCAATTATTTAATAATGGCGGAAGTGATTGGTAATTAGGATTTTTTGTTTTGTAAAACAATTCCATAATAGGAGGCAACACCAACCATTTTTTTATTTGCATATTCGTAACAGAATAACATTCGTCATTCACACGAAATTGCTCGCTTTTATCTAAATAAACCAATTTGTGATAAGGACAAACCTTAGATTTTATTCCTGCATTTGGACTCCAAATGGTGTCTGCTTTTTCACAATTATTTCCATACAGATAACCACTTTTGGAGCACACCGCCAACTGAGATAAGTTGTTATATGGAGGTTCAAACCATGTTGTTTGCGGTAATTTTTTAAATACTTCAAATAAGATGGGAGCAGCAACCAATGTGCCTGTCAACCCTGGACGACCTTCTCCATCTGCATTTCCAACCCAAACGCTTACGGTATATTCGGGAGTAGTTCCTACCGCCCATGCATCTCTATGCCCGAAGCTGGTACCCGTTTTCCAAGCTACTTTTTTGGAAGAAGCAAAATGTTCCCAACCTTTTTCCTCTCTCGGGCGATGCACATTTGCCAATATCTCATAGGTTTGCCAAATGCTAGAAACATCATACAAATAATGTTGTTTAAGTGTTTCTTTTTGATGTAAAAGCGAATCCGTTACTATAAAATAAGGCATACGGTAATCGTTGGTATTGTAGTGATAATCGTATTTTCTAAAATTGTTTAATACCCTCGACCAACTGGAATAAACACCATTTAATTCCCATAAATTGGTCTCTGCTCCTCCTAAAATAATGGATAACCCATAGTGATTTACCGGTTTTTTTATAGTGGTAAAGCCTAATTTTTGTACGTTGTCATAAAACTTTTCTAATCCATAGCTGCGTAATAATTTTACAGCAGGAATATTTAATGAGCGAGTGAGTGCATTGCTTGCTGGCACAGCACCATCATAGGTTCTGTCGAAATTTTGTGGAGCATAACCCGAAATTCTTGTGGGAACATCAGGCACCAATGCGTCAGCTAATAATTCTCCTTCATTAAACAACGCTCCATACAAAAAAGGTTTTAAAATACTTCCTGAACTACGAGGAGCAGTAATAATATCTACCTTAACACCCGACTCTTCATGGGTACAATCAGAATTTCCAATGTATGCCAATACTTTTCCGCTCTTTACTTCTGTAACCAAAATGGCTAAATTATGTACTTCATTTTGGCTGAGTAAACGATGATAATTAGAAGCAATTTGATTCAGTTGTTCTTGTAAGTGTAAGTTGATAGTGGTTTGAATATTTTGACCTTGATGTCCTTCTTTTATTAATCGAGTGAGTAAGTGAGGTGTAACTTGAGGAAGCGAATGAGGTTTTGTTGGCAATTCTTCTGCTTTTGCCAACTCAGCAGTTTCAGCATCTATAATGCCTTTTAGCTGTAGTTTGTCCAACAAACGATTACGTTTTTTAAGTAG